>Ga0315277_10003359_pt1 | contig 21709 bp, 14 predicted proteins | sample YL17G05_15_MG_FD_203695 | JGI IMG/M metagenome (GOLD analysis project Ga0315277, IMG submission 203695) | Sediment microbial communities from Yellowstone Lake, YNP, Wyoming, USA - YL17G05_15 | ecosystem: Environmental > Aquatic > Freshwater > Lake > Sediment | place: USA: Wyoming | collected...
ACCAGGGTCTATTCTCAATCGGAAAATGAGGCGCTGCTTAAGCTTTACCAGGGTCTGCGCGTGGTGGATGTCACCGACGGCCTGGACATGGTGGGCCTGGTGGGTACTGGGCTTGTCGACCGCGCGATCCACCCGGCGTGGAAAGATCTGAGCACCCTGGCGCACCATTTCTGCGGCATTGCCCTCACTATGCGCTATGTGCCCACCCAGCGCGTGGACAACCCCGCTCCAGGCGAGGATTTTTCAAAGTGGGAAGGCGACTGGTACGGGAAGCTCTCCTCCGAGGCCTTTGTCCAGGCGATCAGGCCCGGTGATGTAATCGTGATCGACGATGTCGAGGAGAAGGATATCGGCACTATCGGCTCGAACAATATCCTCAAATGGCGGGAAAAAGGGGCTGTGGCTGTGGTAACGGATGCCTCGGCGCGGGATGTGGATGAGGTGGCCAAAGAGGGAATGCCGCTCTATTTCCGCAATGTGGGCCGTGGGATCAGGCCGGGAAGGAACGAGCTTGAATCGGTGAACCGGCCGGTATCCATAGGCGGCGTGCTGGTCTCGCCGGGCGATGTGGTTGTCGGGGATGGCGACGGGGTAGTGGTGGTGCCGCGCGCCGTGGCCGAAAAAGTGGCCCTCTACGCTCGCCGGATTGTCGATTCCGATAAGGAAGGCAGAAAGAAGCTCTACGAAAAGCTGGGAATACCGCTTGACCAGACTGTGAAGTAAATACTCTGGTTGCGCCGGGAGTTAAAATACGTTATCATTACGTCATCTTTGAATTAGTAACAACCCCCTGTTCCCCTCTTGGCTAAGGGGGAATAACTGCTTTATTCTCAACCAGTTAATGTTCCCCTCTAATAAGAGGGGTGCCCGCACCAGTGCGGACGGGGTGTGTTATAAAGGGGTTCGGTTCAAATACAGTCAAGATTACTACAGGGAGCGTTAAATAGTTTCCCTTTATATTGTTGTGTACATAATTAAGCCTTACATATTCACCAAATTCGAGAAAGCATGAATTATTTACCAAGGATCAGATTCTATAATTGTCAAACTAGAGGCTGTAAGAAGCTCTGAAGTTTTGAGATTTTCTTTTTGGAGCGTGTAAAAGACAAGTAATTTCCATTGAAGTTTTGTTAGATGTACAATAGCAGGCATGCCTTTCGCGCGGTCATCCCCGCGCGAGGCGACCATCGGTGAAGCGGAGTAAAAGACACGAGTGCCAGGATTAACTTTCGTTTCCTTTGGTTACAAAGGAAATGGTTTTGCTTCTTTTGCCACCAAAAGAAGTTAAAATTTATTTTTTAGGTTAGATGAAAACAATTTTATGCCCTGAATAGTAATACAGTTATCTTTTATTTTTTGCAAATTATTGAAAGGTTTTCCTCTATGTTCAGGTTTCTCACCTCCGGCGAAAGCCACGGCAGATGCCTTAGCGCCATAATCGAGAATTTTCCCGCCGGGGTCGCGGTTGATATACAGGATATAGATCGCGACCTGGAGCGCCGCCAGATGGGTTATGGCCGCGGGGAACGCATGAAAATCGAGAAAGACCAGTGCGAGATAACAGCAGGTGTCCGCTCCGGCAAAACTCTGGGCAGCCCCGTTTCCCTTATTATCTGGAACCGGGACTGGGCCAACTGGGAGCGGATAATGAATTCGGAGGATAATGATCCAGAACTGGTCTCCGCGCGGATAGTAACCAATCCGCGGCCAGGGCATGCTGATCTTTCCGGGTCGCTCAGGTACGCCCATGAGGATGTGCGGAATGTGCTGGAAAGGGCGAGTGCGCGGGAAACCGCGGCGCGGGTCGCTGTAGGGGCCTTTGCCAGGACCTTGTTGAAACATTTTCAGATCACTGTGGGGTCGCACGTTATCGCCCTGGGCGGAGTGGAAGCGCCGGCCTGGAGCCCGGAAACGGGAATCGACCCCGGACTGATTAATGAGCACGCTGACCGGAGCGAAGTGCGCTGCCTGACTCCACGGGCTGCGGAGGGGATGATCGGAGGAATCAGGAAGGCCATAGAGGAGAAGGATACTCTGGGCGGGATTTTCGAAGTGGTGGTGGCCGGACTGCCCCCGGGTCTCGGCAGTTATACCCACTGGGAGAGAAGGCTCGATGCCAGACTCGTGCGCGCCCTGGTTTCTATCCCCTCGATCAAGGGTGCGGAGATAGGACCGGCTTTTGAAAATTCCGGAAAGCCGGGCAGCGCTGTGCACGATGAGATATTCCGCCGGGAGCAGGACTCAGAGGTCCCTGGGCGGCCCTGGCATATCGGCCCTTACTATCGCCGGACAAACCGCGCCGGAGGCATCGAGGGCGGGATGTCGAACGGAGAACCGCTTATCCTGCGCGCGGCCCAGAAACCCATTCCCACCTTGATGAAACCGCTCCGCACAGTGGACCTGGCCACAGGCCAGCCGGTTCTGGCTTCCACCGAAAGGAGCGATATCTGCACCGTGCCCGCGGCGAGTGTAGTAGGCGAGGCGGTTGTGGCTATCGAAATAGCCGGAGTGTTCCTTGAACTTTTCGGCGGGGCGAACCTACTTGACATTGAGGCCAATTACCATAATTATCTAGAGAGAATCAATAAATCCCGATGAGCGATCTTTTTCTGGGCAAACCCGGTATTTCCCTGACCGGTTTCATGTTCACCGGCAAAAGCAGTGTGGGCAGGGCCCTGGCCAGACGGCTGGGGCTTAAGTTCATTGATCTCGATCTGGAGATTACCAGAAAAGAAAAAACTTCGATCCGGAATATTTTCGCCGCAAAAGGAGAAGAAGAATTCCGCCGTTTGGAAAAAGAGGCCCTGGCGCGGATTATCACAGTACCCGGCAGAGTGGTGGCCACAGGCGGCGGAGTGGTTATCGATCCCGAAAACCGGAGCCTGTTGACCGCTCACAGTTGTGTCATCTGGCTCAGGGCATCGGAAAGGACGATTTTAGAGCGCCTGAGAAATAGCCGCGGGCCGGTGAGGCCGCTCCTTTCCTCGCTCGAGCCGGAAAAAGAGATTGTCCGGCTCCTTGAGGAAAGAGATTCATATTACCGGGAGTGTGATCTGGCGGTAGATACTGACGGGTTGTCGGTGGGAGAAATTTGTGACTGTATCCTGAAAGCATTAACAGGCAGCTAAAAGATTGACTATGGTCAATAACCTGAAGATTGACCCGTGGGTAAGGCTATATGGAGAGTTACAGGATAAAATAAGAGGAGGTTTTACAGTGCAGAGGAGTCTGGAAGAGATCATTTCTTACATGGAAGATAAATTCCGCCCCTATGAAGTGTTCGAACATCAGATGAGGCGGATTACCCGCGAGCTTATGGAACTCGGCTACACTCTGGATGAGATAACCAAGGGAATCAACGCTTACCTGCTGCAGCTCGAACCGCTGAGCTCCGATATCCGCAAGCAGGAAGAGGTGGTGCAGCGCGAAAGGTCTTACCGTGTCCTGGATGACAGCGAGAAGCGTTATATAGGGCGGGATGCATACGGGTATCTTTATCTCCTGCGGGAAATGGGGCTGATCAGCAGCCGGGAGACTGAAAATATTATCAGCTATATCCTGGAAAACAAAGTCGAAGTGGAAAACGGGGAACAGATGCAGTCGATCATGCTGGATATGGTGCTGAACACGGACTATAATGAGAATCAGTCATCCGGCGAGGAAGAGGAGAAGAACGAGGAAAATAACAAATTCTGGCACAATTTTCGCAAGAAACGTCTCCATTGAGTGACTGGAATAGCTTTCTTTCCCTGGGGAAGCAAGGTGGGCGATTTTTTCGTATTGGGTGAGTAAAGCTTTTTTAGTTTCTCGTTATGCCGGTTAATCCGCATGGACGGCCGGCAGTTTTTATTCGGGCCGGGAAATTGAACCGGCCCATGGATTCATTAATATTTTCAAGGATTGAAGCATTCTCGAAGTTCGAACAGGATGGATGGAATTGCCTCGTTGCTTAATATGGAGTGTCAATGGAAAAGAATCTGGTTATAGTGGAATCTCCGGCTAAAGCCAAGACTTTAAACAAGTATCTCGGGACCGATTATGAGGTTAAGGCCTCGATGGGTCATGTGATCGACCTGCCGGAAAAAAGCCTGGGAGTGGACCTCGAGCACGATTTCAAGCCCAGCTACGAAATTATCGCCGGCAAAAACAAGATTATCAGCGAGCTTAAAAAAGCGGCCAAAAAGGCAGGAGAAGTATTCCTGGCCCCGGATCCTGACCGCGAGGGGGAAGCCATTGCCTGGCACCTGGCCGGCATCCTGGGCAAAGATGAGGATAGGGTTCACCGGGTCATGTTCAATGAAATTACCCGTAATGCTGTGCTCGAAGCCATGCAGCACCCGACCGTGATCAACAGGAACCTTTTCGAAGCCCAGCAGGCAAGGCGAATCCTCGACCGCCTGGTCGGTTATCAGATAAGCCCCCTCCTCTGGAAAGTGGTCAAGGGCGGGCTCTCCGCAGGCAGGGTGCAGTCAGTGGCCGTGCGCATAATCTGCGAGAGGGAAATCGAAATCCGCAATTACCAGAAGAAAGAATATTGGAGTATAACTGCTGATCTGTCCACTGCCCGGAAAGAAGAATTGAGCGCAAAGCTCCTGAGCATAGACCGGCTTAAAGTGGTGACCCGGCCGGATACGGAGCTGGAGCGCAAGGATCGTTACTGGATCAAGGACGCGACTGATGCGGAAAGAATTGCCGCAGAGCTGCGGGCCTTATCTCTCTATAAAGTGACAGAGATCGAGCGCAAGGAGAAAAGACGCAGTGCGCCGCCGCCTTTTATTACCAGCACTTTGCAGCGCGAGGCGGCAGTCCGTTTCGGCTGGCCGGCCAAGAAGACCATGCAGGTGGCTCAAACCCTTTATGAGGGAGTCGATCTCGGAGCCGAGGGCGCTGTGGGTCTGATCACTTACATGCGCACAGACTCCACTCGTCTGGCCGAATCCGCAGTGGCCGAGGTCCGTGACCTTATCGCCCGGCTATTCGATAAACGCTTCCTGCCCCATGCGGCTAATATTTATACCACCCGCAAAGGCAAGATCCAGGATGCCCACGAAGCCATCCGGCCGACATCGGCCTTGCGGCAGCCGGACAAGGTGAAACCTTTTCTCACCCCCGACCAGGACAAGCTGTACCGGCTGATCTGGTCCAGGTTCGTGGCCTGCCAGATGGTCGCGGCGATCTATGATCAGACAACTGTGGACATTGCTCCGAACGAATGCTACATCCTTCGCGCAACAGGCAGTGTCATGCGTTTCCCCGGGTTCACCGCGGTCTACGTGGAAAATATCGAGCCGGTGAACTCAGCTAATGGGGCCAAAGAGGAAGAGGACAACATTCTGCCCGAGCTGCAAGTGGGTGACAATCTGGCCTTGGAAAAGATCACCCCCCGCCAGCATTTTACTCAGCCGCCGCCGCGTTACACAGAAAGTTCCCTGATCCGGGAACTCGAGGCGAACGGTATCGGCAGACCATCTACCTATGCCACGATCATGAGCACTATCCTGGAAAAGGGCTATATCCAGCGCCTGAAAAGCGCCCTTAAACCCACAGACCTGGGTTTTGCGGTGAACGACCTCCTGGTGGAGAGGTTCCCCAGTATCCTCAACGTTCAGTTCACCGCACAAATGGAAACCATGCTGGATGAGGTGGAAGAGGGCCGGGAAGAATGGTTGGAAGTGCTCAGGAAGTTTTACGGCGATTTCAAGCCGGCTCTGGATGCGGCACAGGCCCAGAGAAAAAAAGTTACCGTGAAAACGGATATCAGCTGCGACAAGTGCGGCAGTCCCATGGTTATCCGCTGGAGCCGTCACGGTGAGTTCCTGGGCTGCTCCGCTTTCCCTAATTGCCAGAATATCAAGCAGTTCGAGCGCGACAACGAGGGAAATATCAGGATTGCCGAAGAAAAGATTACCGATATCAAGTGCGACAGGTGCGGCGCAAAAATGATCATCCGCTGGAGCCGCCACGGCGAGTTCCTGGGCTGTTCCGCATTTCCTGACTGCAAGAACATCAAGCAGTTCGAGCGTGACAGCGAGGGGAATATCAGGATCATCGAGGAAGAGCACACGGATGTCAAATGTGAAAAGTGCGGCAGTCCGATGGTAAAAAAATCCGGACGCTATGGACCTTATCTGGCCTGCTCCAATTACCCGGAATGCAGCGAAATAAAGTCGCTTTCCACAGGTGTCCCCTGCCCTAAAGAAGGATGCGGCGGCGAACTGGTGCAGAAAAAAAGCAGGCGGGGCAAGGTATTTTATGGCTGCATCAAGTACCCCAAATGCGATTTCGCCACCTGGGACCGCCCCCTGGCTTTCTCCTGTCCTGGCTGCGGGGCAAAGCCTGTCTATGAAAAGAAAGGCCGGGCCGGGTATTCTTATCTTTACTGCGGGAAATGCCAGCAGAAATTCAAGGAGGATGAAATTAAGGGACAGTTCGGGGCAGCCGAGGGAAATACGACTTGACATTATTAATTAAAAGCAGGTAGATTTCGAAAAGAAAGAGGGTTTTAGCGAAAGATCGCCAAAAGAGGCGGAATAAAGAGAGTGGTTTTGGTTTAGATTGAGCACGGATCAATGTCCGATAGCGAATTTTCTTGTCTTCGGGCATGAAATATGCAAGCCTTTGATTGATAATAAAGCTTTAACTGGAAAAGTCCCGATGGAAGAAAAAATCAAGGAATATTTAAGGCACTTAGCCCTTCGCCGCAACTATTCGCCGCATACTGTAGCCGCTTATGGCCGGGACCTGGCCGAGTTTCACGCTTTCCTCAAGGATTATCTGGGTGCCGCTGAGGTGAATCCCGAAAGCCTGGACCGTCTCGCAGTCCGCTCCTACTTGGCCTGGCTTGCCCGCAGCGGCCGGGCCAAGACCACAATCAACCGCAAGCTTGCGGCTGTTAAAGGGTTGAGCTCTTTTCTCTTGCGCAATGGGGTTTCAAAGAAAGACTTCGCCAGATCGATTACCTCCCTGAAAACCGAACGCCGTCATCCGGATTACTGCACCGCGGATCAGGCGGACAAGCTCATGGATGTTTTCAGCGGGAAGGACCTCCGCTCACTTTGTGCCAGAGCCATGCTCGAACTTTTCTATTCTTCGGGCTTGCGGCTTTCCGAATTGACCACGATCGACCTCGCCCATTATGACCCGGCCCGCCTCCAGGTGCGCGTTTTAGGCAAAGGCTCCAAGGAACGTATTGTCCCGGTAGGCAGGCTCGCCGCTCGAGCGATAGCCGAATATCTGGCCGAAAGGGAAAGAAGGTTCGGCGCACCAGGCAGGGAAGAACCTTTATTTGTCGGTTCCCGTGGAGATAGAATTCAGAGACGGCAGATCGAGCGGCTTGTGGCCGAGGCCTGCCGCTGCGCCGGGGATTCGCGTGCCCTATCGCCCCATGCGCTGAGGCACAGTTTCGCTACGGTCATGCTCGAAAACGGGGCAGACCTCCTGGCTATTGCCGAGATGCTGGGGCATGCCAGCCTCTCCACTACCCAGAAATATACACATCTGACAGTAGAGCGGCTGAAAGGAGTTTACCGTCAGGCCCATCCGCGAAGCGGCTCTTAACTGGAGTAATTCAAAAATTTTCGACTCTTTTTTCAATATGTTATAAATTATCTTGTTATCTGTGAAAAAGTCGATTTTGAATAGCTTTATTGCTTGCAGGCCATGATAAAGTAGCGTGTAGATGACAAGTAATTTCCATTGACCTTTTGCTAGATGTACGACAGCAGGCATGCCATTCGCGCGGGCATCCCCGCGCGAGGCGACCGCCGGTGAAGCGGATTAGAAGACTAAATTTCAGGATTAACCTTTGTTTCTTTCAGTTATGAAAGAAATGGTTTTGCTTCTTTTGCCACCAAAAGAAGTTTAAAAATAACTTTTAAGGATAAATTGATAAACATGTCCAATCCACATTTGACATTCCACGGTACTACCATAATCTCCGTGCGCAAGGAAGGCAGGGTGGCCATGGGCGGTGACGGGCAGATCACTCAGGGCGAGACTGTGCTTAAGTCCGGGGCCAAAAAGGTGCGCACTATCCAGGAGGGTAAAGTTCTTACCGGTTTCGCCGGGTCTGTGGCCGATTCCCTGACTCTTTTCGATAAATTCGAGGCCAAGCTCAAGGATTTTCCCTCCAATCTGCCGCGGGCGGCGGTGGAACTGGCCAAGGAATGGCGCACTGACCGCTATTTGCGGAGGCTCGAGGCCCAACTGGCTGTAGCCGACAGCAAACACAGCTTCCTCTTGAGCGGCAACGGTGATGTTATTGAACCGGATGACGGGATTGTGGCTATCGGTTCCGGGGGGCCTCTGGCCCTGGCTGCAGCCAGGGCTCTCCTGTTAAACTCCGGATTAGGCGCCCGCGAAATAGTCGAAAAAGCCCTGGAGATTGCCGCGGACATTTGCATTTACACCAATCACGAAATCACTGTCCTGGAAATTTGAAGCCGGAATTTCAGCGAGACGATTGGAATGAGTCAAAAAGAAAAGAACAAACTTTCTCTGGAAATGGAGAGGGATGAAGAAGAAATCCTGATTGATCTTTCCCGTGAATACTCTCCGCGGCAAATTGTCGAGGAACTGGACCGCTATATTGTGGGGCAGGAAAAAGCCAAAAGGAGTGTGGCTATAGCCCTGCGTAACCGCTGGCGGCGGCAGAATGTTCCGGACGAAATACGCGAAGAGATTATGCCCAACAATATTATCATGATCGGCCCTACCGGAGTTGGCAAGACCGAAATCGCCCGGCGCATGGCCCGCCTGGCCGGAGCGCCTTTTATCAAGGTGGAAGCTAGCAAGTTCACCGAGATCGGTTATGTGGGCCGGGATGTGGAATCCATTGTCCGTGAACTTGTCGAGCTGAGTGTCTCCATGGTTCGCTCCGAGCGGGAGGAAGAAGTCGCCGAGGAAGCCAGACTGGCTGCCGAGGAAAGAATACTCGACCTTCTGCTTCCCCCGCTGCCGGAAAAAAAGGGTCCGGCAAAAACCCAGGAGCTGGATCTCTGGGGTTCCGGAAAGGTAGTCGAAGCTCACCTGGAAGAGGAAGGCACAGCCGAGGGGCCGGATATTAAGCAAATTGAAGCGGCCGGAGGAAAGGACGAGGCTGTATCGCGTCGGGAGCGTATCCGCCGGAAACTCCGCCAGCAACTGGCCGAGGGCAAGCTGGAAGAACGCAAGGTCGAAGTGGAATTCTCCGGCCGCGGCGCACCCTTTATCGAATTATTCAGCTCGACAGGGCTCGAGGAGATGGATGTCAATTTCGCGGAAGTACTGGAAGAGATTATGCCCCGGAAAAGAAAAAAGCGCGAGGTGACAGTATCCGAAGCCCGTCGCATCCTCACCCAGGAGGAAATGCAGAAGCTGGTCGATATAGAGGATGTAATCAGCGAAGCTATCGAGAGGGTGGAAGAGACAGGTATAGTTTTCCTCGATGAGATCGACAAAATCGCCGGCCCGCCCTCCAAAACAGGCCCGGATGTCTCCCGCGAAGGAGTGCAGAGAGATCTTCTGCCCATTGTCGAGGGCTCCAATGTGCCTACCAAGTACGGACTGGTGCGCACGGATCACATCCTGTTTATCGCTGCTGGCGCTTTCCACTCCACCAAACCCAGTGATCTGATCCCCGAACTCCAGGGCCGCTTCCCTATCCGGGTGGAACTCGGCTCCCTCAATGAGGATGATTTCTTCCGCATCCTCACCGAACCTAAAAACGCGCTGATCAAGCAGTATATTGAAATCGTGCGTACTGAAGGGGCGGAAGTGATTTTTGAAACCGAGGCCACCAGAGAGATTGCCTCCATGGCCTTCCTGCTCAACCAGAAACTCGAGAATATTGGGGCAAGGCGCCTGCATACGGTTATGTTCTCCCTGATGGAAGATATGCTTTTCCAGCTGCCCGAAACCAAAGAAAAAAAATTCGTCATTACCAGGCAAACAGTACGGGAAAAGCTGGTCAAGCTGGTGGAAGATGAAGACCTGCGCCGGTATATACTCTGAATTCCAGCCGAATCTATCGCTTGCAATCCGGACAAGGGTCGCCGGCGGGGGGTTATAGGCCGCCACCTGCCGGGATATTCCTGGTGTCCGGATAAAAATTTATTTTTAATTTCTTATTAACCTGGATTATCTGTCCTTTCCAGTACCAAAAAATTCGGGAAAAAAATGAAAAGAGACTTCCTATCTATCGATGATTTTTCACCCAGCGAACTGAAAGAAACCATAGCCCTAGCTTCCTGGCTGAAACGGGTGCGCAAGACACCACTTGCTCTGTGTGCTTGCAAAGGCAGTTCCATGGCCATGATTTTTGAAAAACCGAGCCTCAGAACCAGGGTCACTTTCGAGCTGGCCATGGTCGAGCTGGGGGGACACGCCTTCGAGCTTTCGGCTATCGGGGTCCGCCTGGGACAGCGCGAAAGCATTCCCGATGTGGCCAGAAACCTGGAGCGCTGGGTAGACATTCTGGTGGCCCGGGTCTTCGAAAACAAGACTGTGCGGGAGCTGGCCGCGAATATGCGGGTCCCGGTAATCAACGCCCTTTGCGACCGGGAACACCCATGCCAGGCGGTCGCTGACCTGCTCACCATAGCCGAATTATCCGTGGAGAGGTTCCCGAAAGTGAAACTGGCTTTTATCGGGGATGGAAATAATGTCTGCCATTCACTGATACTTATCTCCGCAGCTTTGGGTCTGGAAATGAGGGTGGCCACCCCCAAAGGATATGAACCGCTGCCGGAATATGTCGCCCGCTCAAAAGCCTTATGTGCCGCAAGCGGGGGAAGCCTGATTTTAACCAATGATCCTGAGGCTGCCGTGAGCCAGGCGCAGTTCATCTATACCGATGTCTGGGCCAGTATGGGGCAGGAAGAGGAAAGCGAAAAGCGCAAAGGACTTTTCCAGGACTTCCAGCTTAACAGTACACTCCTGCGCTGCGCTGCGCCGGATCATTATGTCCTGCACTGCCTGCCCGCGCATCGCGGCGAAGAGATTACGGATGAGGTTATTGACGGGCCGCATTCGCGGGTTTTCGACCAGGCCGAAAACCGCCTTCATGCCCAGAAAGCCATTATCCTTAAATTATTGGCGCCGGATATAGCTGAACGGCTTTCGGAAGGGATTTAGCCATTTGAAAAGGACATCCCTTTATAATACCCACCTTGCCGCCGGAGCCAAAATGGTTCCTTTCGCCGACTGGGAAATGCCTGTCTCCTATAGCGGGATTCTTGAGGAACACCGGGCCGTGCGGAAAAATGTCGGAATTTTTGATGTCTCGCACATGGGCCGTTTCCGCCTGAAAGGATTCGGCGCCGACTCTCTCCTGGATTATCTGACCACCGGCAGGGTAAGCCTGCTCCCTGATGGCCGGTTTCTTTATACGATGATACTCAACGAGCAGGGCGGAGTTCTGGATGACCTCCTGGTAGGCCGGCACGGCGATACCTATCTTATCGTGGTCAATGCTTCAAACCTTGAGCCGGACTACGCTCATTTTGCCTCCTGGCTGAAAAAGTTCGGTAATCCCGACCTGGCGGATGAGTCTCGAGAGGTGGCTCTTCTGGCCCTTCAGGGGCCGCGATCGGCTGCAATCCTTTCCGCTGTGCTCGATGCGGATTTGAAAAGGCTCGATTACTACTGGATGAAAGATTTCCACTGGGGCGGGGAAACTGTAACAGTGAGCCGCACCGGTTATACCGGGGAACTGGGTTACGAGATATTTGTGACTGAAAGGAATGCGCAGTCTTTATGGAAAAAGCTCGTGGAATCCGGAGCTTCCCCTTGCGGCCTGGGCGCTCGCGACACTCTGCGCCTGGAGATGGGATATCCACTTTACGGCCACGAACTGGACCAGAACCATACGCCTTTCGAGGCCGGCCTTGCCTGGGTTGTGGATATGGGGAAAAAGGATTTTTTAGGCAAAGAGGCGCTTCTCGAAGAGAAAACCAGGGGAGTAAAAAACATCCTGAGAGGTGTGGAAGCTTCCGCGCATGACATTCCCCGCTCCGGTTACCGCCTGTTCGCCGGCGGCAGTGAGGTGGGTAAGCTGGCCTCTGGCGGTATAGCCCCTTCCCTGGGGATTGGTATCGGAACCGCCTACCTGCCGCATGAGCTTGCCGACCCGGGAACAAAACTTGAGCTGGAGCTTCGCGGACGGATGGTGCAGGTAACTGTGGTCAAACCACCCTTTTACAAAGAGGGCACAGCCCGCCAGATTCTGGTTTGATCTGAAGATAAGTTTGGGGCGGACATGAACAATCCAGATAATAGAGGAGAATTCTTTTTTCTCTGGTGATGTCAAACTCTGGCTTAAATAAAAGAAATCTGATCCTGCTCGGCATGGTTCTCTTCTCAGCCGGAGCCTTCCGTTTTTATGGCCTCAGGTGGGGTCTTCCTGGCCCTTCCACCGATAGCTCCTTTCATCCGGATGAAAAGATGGCCCCGCTGGTTCTCAGCCGGATGCGCCCGTCACAGGGGAATTTCGACCCCCTCTACTTTATCAATCCCACCCTCTATTACTACCAGTACGGATTTCTTCTCTGGCCGGTATCTCATTTCGCCAAAGTCACCCCGCCATGGAAATTGAAAGATTATACGGCATTTATCGATTATGACCCGATTAAACAGCGTGTCTGGTTCATAACCGGAAGAGTGATGACAGCGGTCATGGGAGTAGTCACTGTTTGGGGGGTTTTCTGGCTGGGCAGCCTTCTTGTCGACCAGCGGGTCGGCATTGTCTCTGCGGCGCTTCTCGCCGTAATTCCTGCACATGTAGTCCAGTCGCATTATATGGTGGTGGATGTACCGGCGATCATGTGGATGGTGCTGTCGCTGTGCTTTTTCGTTCTGGGACTCAAACGCGGAGGCCTCCTTTATTTTGGCTCAAGCGGCCTCTTGCTCGGCTTTGGCGTGGCGACAAAATACACCACTTTCCTGGTTGTGCTTCCGATGATGGTATTGTTTGTCCAGGATGCGTGGCGTCGACAGAATAATGAAGAGTGGAGAGGTAAGGCCGGGGCCAAAGGAAAGCCGAAGGGAAAAAACTGGACATCATCTTTAATTACCCAATGGCGTTTCATTGCGGTCTGGGGAGCCCTGGCCCTGGCTGGATTTTTAATCGGCTGCCCGTATTCGCTGCTGAATCACAATGTTTTCCTGGGCGCGGCTGGTCTCGAAGGCATAAGGAGGTACAACATATTCCCCTGGAACCTGACCAGGGTATTTAACGTCTCTTTTTTCCATGGACTGGGCCTGCCGCTAATGCTTGTCTCTCTAGCCGGTTTGATCCTTCTTCTGCTTCGCCCCCTCGAAAAAACCTTCGCTCTGGGTGTTATTCTGGCTACTAACATCGTTCTTCTCATTGTCAATGCCTCTCCCTACATGCGTCATTTCGTGCCCCTCACGCCTTTTCTGGCTCTGGGTTCAGGCCTCCTGCTGGTCGAACTCTACGAGGGACACCTGTTCGGCCTTGGACAGTCAGGGCGGAAATGGGTGCTGGTTTTAGGGGCACTGGTTTTCCTCTATACTGCGGGCTATTCCGCAGCACTGGTCAAGCAGATGGGTAAAGAGGACAACCGTCTTCTCTGCCTCCGCTGGCTAAAAGAAAATATCAAACCTTTGCAGATCACCGCGGTAATCAAGCCCGAATGGGGCGATGACTTCTATTCCGTGCCTTTAGGCAAGACAACCCTGACCCGCGTTGTGGTAAGCTATAAGTACCCGCTTTTCCAGGCTTACGCTCCTGATTGCCTGATCCTTTCCGATTACGAAAGGATTGACTGCCTGGGAGATATGGAGGGACGCGAACTCGTCGCCAGCCTGGAGAAATCGGAAACCTATAAGCCGGTCAATATCTGCCGGAGGGATATCAGTTTCCTTACACTGCCTTTTCCATATAATCCGCCGGGATTTGACTGGCTGTATTTTTGCCCTGAAATAACTGTTTATGGACAGGTCGGGGTTCGTGATTCCTCCCGTTCCTTGTATATAAAGGGCAGAGAAATTTATAACCAGGGCAATTTCCCGGAGGCGATAAAATTTTTCGAGGAGGCAGCCGGAAGTCAGAATTTGAACCCTCTCTACCGGCTGTGGATTTCTCTATCCGGATTGAGGATTACCGACAGCCTGTGGCAAGAAAAAAAATATCTGGAAGCTTTCGAACTTCTCGACAGGTGCCAGAGACATACTCAGATGGCTTTGAGTGTTCAGCCCAGGATCTGGGCGCGTTGCGAACTGCTTGGAGTGCAGGCGCAGATCAGGTTGGATCTGGGTTATGTGATGGATGCGCTGGGCCGTCCTGACCTCGCCGAGAGCGCATTCAGATTCGGCAGGGATGACCTGCTCCTGCAGAAGACTTTCGCGGACAGCCTTTCCAATGTGAAAGTGGGTAACTGGGGAGATAATTTCAAAACCGCGGTCATGGCCCTGGCTGGCAACTATAAAAAAATGAGGAAGATGCAGGAAGCGGAACAGGAGCTCAACAAATTGCTGGAGATAGATAGAGATTATGTTCCCGGAATAGTCATGCTGGCGGATATTTATTTGCGTACAGAGGGCATGGAAAATGAGGCTCTTATCCTCCTCGAGCACGCGCTGGAAGTCAAACCTTCCCTGAAAGATGAAAAAAATTCGAATTTACCCGCGATTATTGAAAAGCTCAGACAAAAACTCTTCACCTCTCCCCGCTGAAATTCAGACACTGTATTTCTGGATTTCCTCTTCGATTTGTTTAGTCAGCAGGTAGTCCTCGTCGATAAGCGAATATATTTTCCGGAAGTGGAGCTCCATAAGTTTGATTTTATTAGGATCATTTGTTGTCGAGATGTTGTACAGGCTGACTACCTCTCTCATCAGGTAAGAGCCGCTGGTCAATTGCTTGAGGTCGGCGAACACCCGGTCGGTTTCCCTTCCGGTTTCGATCAGGAACATAAGCTCGCTGGAGAGTTCGGTCAACAGGTGTTTGAACTCTTCTTTCGAAAGCTGCTTGTAATTCTTGTAAGGAGATTGGTAAGCTTTTTGAGCTGGCAGGTCGATCTGTTTTTCTTTCTGGTTCATGTAATCAGCCACATAAAGTCGGGAATGGGCATCCAGAACCAGGTGTCCGACCTCGAGATGTTCTTTTCTTTCCAGGTCGATAACATCGAAATCGAATTCTGTCTCGGCATCCGTGTAAGTGGAGATAAAATCCCTTCCGGGCAAGGGGATCATGGTCGAGTAAAAATCGGGCTGGGGCAGTTTGGAGAACTGCTCGGTTTGAGGCTGCTCGCTTTCCTGCTCGGCGTTGCGGCGAAACATCTCGCGAAAGGACTCCAGGATAGGCTCGGACACTTCTTCCTGCTCTTTTTCGATCACTTCATCGATGATTTTGGATATCCTGGCCGGAAAAGAACGTTTAATATTTTCAATTTCCTGGAAATATCGTTTATAGAAACGGGTGATCAGCCGTGAATGCTCACGCGGCAGATGCATCACCTGGATGATCAGCTCGAGGAGGTCCATTTCGGTCACTGCACAGATCACGGCCAGGATACTCAAACCTTCCTGATCTTCCAGAAGAGGCCTGGACTCCTTTAAATCCAGAAAAATGACCGCCCGGCCATTAAGGCGATCCTGATTTCCCCGTAAAAAAAGCATAGGCAGCCTGTCTCTTTTCAGATGTTTTCGATTCGGGATTACTTTAGATCATATTATAAGATATATTTATTATCAGAGTTAGACAAGCAAAACTCCCCGGATTTAATGTCCAGAGGAGAGTGACGGCCACTTGATGACATTGGCAAAAAAAAGAGGCCGAATTATATTCAATAAACTAATTTGCTCGAGGAGGACAATTTTGAAAACGGGTCAGGCAGGAAATCAGAGAAAGGGAGGGGCTGAAGAAAGTAAGCTGAATCCCCGGGCTGACTCCTGCTTCCGTCTTTCAAGCTGGGTTTTTTATTCCGGACTCGCTCTGGGCGCACTGGCGGTCTTCCCGGAATGCTTTTACGAGCGTTTCGAATTGCCCAAGCTCTTCTTTGTCCAACTCGCTGCGGTCATTATCATCTTCCTCTGGCTCCTCTCGGCCTTCTATCGCCGGATTCTGATACTGCGCTTCCCGGCTTGCCTTATGCTGCTTGGCGCGGTTTTCCTTATCGCCGTGGCCTCGATAGGCTGGAGCCTCAATCCCGGTCTTGCCGTAGAGAGGCTCTATCATGTGGGTACGCTGGCCGCCTATCTCTTATTCTCCTTTGGCCTCTACCGGGGAAAAGATACAAGAAAAGCACTTTACTTTATCGTTTTTACCGGTTCCGCGCTGGCTGTCTGGGGATTGGCTCTCGATTTTGTCGAGCCTTTGCGCAAAGCTGTTTATCCGCATTTTATCGGGGAGCTTACGCCCGGTTATGTAGTGGACCGCTACCGTAAGCTCACTTCCAACCAGGGCAACCCAAATTATTTAATGCATATTCTCGTTCTCACCACTCCTCTCGCTTTCGGCGCGCTGATCCGTGAATTGTCCGCTGCCGGGAAGGAGGGATCGTACCTTTCCAGAAGGTTTCTCGAAGCTTGTCTGGCTTTTTCTTTGTTGGCGCAGAGCTTGTGCTTTTTCAGCACCATGAACCGCTCGAGCATGTTTGCCGTATTTCTGGCCCTTTTTTTCTTTGCTTTTTCTGTTTTGCTGCTCGTGAGGAAACAACTGATAAATATGCTCAAAGGGTATCTCGCCAGGCTGGTTTATTTATTCTCCGGCATTGTGCTGGCGACTGTCCTCTTGATTTATTTTACCGACACGGGCAGGTCTCTGGCCAATAGCGCGGTTTCAGGGGCCCGGACCCGTCTTTTGACCTGGCAGGAAAGGCTGACCAGTCTGAAAAGTACGGAGAACATCAATGTCTATTCCCGGGTGATCTTTATTGAAACCGGATGGAAGATGATTGTCGATAATCCGTTAAAGGGGAAAGGGATCGGTCAGTTTGTCATCTGGTATCCGAAATACAAAACAGAAAAACACTGGGAAAAATTCGGTCTGATCGGTCCGGAGATTAAAAGGTGGGAGGAAATCCCTCCCCAGGCCCATAACGAATACCTCCAGCTCTTCATCGAACTCGGGCTTTTTGCTTTCATTGCTTTCCTGGCTTTTTGGTTCCTTTTCGCCAGGGCATTCTGGCGGTACTTGAAAAGCCAGGTCGGCCCGCCGGAATTTTATCTTACTCTCGGCGCAGGAGCCGGAGTGCTGGGAACGCTGTTTAACGCCCTTTTCACCTTTCCCTTGCAGACAGTTACCAGTGCTGTCTTTTTCTACTCGGTTTCCGGCCTTATTCTGGCCCTCTTGTCCCGGAATGACAGCGGAAAGTTCTGCCGTGAAACAGGTTTTTCAGTCCCCCTGGCCAGGCCGCTTTCCAGGACCGCTGTCTTTGCTGCGGCAGCAATTATACTCTCTGCAGGTATATGGAGCTCCTTTCGGATAGTGAGGGGCCAGTATGTCTTTTTTGACGCTCTCAAAACCCATGCTCATGACCTCGCTTACAGTATCCGGCGTAATGACCAGGCCGGAAAGCTCCTTCCTTACCATTTCGAAATCAAGTATGTCCAGGGCTGGCTCAATCAGCTCTATGGCGATACTGCGCAGGCCAGAATACACTACGAGCGGTCGATCGAACTGGCGCCTTTTTTCCCTGAACCTTACCGGTATCTGGTCAGGTTTTATTTCGCCAACGGCGATTATGTAAAAACTGAAAAAATTCTTCGCCGCTATAACGAAATATACGCCCCGGGAGTGCCCGGTGACTGCCAGATGATCTGGGGGCAGATTCTCCTTGCCGATACTACTCGAGACAGGATCGCCGAGGCGGACAGCCATCTTCGTAAAGCCGGCGGCAGCGATGCTCTCTTTGACCTGGCCGCCGGCTACTTGCAAAGGAATATGTTCGGTTCCGCCCTTTCTATTCTGCGCGGCCTTTCCAGGGAAGAACCGGAAAGGGAAAGGGATATAAGATTTTTCCTGAATGTGGAGTTCGCTTACGGTTTTACTGCTTACCGGACAGGAGACAGCGCGCTGGCGCGCAAAGAGATAGAGAAGGTCATCAAATACAGTGGCGATAATGATAAAGATTTTGTCGAGAAAGCCCGTTTTCTTCTTCAAAGGCTGGATGCCGCTAAGAAGTAAACTTGCCTTTTTTACCCTCCTTATTTCAATGGCTCTTGCCTCAGGGACTTTACCCGGGGCCGAAAGCGGGATTGACCGGGCATTTGTCCTGTTGGAACAGGGACTGGGGCTTCTCGGCCTCAAGTCCGGGGAGGTGGCCGCAGGTTTCCTCGAGCAGGCTGCTTCCGGAAATTTTCCAGGAAGAAACCTGGGAGAGTTCGTATCCGGGTGTACGGAGCTTGCTCTTGATCTTTCCCGGATCGATTCCACCAGGGATTTACTGGCGTTGGGCTTAAAAGTATCAGGTCTAAAGGCAGATTCAAGGCCTGTTTTGTCAGAAGAAGAAACCGGCCCTGATCTCCGGGAAGCGGCTGCTATACTTGATTCGGTCCTTCCCGGGGCCGGGGAATCCCTGGTCGATCTCGTTTTAGCTAGGCGATCGGTCCATTCCGCCTATCGCTCGTTGAGCACTGTGGAAAGTGAGGAACTGAGCCGCCTGGTTCGTGGCTTCAGACCTCAGGATGACCAGTGGCCCGACTATCCGGTGGAAAGGATGCTGGCCCTGGCCGGAAAGGTAGACCTGCCATCTCTCTGGACAGCCACATTCGCCGCGGAAAGGGCAGCCTCGATCTTGCGCGGCCTGGCCGCAGGAAGAAAGATCGAATCCGGAGAAAGAGAAAAATCCGTGGGTCCTCTTCTTTCTCTGGCAACACCCTGGGGCATGGTTATTGTAGGAGGAGAAGGCCCTGATACTTATCGCGGCGAACCGCCTTTCCTTCTTATCGAGCTGGGCGGTGATGATATCTATGAGCTTTCTCCCCAGGGCTGGAACAGGGTGAGCATGGTGATAGATTTTAAGGGCCAAGACCGGTACTCGGCAAGAGGGGATTACGCTCTGGCCGGAGTCCTGGGAGGCCTCTCCTGGCTTGAAGACCTGGAGGGGGATGACATCTACGAAGGCTCCTCCTCCTCCTCTTCTTTTTCGCTCGGCGCCGCTGCGCTGGGGGCAGGAGTGCTGATCGACCGACAGGGAAATGACAAATATCGCGGGGCAAGTTTCAGCCAGGGGGCTTCTTTTTTCGGCCTGGGGATCCTGGTCGATTTTGCCGGTGATGACAGCTACGAAGTTTCTTACTGCGGCCAGGGGGGTTCTATAGGCCCCGGATCGGGTATCTTAGTCGACCTGGAAGGCAATGACCGTTATACAGCCGGGGGGCTGTATCCGGATTATCGGGAAAAGGGAGCAACCAAGAGCCATGCCCAGGGAGCCTCGGGCGGCCTGCGGCCCTATCTCCGGGGAGGGACTGCGCTCCTTTATGACCGGAGTGGAAACGACAGCTACCGGATCGATTATTTCGGCCAGGGCGCGGGCTACTGGGGTGGGACAGGAATACTGGTCGAGGGCGGCGGGGATGACAGCTACTTCTCCGGCCGTTACGGACAGGGCTGCGGGCTGCACATGGCCGCCGGAGCGCTGATTGACCTGGGCGGTGATGACAGCTACACGATCGGTGGGGTAGGCCAGGGCGCAGGGGAGGACCGGGCTTATGGAATCCTTATCGAGGGCGGAGGCGCGGATACATACAGCGCCGGGTGGATGGCCCGCGGGGCCGGAGGCACTGGCGGGGTGGGGCTTCTCCTTGAGATAAGCGGCGATGACCGTTACAGTGAGGCCCGAAAAGCAGCGGATGGGTTCGGCAATCGCTGGCAGGAGCTCGGGAGCTTAGGATTTCTGATCGATTGCGGAGGAAAAGACCTGTATGGCCAGGACAACAAACAGGGTTTTATCAGGCGCCAGGGCACCTGGGGGGCGAAGATCGATCTCCCGCTATGCAGCAGCGGGAATTGAGCTGACAATAGCTCTTTCTCTCTTCGCTTCTTTTTCTTATTCGGCCCAGGAGACGACGGATTCAGTTGTACGGGCGCTTGTCACCGAGGCAAGTAATCCCGCTCTTTTCTATGGCGAGCCGAAGCGCCGGGACAGCCTGATCTCTGTCCTTGCCGCTTGTAAAAAGGAGGGGCTCGAGGAGCTTATCGATCTTCTCGATACCCCCTGGGCCGTCCATTTCGAGGTGCTGAGCCTGGCCCTGGAAAAGAAAGGCCCAGAAGCCCGGGAAGCAATTATCCGCAGGATTAAGGAGAAGAAAACCCGGCCGGGGATTCCTGCTCTTCTCGCAGTCTTTGAGAAAATGGGCCGGCCCGGTGATGAAAAGTACCTTGTCGGGGCCTTGAAATCAAAAGATCCAGCGGCTCAAATCTGCGCCGCCAGGTGCCTGGCCTCTTTCGGAAGTTTTACGAAGTCTTATAAGCTTCTCACTCCTTTCCTCACCAGTTCTCATCCCCAAGTGTGTCTGGCCGCTGTCTGGGCGCTGGGACAGATTTACGGACGCGATCCCGAGCCGCGGCTGGCCGGGCGGGCTGTGAAAAAAATCAAGCCCCTTCTCGCCGACCCGCACCCGCTGGTCAGGTTCAGCGCAGAAGAGGCCATGACCACTATCCAGGGTTCAGATAGAGGGATTCCCCTACCTCTTTATCTCCTGCCTTGATAATTTTTTATTTGTTACTTTTGTGGGCCAAAAGTAAAATTAAGGGTTCCTGGAAAACAGGAATTTTTTATGTCTGAGGTTTTCAGGAAAGGCGCGGGCGAGGCACGCCTCGCCCCTACTTAAAAGGTCAGAGCTTTTAAATCGTTTTTAGCCAGGGATATCAGCAAGCTAGCCTGTTTAATGTCTCTCATAGATCATTCTCCCTTCCCTTAATGCGTGCGATATAACGTGGTTAATGGAATCTCTCCAGTAATCCATTTCTTGCTGGCTGAATATCAAAATGTCGGTAGGCACACGGAATCGCGCCAGACGCTGCCAGATTTCAACTGTCTGCTTTCTGCGGCTGGTCCTCCGGTCATGACCCACGGATTCCACAATAAGGAAATCGATATCCGAATATGTCTTTTCTGTCCCTCTGGCCCAGGAACCGAACAAAATGATCTTTTCCGGATGAACCGTATCCACGATGATTTTTACCATTTCATCTAAAATTTCTCTGGAAACTTGAAACATACTGACTGACTCCTGGCTGGAAGTTATCAGGATTTTCCTAAAGCCGCACGCAGCAATTCATTAACTAGCTGCGGGTTGGCCTTGCCCTTAGTCTCTTTCATTATCTGGCCGACAAAGAAACCGAACACCTTCTCTTTGCCTGCCCTGTACTCCTCGGCCTGGCCGGGATTGGAGGCGATCACCCTGGCTACAACCTCCTTGATCGTATCCGCATCGGAGATCTGCACCAGGCCCTGGGCCTTGACTATCTCATCCGCCGTTTTGCCGGTCCGGGACATTTCCTCGAACACCTGCTTGGCTATCTTTCCGCTTATCGTACCCTTGTTCATCAGGGCGAACAGCCCGGCCAGGTGGGCGGGTTTCACCGCCAGGTCAATAATCTCGATATTCTTTTCGGCGAGCACTGCCAGCACCTCGCTCATGATCCAGTTGCTCACTTTCTTTGGCTCGTAACCCTGGGAAAGGCGTACGGTCTCCTCGAAGTAGTCGGCGACCTCCCTGGTGGCGGTGAGCACATTGGCATCATACTGCGGAAGGCCGTACT
>Ga0315277_10003361_pt1 | contig 21698 bp, 14 predicted proteins | sample YL17G05_15_MG_FD_203695 | JGI IMG/M metagenome (GOLD analysis project Ga0315277, IMG submission 203695) | Sediment microbial communities from Yellowstone Lake, YNP, Wyoming, USA - YL17G05_15 | ecosystem: Environmental > Aquatic > Freshwater > Lake > Sediment | place: USA: Wyoming | collected...
ACCGCCCAAGGTCGCCATCACCGCTTGCATGCGGAAATTGTTAATTATCCTTAATGCCATCGTTCGCAAAAATACACCATGGGTATTACATATTGCTTGACTTTTATCACAGTCGCTCTCCGTTTCAAGATTATATCACAATTAAGTATTGGTTTTGTAGCCGCAATCTTCAGATTGCGCAAGATAACAACCTAATCCATGTCTTCTCTTACCACAAATAGCAAATTCTTTACAACTTCGATGGTGAAAAGGATGGCGCCGGTATTTATGAGGGGCAGTGTATTATACCTGCCCCCTAACCGCATTCCTAGAATGCATAACTTTTCCGCCATAGGCGGATCCGCCTCTGGCGGAGAATTTAAAACTCTAAATGATTTTGATTTTATTGAACCCTTGAACCTTTGAACTTTTGAACCTTTAACCTTTCCGCTGAAGGTAAATCCCTGCCCGACGGATGGCAGGCGGGCACCTCTGGTGGATAATTTACACGAACTGTGCATCGAAAATCAAACGCAAGTCAATAACCTTAAATGGGTTGGTGGAAAAGTGAGAAAAAAATAAAAATGTGTACCAGATGCACCAGTTCCACCAGTCAAGCATTATTGAAATTAACCACAGATAGAATATTTAGGAAAGAAATTATCAAGATGAAAACTCAAGAAAAATGTCCCCCTGCCGAAAGGTCCTGATTCCGCCGAAGGCGGAGAAGGAATAAGGGGGATTCAGAGGGTTGTCCCCCTGATAAGGGGTTCACCCTGAAGGGATTCACCCTGAAGGGGATTCAGGGGGTTCTAAAAGGTTTCTCTTAATTCCTTTGCATTTCACTTGACCCCTCCGACCCCTTGAACCCTTTAATTCGGTTATGAGCATTTTTTAAAAAACCACCCTCCGCAAGCCCAGCAAGCCCAGCAAGTCCGGTTCGAAAGTCAAAAGGCACGTACCTCTGTCAATATATTTTAAATGTCTGGGGCTTTTAAATTTTCTTTTTTAAAATCGCATCGTCACTATGTTATTCCGATATTGTAGAAAGGATATTCAAAGCAGTGCTTCATAAAGAAATATACAAATCCGATAATTCTTACATGGTGTAACCATCTATTCGGGAGCCATGAAGATGACAGGAAAGCATTATAATAATCATTGACAAATTGATAAATTTTGTTAAATTATAATTAGGAGTGCTTTCGTATTAATTTTGGCTGATAATTATTTGGAAGAAATCCCCTATGTGCTTTCGCAAAAACTACTTTCACCTTTTTCCACTTAAACTCCAGGAGTGTCGGATGAAAAGATTCATATCGTTTCCTGCTGGGTTGGTTGCCTTTTCTTTTCTCCTCTTATTTGTTTCTGGGCTTATGCTTAGCGGTGTTGTTCAGGCGCAAGCCGTAGCGTCTGACGGGAAAGGGGCATTTTCCGTTAGGTATACCGCCCAGTTTTCCAGGGACGATTTCTCATTTAGCCAGATGAAGGGTTACGATTTAGTAGGCCTTAAAGACGGCGATTGGCTGGCAGAGCTGGGAAAACCCATGTTACCATCTAAAGAGATAAAAATCGCGCTTCTCGCCGGAATGACGGTAAAAAGTGTTTTGGTGGTAAACTGCATAGAAGAACAGATTCCAGGCGAATACAACATCTATCCGGCTCAGCTACCTCTGCCTACTGATGCATCTCAGGCAAATATGGATTTCATTCCTCCCGACCAACAGATATACTCCTCCTCCCAGCCTTATCCGGCAGAGGTGGTCCGGTTCGTCAATCAAACCGATCTGGCTGGTCAGAGCATGGCAGTGGTAGAGGTTTTCCCGCTCCGTTATATTCCCAGCCAAAAACGGCTGACCTATTGTGTCTCCTTCACCATCGAAATCAACGGGGTGGATGGTTATGAATATGGGGATTATCTTTCCCCCAATGTCTCAGAAAACGACCGGAAAATATACGAGCAGATGATCAAGGGGATGGTGAGAAATCCCGAGGCGGTTCAGCTGGTTAGCAGTTTGAAAATGGGCACCAGCATGATACCTCCGGGAGGACCCTTTGCTCATGTGATCATAACTTCCTCTACTTTCGCCTCCTACTTTCAGCCTTTGATTGATTGGCACAGCCAGAAAGGGGTAAAGGATACGGTTATCACCACCTCTTGGATTTATACCAACTACACTGGAGCAGATACCCAGAAGGTCCGCGCCTTCATCATGGATGCTGCAACCAACTGGGGAACCACCTATTTCCTCATCGGTGGAGAAAACGAAACTGTCCCGTTTGCTTACCGCTTGTATTACTCCGAAAACACTCCCAGCGATCAATATTACTCCGACTACGACAACGACTGGACCAACGAGGTTTTCGTGGGAAGAGTCTCCGCGGGAAGCACCACCGAGGTCACCACCTTCGTAAACAAGGTGTTGAAATACGAGAAAGATCCTCCCCGAACAAACTTTTCTTTGGATGTTCTGCTCATCGGAATGGATGTGGATGCCTCCACCCGGGAGGAGCTGCTGAAGGAGAATATCGACACGTATATTCCGGCGCAGTTCAACTTGACCAAAGTCTACGACAGCCATACCACCAACCACAGAAACGCCACCATCACCGCTCTCAATGCGGGGCAAAACCTGGTGAATCATGCCGATCATTCCAACATCGACGTATTGGGAACAGGCGATTATCATCATGGCTGGGGCATCTATAACTCAGACGTTGATGCGTTGACCAACGATAACCAGTTGTCCATACTGGTTTCCCTCGGATGTCAACCTAACCACCTGGATGCCAACGATTGCATAGCTGAGCGTTTTGTCGTTTATAATCCCAATCAAGCCGGCGTGGCTTTCAATGGTAATACCCGCAACGGCTTGTATTATGCAGGGCAGCCCATTAGCCTTTCCGGCACCTTGGACCGGGAGTGGTGGATCAGTCTGTTCAGCCGAAACATGTACCACCTGGGTCAAACCGTAGCCGACGCCAAACATCATTTCGCCCATACGGACAATTACATGAAACATTGTGAGTGGGAATTTATTCTTTTGGGCGAGCCGGAGATGCCAATTTGGACCGATTCCCTGGATAGTTTCACGGTTGCCTGTCCTGTCACTGTTCCCATGGGAAGCTCATCCTTCCCGGTTCACGTGGAGAACGCCACAGGCAAAGCTCCGGTAAATCAAGCTTATGTCTGCCTATGGAAAGCCAATGAGATCTACCTGACGGCTTATACCAATGCCGATGGAGAAGTCACCCTCACCCCCTCCCCATCTTCATCCGGGACCATGTACGTAACCGTCACCAAACAGAATTACATCCCCAAGCAGAAGGAGGTGGACGTCTCCTATGCCTGCGGGGATGCAAATCAGGATGCGGTGATAGACGTGGGAGATCTGGTATATCTGATCAACTATCTGTATAAAGGCGGTCTGGCGCCGAACCCACCTGAGCTGGGAGACGTAAATCTGGACTCTTTGGTGGATATAGGAGATGTGGTATTTTTGGTGAATTATCTTTACAAATCCGGATCGGCACCCTGTTCGGGATAAGAACAGATGCTGTAAGCGCATATAAAGTTTAAACCAGGTTTAATAATCAGCGGAAGGAACAGTTTAAAAAACCTTCTTCCGCTGATTTTTTTACCGTCTGCCCGATTTCCTCACTTTGACTTTGTTAAGATGAAGAAGTCAACTTTATCCCAGTTTCTATAAAACTAGAGCAATTTCTTCCGTCCCTTACCCGTTGTAGATTCATAAATCAATTCTTTACTCCTCTGGCTCCCTCTTTGCAAGCAAAGGTTCAATGATCTGGGTGATTTTTGGTCATCAAAGATGCCCATTCTGAAGGCTAATGATATGGTTGCATGTCTAATTAAAAGATTCCAATCTCTAAATTATTGAGGAATTTTGCCGATACCAATTTTTAGAACCGAAGCATTTGAAGCAATGGGATATGATAGGATATTTAATCGTTTAACTTCTTAGGGTAAAAGGGAGATTACCATGGAAAAGAAATGCTTTTCCCGTTTTATTTATTGTCTGGTATGGGGAGTGGGTCTGTTTTCGCTTTTGTTTTTGGGATGTTCTGAAAAATCCACCAGAGATAGCGAAACAGTGGTAACTATCAAGTCACTTTCCGTTATTCCTGCCGAAGTCCAAAAAGGACAGACTGCGGTTGTGGATGTGTCGGTGGAGGACGATGCCGATCGTCCGGTTTCCGGTGCTCAGGTCGCCTTCTCGGTGACTCCCGGAACCATCGGTTACTGTACCCCTTCGGTGGATACTACCGATGCCAATGGTTCCGCCGCAGCAATCTTTACCGCCACCGATTTCGGCACCGCCACCATACAAGTCAACGTGGCAGGTACCGTTTCGCGGACGATTCAGGTGGACATCGTGACCTCCGGTGAAGCAGCCAAACCCCTGCAGATTCAACTAACCCCCTCCTGGCTTCCTGCGGATGGAATCTCTTCCAGTCAGATTACGGTAACGGTGAGCGACTCGCTGGGGAATACGGCGCCAAACGGCACCGTGGTGAAGTTTGCTGCAGGCGAGAAGTTCGAAGATGCCGATCAGGATGGTTATTATACGACGGGAATCGACGAGCTCAAGTTCGATACCAACCAGGACTATAAGTGGAATCCTATAGGTTACATTCCCGCTTTTGCTCTCACTCAAAACGGGGAGGTTACCGTCACCTACATGGCGGGACTTCGTACCGGAACCTGTTACATAAAAGTCACCGCCGAACCGGAAGGAAACTTCCTGCAGGCCGACGCCAGTATGCTTTTGGTTCCCACCGACAGTGTGGCATATATTGTCTTGACCCCGGATGAAGCCAGAATTCAGGTGAGAGGGACCGGGGGGGTGGAAGCCACCCAGATAAGAGCGGTCTGTTATGACGATAATGGCAACCGGGTGGGAGCCGATTTCCCGGTGGAGTTTTACATTATAAACGGTCCGGATGGAGGAGAGGAGTTGGATGGTGTGGCTTCGGATTCGGTTACTATTAACACCAACACACAGGGTGAAGCCGTGGTCACGCTTTCCAGCGGCACCAAGTCCGGTCCGGTGAGGATGCGGGCAAAGATGGGAACGGTCCTTTCCTACTCCACCTTGGTAACCATCTGCGCCGGCCCCCCCACTGACATCTCCATCGGGGTCACCCCCTGCAATATCAGAGGATGGGACGTAAACTGCGTGGAGGCAGATCTTTGCGCCTGTGTGGTGGATGCTTACGGAAATCCGGTGCCCGATTCCACCTCGGTCCATTTTGGAACCGAAGAGGGATCGGTGCAGTGCTGCGACAAGACCAAGCAGGGTTGCGCTTATTCCAAATACCTATCCGGTGATCCGCGAAACGACGGCCGGGCAATCATCTGGGCGGAGACCTGGGGCGAAAACGGAATCATCTCGGATTCCACCCTTTTGATTGTGTCAGGACCTCCTGCCAGCGTCACTTTCTTGACTTACCCTCATACTCTTCTGGCCGACGGAATCTCCAAGGGAGACGTGGTGGTGGAGGTGCTGGATTTAAACGATAACTTCGTGCTCAATCTGACTCCGGTGGAGATGAAAACGAAATTCGGGGCGGTGGCCTCCGGTACGACAACGGATGGCTGCCACGCCAGCCTTTTCGAAACTGAGTTGGTAAGTGAAGTATTAGCTCAGGATTATTCCATGACCTATTTGGACCATGATGACGGCATCGGGGTGATAAACGTCCTCACCGCCAAGTCGGGATTCGTATCCAGTTCGGTCAACATTACCTACCTGACCGGTATAACCTACAGCAAAAACTGCGATATCGACATAGAATCCACCATTCCACACGGATCCACGGTTCCGGTGGTGGTGATCATAAAAGACCGGTATGGCAATCCACTGGGTGGTCATCTGGTGGTAGCAGACCAGACTAATACTTCGGGGGGAACCGTCACCGGAAGCGATTATACCAATGAATACGGAGAAGCCACTGGCTTTACCTATACCACCAGCACCGATGCAGCGGTCAAAAGCGGAGTGGTTTCATTCTGCGATAACGATCCTCGCGGAGGAGTTTGCATAGCGGTTAAAGTTTCTATTTCGGAAGATTGACCAGGGAAGGGAATGCAAAACAAAAAGCCCCGCTCAAGGCGGGGTTTTTTGTTGATTGTCCGGGTTGATAGGGAGAAGGAAGGTAAAATAATAAACATCGAGTGCAAATTGGAGATTGCAAACTGCAAAATATAAAATATTAAACCTTAAACCTTAAACCTAACACCTAACACCTGACTTCACGTATTGACCACAATGAGTCTATTACTACTGATTTCTCTAATCCAAGATTGTAGAAATAAGGCCTATTTAACAAGGAGCGCGCCGGGCCCCCCGTAGATTCCCATATCCGAGTTACTCCCGTCCGGATTGGTGAATGTGGAATCGCCCGAGTTTATACAGGGTGAATCGGGCATAAGGCGAAAATCCGTTCTACTTTCGAAAAGCGGGTCCTGTGACAAATTTCCATCCTTTCCGGTCAGGTCATCCATATCCTTGTAATTCCCCTCTTTGTTTTTCCAGATGTCGTTGTGTGAAATCACGAAATTCTCCGGTTTACTATACATCCAGATTCCCACACAGGGACAAACCCATTCCTTTCTCCAGCCGTTTTCGGTGACGATGTTATTCATGAAAACGCCGCGGGCGGTTTCACTCCACGGAGCCATCCCGCAGTTTCCATTTCTGGTAACCACATTGTTGGAGGCCTCCATATAGGAATTTCCGGTGACGATGATTCCCCAGCCCAGGTTGTCATACACCGCATTGTTCCTCACCACTGCCCGGGAATCCCCAAAAGTGCCGATTCCCTTCCAGTAGCCCGAGATCTGGTTGCGGTAAACGATGGCGGTGGCATCCCAGGTGATGCCGATTCCGGCTCCCCGGCCATCGCAGATGAGATTGTCGGCAATGAAAGCGTTTGCCCCACGATATAAAGCTATTCCATCCCAGCCATTTTTCTCGATAACGTTGTTGGAAATGAATAACTCCGAATTTTCCCTTCCGAAGATCCCGCCGATCCCCACCACCACTCCTTCGAGCTGATGGGTGTTGCCGCTTATCTGCACGTTTTTGATTGTCACCGAGGAAAACTTCGCCACCACTCCGGCATCGGTGGCGTTACCATCTGGGTCGCGAATCCCACCGGTGATTGTCAAATCTCTAATTGTCGATCCACGACTGTGATCGAATAAAACACCATATCCAGCCTTGGTCACCAGGATGGTTTTATCCGCCCCGCTTCCGACGATCTCCAGGGCTTTATCCTTAATGAGAAATCCCCGCGTGGCTTTGACGTAGGTTCTGTGTTCCTGGCAGTTTCCGCATAAATCTTCTGGATAAGAATCCGGTCGGGCTTCATAGGTTCCGGGCAATATCATAATCCTGTCCTGATCGAATGCATAATCCAAGGCGACCTGCAGATCGCGGAAAGGTTCGTCCCTGGTACCCAATCCGACCACTCCATCCTTCCAGTCGACCACATACCAGGTATTGGCATGGATTATTGAAGGCACTATCGAAAAAGCTACGCTCAATAATAAAATAATGTAACGTTTAACCATGTTTTCCTCTTTTAAGTTGTGTCTGGAGCTTTTCTCCTGATTCTATATAACCCATCCCTATCCCCCTTTCTTTTTAAGAGAGGGGTTCTCCCTGACCTTCGGTTCTGCTACGCGCTGAGTGCGCTCAGCACGAAGTGAGACCTCAGGGTCGAAGGAAAGGGAATCACCCTGAAGGGGAACAAAGGGGGTGAGTTCAAGAAATTTTACTCAGGGACTTGCAACTTGAGCTTCTTTTGCTATTTCCTCCAATTTCTTCTGTTTCTCTTTGAAATGCTGGTCTAAATCCTTAAGCGTAACCCATCCCCCCAAAGCCACTCCCAGATGGTTGCTGAAGATCCTCCACAGGATGGCAAAAACAGGGAGGTATGCTTTAGGCATGAGCGTAGACATCAGAGAGACTGAGCTTATTTCGGCAATGCCTGAGGCTCCGGGAGTGGGGGAGAAGTACAAAATAAAGAATTGGATGATCTGAAGATACATTACGTGTAGAAAATTCACATTCAACCCCAAACCCTTTATGATCACGTAAGCCATCAGGTACTTGTTGAAATAGATCATAACTGTAAGTATAAAACTGAAAAACAGCGTGAGTTTTTGTTTGTGGAAAAAATGTTGCAGATAGAATCTCAATTGAACTACCTGATCCTCGATCTTATCCAGAAACGTTTTCCTTTTTTCTTCATTCTTCCTCCAGATTATTTTGGTGACAAAGGAGAATATGCGGAATAGAAGGTGAAGTGACTTGGGTTTTATCAGCATGACGGTTATCACCAAAAAAGCGGCAAAGAAGGTAAGAAAGCTGAATTTCACCAGGTAAGTCAATCCTTTGGCAAAAATCCCCTGGTGGGTCAAAAAGAAAACCAAAACGTAAGTCAAAAGAAAAAAGAGAAGTGTGGAGAAGAAGTTTATCGCTGTCACAGATACGGCGCCGGAGAGGGGAACCCCCCGGCGAGTAAGGCTATACAATTGACCCGGTCCGCCGCCGGTGCTGGCGGGGGTGATGGCGGAGACGAATGTATTGGTTAAATTGGCTTTGACGCAGTCGATGAAGCGGACTTTCTTCAATATCTCCTTGGTAAAGAAAATATGGATGCGCAAACCTCCCAGAAAAAGGTCCATTCCCACCATAAGCAAGGCCAAAAGCAAAAACTCCGCCTTGAGCGATTGAAGAGCCTTCAAGCTCTCCCGGCTGGTCGTAAAGAAGAAGATCACTGCAAATCCGAGAATGGTCAAAAGAACAAATAACCGGACCCCCCTCAGGATATGTTTTCTGTCGGAAATCAGATCCATATATATTGTCTAATACGTTATATCAGTATCCTTTCGACACAATTTCGAAACGTTCAACTTTCCTGATTTTTAACACTAGTTAAGGTGATTTCCTCAAGCAGCGATTTGAACCATTAGCTAAGTTTTCCATGACTTGCTGAAATGTAAGAGCAAAAATTACATTTTGTCAAGTATTAAATCGGGATAAGCTCTGATATCTCAATCACCTTGTGACTAACATCAAGCATTCTAAGCACAAGCCAGCCAACAAGCTTTTTGTATTCTTAATTGTTCTAATCGAGTCAAATGACATTAGATGACGCCGATTCATCTCACCGAAACACACATATTTCACTTGTTTTTTTGAGAGAAGAGCTTATATTGATATTAGAAATTTTAAAGTCGGACAATCGAAGGATCCATGTTTATGCCCTCGTTTTTGGTAACTCGCAGCGTTATGGTGTCTCGTCTTCTCATTTTCTTTGGCGTTTTATTGCTTTTCCCTTCAATCATATACGCCCAAGGAGCATTTGTTATTCCGAGAGGGGCATGGCAAAGGTCGATCGGGGACATTCCCACTTACTGCCAGAGTAATTGCCCCAAAAGAGGAGTAGTCCTGGGAGGATTCGGGGCAGGAGCTTTCATGTACAATATCAGCGGCTCCTTCGGACCCTGGGCAGATGAAGTGGGGGAATATAGTGGTTCTTGGCTAAAAGAAGCGGCTTTTCACATTTATGAAAAACAGGGGGGAATAAAGACGGTTAAATGCCTCTCACGGGATACGGTGATGACAAGCTGGGAGAAACTTGCAGCCGGAGAAGGGACCTATTATGCGCTTCAGCCGATGGGTTGGTGCACCTATAACTGTTTTCAATGTGACATATCGGCAGAATTCTTCAGCCCCATCCTACCCGAAAATTACCGCGAGACGTCCTATCCCGTGGCAGTCTGGCAATTTTTGATATCCAATCCGAATGCGGATACGGTAGAGGTTTCGGTCATGTTCACCTGGCCCGATCCTCCTTTCAACGGGGGAAAACGGGTGAGAACCGGTTTTTCAACCGTTCTGGTTTCCGATTCGAATGCGGTGGGGATGGTGATGAAGGCAGATCACCCCTCCAATACCGTCGAGACTCAGAATTCCGAATGGTGCATTGCCACAAAAACCGCGGAAAATACGACGGTCTCCTATACCAGCTGGAATAAGGGGGGAGACGGAGCGGACGTCTGGAGTCAGTTTGCCGACGACGGCATTCTTTCGGACAGCATCAACTCTCTTGATTCCGCCACTGCTATTGCGGTAAAGGTGATGTTGGCTCCCGGAGCGGATATGGTAGTCCCTCTGGTCCTTTCCTGGGATTTCCCGGTAGTAGAATTCAAAACCACTTCCGGTAGCCATTCCACCCAGTGGTGGAAAAGGTATTGTGAGTATTTCGATACCCTAAGCGATAATTCCTTTGAGATAGCAAAGGACGCCCTCCAAAACTATCCCGATTGGAAAGCACAAATCGAAGACTGGATGTCGGAATTTATCAATGATGCCAGATATCCGAATTGGCTTATCTGCGCAGCTTTCAACGAGCTTTATTATAACCAGTTCGGCGGGTCCTTTTGGGAGTCGGGTTTAAGGTCCGGGCATTCAGAGGAATTCATGGGTCTGCATCCGGAGGATAACAAGAATTTCATCATGGAATCCCAGGCCTACACTTTATCCGGTAATATCAACGTGGGTCATTATAGTTCGATCGTTTTTGCCAAGCTCTGGCCCGAAATGGAGAGAGACCTTTTAAGATGTCACGCCGATTTTGTTTTATATTATGACAGATGCAACCCCACGGTTCCCTATCAGACTTCACCGGAGATCGGTGCACCCAGGGATTTCAGCGGAGGGGCTTGCGATTTAGGAGATCCGTTCTTTATCCTCAGCCCGCACGGTTACGAGAATCGCCTAGCCCCCTGCGATACCGGCCACATTCACGTTTTGACCGACAATTCCAGCAAGTTCATACAACAATGCTGGAGATATTTTTCTCTCTCTAACGATATGGACTTTCTAAACTATGTTTGGCCCGCCATGGAGAGCACCTATCATTTCATGAAGAGTTACGATTGTGAAATTGAACCCAAAGATTCGCTGCCGGACGCTCGCGGGTACGACAACGCGCATGATTGTCTGGGCATGTGGGGGACGGATATGTACAGCGGCGGGTTCTGGGTGGGGGCGTTGGAAGCGCTGGATACGATGGCAGCCATTTTGAACAAACCAATTAGGGGGGAGGTGCAGGCTTGGCTGGAAGCAGCAAAGAGGAATCTGGATGCCCAGCTGTGGGATGCCTCCGGACTTTATTACCGGATCGATACCGAAAGCAATTACACTACAGCCGTTTTCAGTGACGCTTTATGCGGTCAGCGGTATTGCGAGGAATATGGTCTCCCCGACATCTTGCCTCGCTGGAAGATGACTTCGCACTTTCAAAAGGTATATGACGTCTGCGTGGCTCCCAACCTGAATTTCGGTGCTAAATTGGAAAGAATGCCCGATGGTTCAAACGTTCCCAGTGGTGACCGGGAATCTTATGAATACTGGGTGGGAACCACCTATTACCTGGCAGCTATGATGTATCGTTCCGGCTTAAAGCCAGAGGCGCTCAACACCGCCTATGGCGCCTACTATCCGGTATATGCAGCGGATCATCTGGCTTATTGGTTTAACACTCCCGAAGCCTGGCGGGATGGAGGATATGGTCCCCGGCCCCACTTGACTTCAAGTTGGAGAGAAGATCACATGTTTTCTGATTGGAGATCAGATCCCCCGGAAGTAGAGGACCTCTCCCGCGGGTATCCGAACCAATATCAACGTCCCATGGCGGTATGGGAGCTGATGTTTGAAATCAAATGTCACTCTCTTACCTACACCCCCGGAGACGCCAATGGAAACGGTCTCATAGATGTCGCCGACATCGTATTTCTGATCAACTATCTATACAAGTATGACCTGCCTCCAGACCCCATCTCAGCCGGTGATGTCAATTGTAATGGAGAGGTAAACATAGGAGACGTAGTATTTTTGATCAACTATCTTTTTAAAAGCGGACCACCGCCATGTGAATAAAAAAGTGATATTCTTAAAAGAAGTATCACTTTATCAGCACCATTCTTTTTGATTCCCTAAAGTTGCTTGATTTCAGCTCATAGAAATAGACACCTGAAGCGACTTCCTCATTGGAATTATTTCTCCCATCCCAGGTGACAGTATATGTGCCTGGAGTCTTCTCTTCATCTACCAGAGTTCTAACCAATTGTCCAGTGATATTATAGATTTTGAGACTTATATGGCTATATGGTTTTTCGCTGCCTATAGTGAATTCAATAACTGCCACTGGATTGAATGGATTGGGATAGCTTTGCGAAAGTGTAAACTCCTTGGGTGTAACTGTTGGGACAACTGGACTATTCGAATTTGTATTGCCGGCGATTTTGGCATTTTTATTACCGGAACCTCCTCCTTGATATTCACAAGCACCTATGTCCACAAAATCGACTACCCTTGGATTCCCGTCATAATCAAATAAGGGCAAGTCCGGTGCGTTGTTGTCACCGGCATTCACACAGGAAGAGGAACTATCCAAATGATAGTCATTAACAAATTCAGGATTACGGAAGATATTGTAAAATGTATCGCAAGGAGTACCGTTTCTGTTATTCCCCCAGGTGGTATCACCCATTCCAGAGCTTATGACTCCATCAAAATCATCCTCTTGGTTGTTCCAAAAATCATTAGAAGAAATATATGCCGTGTCAGTTGAGGAGTGGACATAGATTCCATCTCCTTGATCTGTATTGGAAACTATATTATTGTAGAATAAAATATGCGAATGACCGGTGATATCTATCCCACCCCCATATCGATATGCATAATTGTTATCTAATGTGTTGTTCACAATAATAGGTCTAGATCTATTTTTACACTCGATTCCACCCCCATTTCCATCTTCAATAGATGTATCTTTAGTGACATATGTAGCATTATTTTCTATTATCAAGTTATTGGTGATTATGGTAGATGAGTAATCGCAACATATCCCACCGCCATAGATTGATTTGTTATTTCGAATAAGATTGGAAGTAATAGTTGGTCCCGGATTACACCCAGTGCAATATATTCCACCTCCGCTTGAATTTAGTCCCTCGTAAGCTTGATTTCCCTGAATGATATTGTTCCTTATGGTAGGTGAAGACCCTTCGCAATAAATACCACCACCATATCTATCGATGTCTTCAGATTTCTGTGATAGTTTAGTACCTTTCCCATTCTTTAGCGTGAATCCTTCTATTACCGAATTTGAGTCTTCTCCCGACGAAAAAGTAACCACACTGGCACTATCGTGAATGGAAGTAACCTGAATACGAGTATAGTTTTTATATTGCTGTTCGCCAAGCAAGATATAATAGCTTGCCACTGGAATCGGCTTCCCTCGAAAGTTTATACTCTCACTGTAAGTTCCTGGAGCTACCAGTACTGTATCATTATTTTGTGCAGCATTAATAGCGTTCTGAATAACAGAATATGGTTGAGGAACTCTTTTAACATGTGAACTAAAGAGATATTGTTCTATCCTAAAAAGTCTCCCCTCGCCAGGTTTTAAGCTGATTATAGATGGACAATTGGCATAAAAGGTATATGATGGCTGGTTGGTATACATGTCTCTGAGCAGATAAGGACCATTGGGAATGTCGAAGTAAACCTTCAGGGTTTCATATTCTTCCTCCAGACATTTTCGATTTACCAGCATAAAGTAAGATGTATCGCTACGATCAAAAAACCCCACCTGCACATAGGTGGAATCAGGATGCCTAATTCCAACAATGCTGTCAATGTAGCTTGTCTGGCTGTTACGCAAAACAAAAGAGCCAACCTCTTGGTTAGAGCAAGCGCCCTCCCACTGTAAACTTTTTATTGTCTGACCAAGCGACCTTGCTCTCGAACCGGTGAAGTGTGTGATTTCCTGGAACCTGGAACTGTCAGTATGATTAATACCATCGTATAATCCAGTTTCCAGACGATTGCCATCCACACCAGTAGGAAAGCGATAATACATGATAGCATCTGCTCCATAACACAGAGCCACGAAAGTCTGAAATCGGACTTCATTTGGGGTGGGATTCCTTTTTAAGTCATTAGCTGGGCAACAATAGCATTTACCTCCAAACCTTATAATTTGAAAATCACATTCGCTTGTATCGTTACAATCTTTCTCAAGGGCAACGGTATGTGCTTGAATAGCTATCCATAAACCTTTATTAAGACTATCTGCTATTGTTTTTGCTCTATTCAAGAATCCCATATAGAAATCCCATACCGCTTGGTATTGTGAACCCGAAAAAGTTGTACATAGAGGACACCATACGGTGGGGTAGATATCGATGCAATAATCTTTTGGATTCGACCTTAGTAAGTATTCATGAACGGTTTCCTCTCCCCAGGAACCAATGAAGAATTGCAGTCCCACTCTTTCTTGACTTGCTTGTCTCAGCAAAGTGTCAATATAAGCAAACGGTCTATACGAGTCTATGCAATTCGGCTCGTCCCGCAGATACCAGCGATAAACTACAGTATCTCCATTGGGAAGTGTGTGGTTGCGCACCCAATCCTTATTGACATAAGTTATTATGTCTGAATTATGCTGTCCGTTTATAAGTTCTATCCCTTTATTATCATAGACTTTAACATAGTCGATATACAAGGCTCTGGTGCCAAACCAGTAGATTCGGAAATCAACCCTTCTCCAATTTTCACCCGGTGGAGGAGTTGGGAGTTGATAATTCGCTAGTGTGAATGGTTTGTAACCAATCCATTCCGGAAAGTCTGCTGATGTGAGAGTTTTTGATTTCAGTATGACGGTACTATCACTGCTAGTTATGCTTACCACCATTAAACTACAAATAGGTATGGGCCGACCTTGTGCCATGGCAGTGGGAAAATCAAGAGGTGATCTCAGCCTGAACTCAGCAGTGTAATTGATATTAGTAGCAGGATTTGAGGGATCATACCGCCATTCCTGATCATACCATGGTCCAGTCTGAATCAAGCCGGGAGTATCGTGTGGTGCCCAATAATACATGGCTTTGCCTCCCGATGCTCCCGCACTATTGACCAAAGTACCCCCGTTATGATAAGTAAATCCAAGATGCGAGCCAGATAAACTTTCGGCTTCCCACATCGTATAGTGACTTACATTCGAAAAGAACTTTGGTGTAGTGTCATTTATTACATTCTCAGGAATAGCCCTCATTGAATTAGTAACAAACTCTTGTATATTACTGTTATCAATATTAAAGTTATGACCCAGGTTAAACTGCAGGCTATCCTTTTGCCAAGAAAGATAACCAACTCCATGTCCTAAACAATGGAAACTTCCGTAATAAAAATCGTCCGATGCATAGCTGTAAGAAAACGATAAGCCCCAAAATAGCAAAGCTATTATCTGAATAATCAATTTCGTTTTCATTTTGACATCCTCCTGTTAGGTTAAAAGTATAGTGTTCAAATCTCAAGTTATTTTATTAGGCTTTATTCGTTATTAACCATCCGTCATTTGTCATCTCAAAAGCACCATCTTTTTTGCTTTGACTAATTCCAACCCACTTACCTTCAAACGATAGAAATATATTCCCGATGCAACCTCCTTTCCAGAATCATCTTTTCCGTCCCATCGAGCTTTGTGTTCCCCCGGATATTCCCTTCCATTAACCAAGGATTTGACTCTCTTCCCTAAAAGGTTATAGATGGTTATCTCCACCTCTGCCGGCTGATAGCCCACATCCGGCAGATAATACCAGATAATTGTTTCGGAATTGAAAGGATTAGGATAATTTTGGGATAATTGATACATGGGCGGACGATTCTCTTGTTCGACAAATTCGTCTACAGATGTTGCTTGAACCTCCAGCTCAACCGAATAATCACTCTGATGCCCAGTCAAGTCCCACGCAGAAACTCGATAAAAGTACGTCTTCCCCAAAACAAAATCATAATCCCTGAAAACAGAACTGTCATTGCAGATATTCCCGACAATCTTAAAAGTATCAGGAATGAATCCGGAAATAGTATCTTTATACACCAGATAATGTGATAGATCAGATTCGGTGTTGGGTTTCCAGGAAAGGATAGTTACAGTAGATTCAGATACAGCAGACAATCTATCAGGTGCTTTTGGGGGATAATCCAAATAAGTATAACTTTCTCCATAAGCTCCACCGTAACAGCCAATATCCGATCTGGAAGAATCCGGGTCTTTGATATTGGGATCACCTGTATCAATGCAAAGTGAGCCATATTGTAAATGATAATCATCGCCTCCGATAAACATGGGATCTAAGAAGATGTTACCACCCAATGAAGTGTCCACAGTGGTGCAATAGGGTTGACTAGTGTTCCAAATATCATTATATGATACTTGCGCATCATAACTGTATCCATTCAGCTTGTATGCGGCAACTCCGCAAGATCCATTTAAAAGAATATTATTCTTGATTTCACAGGCAAAGTCCATAGCTATAACTGGATACCCTTGGTTTCCTACAATAGTGTTGTTTCTGATAGGAGCTGTCTCAAATTTACTGCTTGACCATTTTATTAGTAAAACCGGCTCATACTGAGCAATATCGTAAATCAAATTGTTCTCAATGAAAATTGAATCCATAAAATCACCATAAATTGGTTCTGCATCCACATCACTTATTATATTTCTTATCAATTTAGACGTCCATATGTTCCATAGAAAAACACCTTCTGAATTTTGTTGTATTGTATTGTTTCTGATTAATCCATATGACAAAAAGAGTGAAATTCCAAGATCATTATTCATAATAATGTTATTCGAAACCTCTGTAAATACCGTCCCCATGTAAATACCATCATCACAGTTGGTAATTTTATTATTGGCTATCCTTTTCAACTTAGAATCAACAGCGCTTCTAACGCCAGTGCAAAACTCCATTTGTCCTGGCTGCCACCCTTTTATATAAAATCCTTCTATAACAGCGCTATCTGCGCCAAAAACTATGTCACGCACGCTCCGGTAATAGGGATAGATAACGGTAGAGTCAAAACCGGCTCCTAACAAAGTTATTCCGGGCTTCATTATAATGGTCTCTCGGTAAGTGCCGGAACCCACTCTGACCGTATCACCAGAAGAAGCCGCATTTATCCCCTTTTGAATGGAATCCGCCGCAGTCGCCCAGGAAGTATAAGGGTATTCGTCCGAACCGCTCTTGGAGACATAATGGGTTTCAGCAAAGATATAAATAGGGGAAAGCAAAAGAACAATGGTTATTGCGATCTTTCTCATTTCAACCTCCCATAGCCCGAAGGTGTTTTTCTCGATTTGGGACAATAGTAATATAATAAGGAAATTTATTTTGGCAAGAGTTCTTATCAATTTCCTTTGCTATTTTACCAGATGAAGATGATTTATGCGGGGTATCGAAAACAGGTTAGATTTTTCTATTGACAAGTTTAACTGAAGTTGCTTTACTTCTCATGAGGATCAAGATCTGGCGATATTAATTGCAATCATGAGCATCACGCATACCGGCAGGATTATAGAGAGACTGAAAGGCAAAAAATAGGAGGAGACAAAGGATAGAACCAAAGAGGGGAGAGCCACAAATAGAACACATCGTATGACAACTTTGGTTACTTTAAGGACAATGGTAAGAAGCAAATAGAGGAGAAGCATATCGAAGGCGAGTTGGCCCCAAAAACCAAGGTGGCTGTAAACCAGCGCATTCACCACCTTAAACCATTGGATCGGTACTGCAAGAATTTCATACATGGAATTATTTAATAGCATATTAAACCTTTGAACATTTGAACTCTTGAACCCTCAAACTAATGATTTTAATCTTGAATATTGAATTCTGAACCTTGAATTTACTAAACCTTTAGCTCTTCGACAGGTTCAATGGTCAAGCTCGATTCACCCACTTTCTTCAAGTCGGTCATCCTCTGGGTCAAAAAATCCCTGGTGCCGATCCACTTGCCCGACATGTTCAAAACCTCTTCCTCGGAAACCTCGCTGATCCAGGAGATGACGAGACGGTCAATCTGCTCTTCTTCCTGGTTTTGCTTGCGCGAAGCAACGGTAAGATTTTCCATGTTTAAAGTGAATTTGACTTTCACTTTATCCCCCCCGGTTTGTTTGGAACAAAATTCGATTTTACATGAAGAGCTTTTGCAAATCCTTTGCCCGATTTAGTAGCTTTTTTGTGGATGGGAATAATGCCCCTCAAAATGCTGGATACCAACAACTTAGCACAGATCAGATAATTTGCAAAAAGAGAAAATTACTAAATCTATTAATTTTCCGATAAATAGTATGGGAAACAATCCATAGCATATTGTAATTTCCCTTAAGAGGGATTTTCTTTGATGAGGATATGGAATTATGATTAAACGATCTTTTAATTTGGATGAACTGGGAACCAACGTCCGCACCGAGATTTTGGCGGGAGTCACTACCTTCCTCACCATGTCATACATTATCTTCGTCAACCCGCTTTTCTTGAGCTTCTTCGGCAATCCGGATTTAGCGGGTAAAGCTCTTCCTTTCTCCGCTTCGCTCACCGCTACCTGCCTGGCAGCTGCAGTGATGTGCATCCTGATGGGGATATGGACTAATTATCCTTTTGCCTTGGCCCCTGGCATGGGACTCAATGCCATCGTGGCTTATCAGATGGTTTTGGGAATGGGGCTTTCCTGGGCTTCTGCCATGGGGGTAATTGTGATGGAAGGAGCCATAATCACCATCCTGGTCATCACCGGTTTCAGGGAAGCGGTGATGCACTCTATACCTCTATCGCTCAAGCAAGCCATTTCGGTGGGGATCGGTCTGTTCATTGCCTTCATCGGTCTGGTGCAGGCGGGATTCGTGCAAAAAAGTGATTCCACCTTGGTGACCCTGGGGAATTTCGACAACCTCACCGTGGTGGTAGCGATCTTTGGCTTGCTGTTAACCGCCATTCTGATGAAGATCAGGGTGAAGGGGGCGCTTCTAATCGGAATCGTCGGCTCGACTTTGTTGGCCATTATAATCAACTATGCCTCCGGTCTAACCGCGTTCGCCTCCCCCAACATAGCCAGGCTCCCGACATCCATCCTGTCCATGCCCGATTTTTCCACTTTAGGGCATTTCGATTTCGGTGCTTTCTCCAAACTGGGGGTAATGACCGCCATGATATTGATCTTTTCGGTCATGCTGTCGGACTTCTTCGACACCTTAGGCTCGGTGATCGGCTTGGGGAGTGAAGCGAAATTTCTGACCCCGGACGGCAAGCTTCCCCGGATCAAGCAGGTGCTTTTAGTCGATTCACTGGCAGCGGTGGCAGGAGGAGCTTCATCCGCCAGCTCTGTCACCACATACATCGAGAGCGCCGCCGGGATTTCAACCGGTGGCAGATCGGGTTTGACCGCGGTGGTGGTGGGGATTCTTTTCTTCCTGGCTATTTTTCTTTCCCCCTTAGCCGGGGTGGTTCCAAAAGAGGCCACCGCTCCGGCTTTAATCATCGTCGGCTTTCTGATGCTCTCCATCGTCAAGGAACTCCCCTTCCATAAATTCGACGAGGCCTTCCCCGCGTTTCTGATCATGATCGTCATGCCCCTGACCTATTCCATCTCCAACGGCATCGGCTTCGGATTCATCACCTTCACCGTCATCAAACTGCTTAGCGGAAGGGGAAGGGAGGTCCACTGGCTGATGTATATCGTATCTTTTGCCTTTGCAGTCGATTTCGCCATACCGGCGCTGAAGCTGATTTTTGGATTCTAAATTATTATCAAGAAATATTCTTTTGGGTGATCGTAATCCGTTTGTGCCTAACGACCATAAAGCGAAATTTAAAAAGAAAAATTCAAGATTATAGTTCAGAGTTCAAAATTTCAAGGCTCTCCATCTCCTCATCCACATGGGGTTATAGGTTCGGATGATATCATCTACACCTCAGCATATAAAGAGCATCTCCACCAAACTGGAGAAAGTTTACGGAAAGAAAAAATGGAGGGTTCACTCCGATCCGCTTTCCGAGTTGATTGCTACCATCCTGTCGCAAAACACTTCGGATCATAACAGCCACAGGGCATATTCCAGCTTGAGATTGAAATTCAAAAATTGGGACGAGGTGAGGAAAGCCGAGGTGAGAAAGATCGTCGGCTCGATAAGATCAGGCGGGCTGGCAGACATCAAAGCCAAAAGGATAAAAGACATTCTCCGGCAGATTCATGCAGAGAAAGGCTATCTGGATTTGAATTTTCTCAAAAGATGGCGGACTGAAAAAATCAAGGAGTATCTTGGGGGATTCAAGGGGGTGGGAGAGAAAACCATCGCCTGTGTTTTGCTTTTCTCCCTGAAAAGGCCCGCCCTCCCCGTGGACACGCATGTTTTGAGGGTATCCAAAAGATTGGGTTTAGTACCCGAAAAAGCGGATGCGGCAAAGGCTCAGGTGATCCTGGAGCGACTGGTTCCTCCAAGGCTGGTTTATCAATTCCATTTGAATTTGATCGAGCACGGCAGAAAGACCTGCAAGGCGGCAAATCCTCGTTGCGGGGAATGCGTATTGCTTGAGAATTGCCCGTACGGTAAAAAGAGATTAAAACGGTAGTTGCTCGATTCATCGAGCTTAAATCAAAAGACTAAACACCGTAAAAAAGGTTGTGTCACTCTAAGAAATCAAATCACATGAATGGAGGGAATCATGCCCAAGATCAACATCTTGAAAGAAGCGGAGAAGATCAAAAAACCTTTTAACCCATTTCAGCTGGTGAACGTGGATAACTTCCATGTTTTTTTGGGTCTCTTTGACGGGGATTACCGTAAACACCGGCACCCTTACGACGAGTTCTTTTACGTGATCTCCGGGGGGATCGAATTGGAAATGGACAAAGAGACGGTCACCCTGAAAGCCGGAGAAGCGTTTCTGGTTCCAAAAAATACCTGGCACAAATCCTCTGCCAAAAGGAAAGCTTATGTCATGCTTTTCGAAAAGCAGGGACTCCTGAGCGAGTTTACCCCGTGAATTTAGAGTAGATACCAGGTGCTGCGGGAAAGTCGTTCGAATATAGCTTTTGAATATACCCAAAAGAGAATAGGTCGTACCTTTTATTTTCATAATGCTATTCTGAGTCCCGCCAAAGGCGGGAGGAAGAATCTCGATTTTTTTCTTCGATGAAAAAGAGCCAAGATAATTTCCCTGATTTGGTCCGCTTGATGGCTAAACTCAGGTCCAAAAACGGGTGTCCCTGGGATCGGGAACAAACCCACAAATCCCTGCTTCCCTATTTGATCGAGGAGGCATACGAGGTTGTGGATACCATCGAAGCCGGGGACGATGAGAGATTGAAGGAGGAGTTGGGGGACCTGCTGCTGCAGATAATCTTTCATGCCCGGATAGCCGACGAGGGAGGGAGATTCGACATCCAAGAGGTGATAGATCATTTGAATGGTAAACTCAAAGCCAGGCATCCCCATGTTTTCGGAAAGAAAAAAGCTTCTTCCTCGGAAGAGGTATTGCGAAACTGGGAGCATATTAAATTAAGCAAGCAAAAGGATAAAAACAAATCGGTTCTCTCCGGCATCCCTCGGCATCTTCCCGCCCTGCTTAAAGCTTACCGGGTTCAGGAGAAAGTATCCCGGGTCGATTTCGACTGGAAAAATAAAGAAGACGTATTCTCGAAAATCGAAGAGGAGATCGACGAGCTCAAGAAAGCATCCATAAAGAAAATTAAAAAAAGGCGGGTGGAGGACGAGATGGGGGACATACTTTTCTCCTGGGTGAACTTAGCCCGTCATTTGAAGAT
>Ga0315277_10003362_pt1 | contig 21696 bp, 19 predicted proteins | sample YL17G05_15_MG_FD_203695 | JGI IMG/M metagenome (GOLD analysis project Ga0315277, IMG submission 203695) | Sediment microbial communities from Yellowstone Lake, YNP, Wyoming, USA - YL17G05_15 | ecosystem: Environmental > Aquatic > Freshwater > Lake > Sediment | place: USA: Wyoming | collected...
TACATCGTCGAGGAGCGGCAACGAAGCAGATGCCCACCCGCCGCCGCGCCCTTTCAGGCTGCGGCCCGCAGGCCAGCAGCAAAATGCCAAGTAATTCTTGCGCGAGCCCTAAGCTTTGTTACACAGGGGCCATGCCGATTTCGGGCTTGCGCGACAATACCATCGCGCATTGATTCCGCCCGATCTTTACCACTCCCCAAAGCCCATGGACTTCGAGGGAGATCACTCCTCCTGATGCTTGCCGTGCAGTTTTCGCCAGGAGTCTTCTGGTTCGATGCCTGGATTAAACCAGATGTCCTTCTTGGCCCCGCTATTTGCTATGAAGTACTCGTGGGCGCAGAATCTGGTTCGTCGGTTCGGGTCGTCCAAGCCCCTTTGCCAGCTTACAGTGCTATACCCGTTTAATCCCCTCCGGTTTAGCACCACCATCTGGCGAGGGGAGATTGGCAGCGTTATCTCAATCGATGGATAGATAAGGGCTGGCTGGCTGTAGAAGGGTGGGCGCTTGTATCTTTCCGGATCGAACCAGACGTATGGTGTCTGTCCAGCGGGCGCGTTCGGGTCACACCATGGTTTCAGGTGGGGTTGCGGAATAAAATGCTGCTTTCGGTGGCTCATACACCTTCCTGCTAGTCGCGCGCTTCAGGACTGCGGGGACATCCGGGGCGGCCTTGAAGGCAGGGGCGAGGCAGTCCAAACTATTGCGGATCGCCTCAGGTGGATGAAAAGCAGCAAGGATCCTCATGTGGCCGCCACAGGCCGGGCATTCTAAAACGTTAACCGCGAATGGGCGAGGTGAAACATCTCACCCATTTGCTATATGGGGCTATGCACTTGACTCCTGTAAGGACCGCCTGAACGGCCTGGTCTGCGCCAGACGAGCCTTTGTGAATCTTCGCGCCTTTGCGTCTTTGCGGTGGGGTTATAAAAAGCCACCGCAAAGGCTCAAAGACGCCAAGAATCACCAAGGATTCCTTTCAGCCTAGGTTGGGATCGTAAAATCGGTAGTTACTGGAGTCATGTGCATACCCCCATTAAAGAATTCGCGGAAATTGCGATCATGTCTGAAGTCCGGGCCTTCCCAGAGTTCCATCAGTCCGAATATGCGCTGGCAGATTCGCCTCTTTCCGGTTTCGCGGTCACGTTCGAGCAGGTGCAGTTTCTTGAGACGTTTGAAAACCCAGAAGGGGAGATCGATCTCGACGCCGGAGGGATTGAGAACCTTTCCGTCGAAATCGTTAGACAAAGCTTCGCCAATCAGCAGCTGGTTGATTTTGGAGCTCCAGCCCGCTCGCTTTGAATTGAGTCGGGATGAATTGAAGAAAAACTAGACTCTCCCGCGTGGCAGTGCTTGCGGGTCGCGCATCAGTCTGTGCCCCTGTTACAACACCACAACATCACCGTATTTGCTGGCTGTTTCGTTTGTCAAGTCGAAATCGACCATAAGTGGAATCGTCGCCATCTGAGTATAGCCTCGAGGAGATTTCGGAAGACGCGCGCTTGAGTCGCGTGTGCTGACTCAAGTCATCTCACTCGCGATGCGAAGCGAGTATACTGTCCTATATGATGCGGGGCGTTGGCTCATCGTTCGAACGCTCGCACTGGCCGCCCGATGAGTTCTTCGCTCATCAATGGAGTTAAAGAAATGACAAAGGCTAAAGAGAAAGTTACAGGTCAACCGAAAGACGGCAGCAGGAGCGCTCCCTATCCTTGCGGTTACGATTACCTTTGTCTTAAAGTCGAGAGGAGAGCGAAACAAAATGGATCTTAAGGATAGGATTGGACAGCGAAGTATGCTGAAGGCTGGAGTGGTCTCAATAGCCGGCCTGCCGGCACTCGCATCAGCTGCGTCACAGGAGAAGAAACCCGGCAAGATCGATCCTGATGCCGGGGTGACTGCTCCGGAAGACCTGATGAAGGAGCACGGTGTGCTCAACCGTTGTCTTCTCATCTATGAAGAAGCCATCCGGAGGCTTCGGAATAAAGAGCAAGTTGCGCCCGAAGTCTTCAACCAAACCGCTGAGCTGATCCGCAGCTTTGTTGAGGAATACCACGAAAGGAACGAAGAGAAGTACATCTTCCCTGTTTTCGAGGAGCACAAGAAACTCGTTGATCTCGCCCAAACGCTCAAGACTCAACACAAGGCCGGCCGCGAAGTAACGGCGCGAATTCTCCGTCTCTCGACGCCTGATCAATTCCGCTCGCAGGACAACCGCACCCAACTGATGGCCTCCTGCCAGAGCTTCATTCGGATGTACCGGCCTCACGAGAGCAGGGAGGATACGGTTCTCTTCCCGGCACTCCGAACACTTCTGACGCCCAAACAGGTAGAAGCGCTTGGCGACAAGATGGAAGAAGACGAACACAAGGTGCTGGGCGACGAGGGCTTTGAAAAGAGCGTAGACAAGGTGACGAGTATCGAAAAGGCGCTTGGCATATACGACCTCGCGCAGTTCACGCCGAAAGCGTGACCGATGAAAGGAGCCGTCATGAAGTGGCGAAAACTCCTTGCTTCCAACGCTTCCCCCGCCGTTATTCTCATTCGTTTAGTTGTCGGCGGGGTGTTTCTTTCCGAAGGCATACAGAAGTTCCTCTTTTCGGGGAACCTGGGTGTTGGCCGCTTTACCAAGATAGGCATTCCATCCCCTGAAGTCATGGCCCCCTTTGTGGGAGTGGTGGAGATTGTCGGCGGGGTGCTTCTTCTCGCGGGCTTTCTTACCCGACTGGCTGCCATTCCGCTCATCATAAATATGCTGGTTGCGATAACAACAACCAAAATTCCTATTCTTCAGAAGAGCGGTTTTTGGGCCATGGCGCATGAGGCCCGGGTTGATTATGCGATGCTCTTGGGCTGCATATTCCTCCTCATCGCGGGGGCAGGAACGTGGTCGCTCGATGCCGGGCTGACAAGGGGCGCAGAGCACCCGGATGGATAGCGCGGAAGAATCGAGACGAGGAAGCGTTGTGCCCACTCCTAACCGCGCCTCGCTCATGCAACTGGCCGTTCTGTTCTTGCGGCTGGGCCTGACAGCCTTGGTGGCTATCAATGATATACGACAGGCACTGAGAGAGGAGACACCCTAATGAAAAACGCAAAGACGATTGCCCTTATGATTGCCGTTGCACTGGCATCTGCGGCTCTGCTGCTGGCACCTACCTCAGCTCGAGCACACTGTGATGGGCTGGATGGGCCGGTGGTTACCGCCGCCCGTAAGGCTCTCGAGAGCGGCAATGTGAATCTTGTTCTCCCGTGGGTGCAGAAGACCGATGAGGCCGAGATCAAGTCCGCCTTTCAGAAGACGCTATCCGTTCGCAAGCTCAACCCGCAGGCGAAAGAGCTGGCGGACACCTACTTCTTCGAGACCCTGGTGCGCGTCCATCGTGCCGGCGAAGGTGCGCCCTACACCGGCCTGAAACCGGCCGGCCGGGATCTTGGTCCCGCGATCCCCGCAGGTGACAAGGCGATCGAACTCCGATCTGCCGAGGCTCTGCTCAAGCTCTTGACGGACAAGGTGCGCGAAGGTCTCCATGCGCGCTTCCGCCAGGTGGTCGAAAAAAGCGCCTACTCCAAGGATAACGTCGAGTCGGGGCGCGAGTATCTGAAGACCTATGTCGAATACATCCACTATGTTGAGGCGCTCTACGAAGCGGCGAAGGGGCCGGCGGGAGGGCACGCGCACGAAGCCGACGCAGCCGCAGCACATGGAGATCCGCACAAATGAGAAGGAGAGTCCCATGATAGGCCCCATCCATCGCTTCCTTGCTGAGGACCACATACGACTCGAGGATTTGCTGGCTCGCGCCATCGCCGGCCCTGGAGGGTTTGACCTCAACGCGTACGGCGAGTTCCGCGCCGGATTGCTGCGACATATCGGAATGGAGGAAACCATTCTAATACCGGCGGCACAGAGTGCGGGTGGCAGAGACCAGTTACCAATGGCAGCCAAACTCCGCCTCGATCACGGAGCGCTCGCGGCATTGCTCGTGCCCCCGCCATCTCTTGATATCACCGCCGCAATCAGCGCCATTTTGTCAGGTCACAATCCGCTCGAAGAAGGAAGTGGCGGCTTGTATGAAACCTGCGAGCACCTGGTGGGCAATGGAGTCGAGGTGCTCCTGGAGGTGCTCCGCAACGCTCCTTACCCGCGTCTGAAGCCGCACGTTTCCGGCCCGGGCATACTGGATGCGACGCGTAGGACGCTCACTCGAGCGGGTTATGATTTGGACGAGCTAGTGAGCCGTGGAAACCATTGAGTGCGCAGAAAAGGAGGAACCAAATGGCGATGAGCCCGACCGAAATGCTTGAAAACGAGCACCGCTTTATCCAAAAGGTGGTCGCCACAGCGGCAACGCTGGCCGACAGGCTGGCGGAAGGAATCGACCTGGAGACAGACATGCTCCAATCCATCGTCGAATTCATGCGCACCTATGCGGACAAATGCCACCACGGCAAGGAAGAAGACATCCTGTTTCCGGCGCTGGCGAAAAAGGGGGTGCCGATGCGCGGCTGTCCGGTAGAAGCGCTGATGAGGGAACACCAGATGGGGAGGACGCTGGTAAAACGTCTGGCAGAGGCCGTTGATTCTTACGGAAAGGGGGAGGCCGCCTCCAGAGATGCTCTGATCAAGAGTCTGCGCGGAATAGTAGAGCTTTATCCGAACCACATCTGGAAGGAAGACTTCTTGCTGTTCCCCATGACGAACAAACTCATGTCTCCAGAAGACCAGGCAAGCCTGCGGCAGGAGTTTGAAAAGGTCGAGGAGAGGCTGCAACAAGATACACACCATCGATTTGAGCATTTAGCTGATAAACTGGCCCAAAAACTCCAAGGCGTGTAGCTGCCTGCATCTGTGGAAGAAGTCCTCGCTCAGATACCCATCGCCCTGGAGGATGGCTTCCTTAGGAGTTTGAATACCAATACTGCTGCAAATAGCATGGGAACAACGCCGAGCACAATAAAGATGAGGTCTCCTGGCAATCGGAGCCACTCGATAGTCCGCATCAATCTTTCATTGAGAAACTCCGGTCCTTTCGCGTGCCAATATCCGTTATTCAGGACATCGATCAGCTGAAGTACACCTCCCGGAAACAGATTCGACAAGACCATCAGGGCCAAGCCGCCATTCAAGCCCCAAAAGGAAATCCGGATGAGCTTCGCGGGTCGAGCCCACTCGGCCTCCGTCACAACCTGCCTGAACGCAAAAACCGTGAGCGCCATGGCCAGCATCCCGAATACGCCCATCATGGCCGCATGACCATGGTTTGGCGTCAGTATCGTGCCGACCTCGAAGTAGCTGACGATCGGCAGGTTGATCAGGAAGCCAAACACTCCGGCGCCGACGAAGTTCCAAAAGCCAACCGCCATCAGGAAATAAAATGTCCATTTATGTGGAACGGAAATCTCTTGGTTGCAGACATCGCATTTCCCTTTCGTCAGCTTTGCGAAGTCCCACGCATCCAATGTCAGGAGAGTCAGGGGTACGACCTCCATAGCAGAAAAGACGGCTGCCAGAGCCATGGTGATGTGGGATTGTCCGGTCCAATACCAGTGATGCCCCGTCCCGATGATGCCACTTCCTAAATAAAGAATCGCATCGAGATAAACGACCCTCGCCGCCGTGAGATGAGAAATGATGCCCAATTGATAAAAAATGACGGCGACCATAACGGTAACGAAAAGCTCGAAGAATCCCTCCACCCATAGGTGGACAATCCAGAACCTCCAGGTGTCTACCACTGAAAAATGGCTGGTGCTGTTGAAGAACATGGCCGGCAAATAAAAGAGCGGGATAGCGAGAGCCGCATAAAGGAACAGGGAGGAAATCTCCTGGCGCTCCGGATTTTTTCTTGCAGGAGCAAGCGCTCTGAACAGCAATACGAGCCATCCCACCAAACCCAGGGCGAGCAGTACCTGCCAGGCTCGGCCAAGGTCGAGATACCCCCATCCCTGATGACCAAGCCAAAACCACAGCTTGCCTAGAAGCTGATTGATGCCAAGAATCTCACCCAGGAGACTGCCAACAACCACCACAAGCAGTGCGCCGAAAAGAACGTTAACCCCGCGCATTTGGCCTTTGGGTTCGCTGGCTCCAAGCGAAGGCGCCAGCAGCAACCCGCCGGCGATGTACGCCGTTGCTATCCAAAAAATCGCAAGCTGCAAGTGCCAGGTGCGGACAATAGTGCTTGGAAAGATCTCGGAGAGATTCATCCCATAGAATCCTGCGGGTTCCGCACGATAGTGAGCCGTGGCTCCACCGACCAGTGCCTGGGCTAAAAAGAGCAGCGTCACGATAACAAAGAATTTGATCGTTGCTCTTTGACTTGCGGTTTTTTCCCCGGGAAGCATTTGAGGGTGGATATGCTTGCCTTTACCCTTCCAGCCCAGGTAATCGAACTTGCCAAAGGCAAACAGCACCAGTGCAATGCCTCCAAGAAGAGTAATGAGGCTCAGCGCGCTCCAGAGAATGGCGTCCGGCGTCGGAATATTTCCGAGGGCCGGATCGTAAGGAAAATTGTTGGTATAGGAATATGATCTTCCAGGACGGTTTACCGCACTCGCCCACGCCGTCCAGGCAAAAAAGGCTGTGAGTTGCTGAAGCTCCTTTGGGTCTGTGATGTACTTTGCAGGCAGACCCCCATTCACCAGAGGCTGGGAGAAATACTCTGTCCACCTGGCGATCTGCTGCCGGTAAGAAATCACTTCAGCAGGTGTTAAGACGAGCACACTGCTTTTCGCATCGAAGCGATTCTGTTTCAGTAAATGCTGAACGTCTGCCCGGATCTCGAGCTGCTCCTCTTCGCCAAGCGTCTCAATATCGCGACCGAAGCGATTCCGGGCAACCCACTGCCTTGCATCGATCGAGAGCGTGTGCAGGTATGCAGCCGAATAATCAGGCCCCAAGTAGGCACCATGACCCCAAATGCTGCCGTTTTCCATCAATCCGTATCTCAGGAACACTTCCTGGCCTGAGAGGATATCGTCGCGGGTGAAGATCGTTGCACCGGCTGTATCGATGATCCTTTCGGGGATGGGGGGCGCGTCCTTGTAGCTTTTGACAGCAAGCCAGATCAAGACAGTAAATCCAAAGACCATAGTCAAAATGACGGCGTGTCGCCACCATGGCGACAACCTTTGGGTTACCTTCGTTTCGCCATTCATCGTTTTGAACCCCCGGTTTGATTTGGAATTTGAGAGTGCCTCCAAGGAATGAATCAGAACGCAGTTCCCATTTGAACTTCGCCGGATCTGAAAACCCGGCGATTTTACCAATACCAAATTCCCACATTTCGGGCATCACTCTTCTACGCGAGCTATTTCGAAGTCCGAGTAGCTGAGCTAAAGGCAGTTAGTGGGGGCCGTGAAATGTTCCATGTGGATCGTGAGTGTCAGCCAGCCTGGACCGTCCTGCCCCCGTCGCTGCACTCCTCGGCATGCTGCGACACCGGTCTGCCTATCCCCGGATCATCGTAAGCAGCATTTTGAACCGCTGCCGTGCGTTCACAGCGTGGGGCACGTTGGCCGGCATGAGAACTATCTCACCGCACTTGGGATTGACTACCTGCCCGCCGATGACAAGTTCGCCCTCGCCGTCGAGAATCTGTGCGTAGGCGTCATACGGGGCGGTGTGCTCATTTAGCCCCTGTCCAGCGTCGAACGCGAAGAGGGTGATCGAGCCAACTGGTTTCTGCACCAGCGCACGGCTCACGATTGAACCATCCGCGTACTGGACATATTCGGCAAGGCGAACAGCCTGTGCCGGGGGCATAGGTTCTGCTGATTTGCTCATTTTCTGGTCCTTTCCACTTTTAGTTGGTTCCCGCTGTTGAGCCTGTGACCGCGTTCTGGTTCCTTCCTGTGAAAAAAGTGCTGATGTTTTCAATGAGGGCGCCAATGATCCGGTTGACGACCCGATGAATGTTGAAGGCATTATGCAGCGTGACCATGCTCCTGTTTCGTTTGATCAACCAGTGAGCTTAGAGAGGGCCTTCGAGATGCTCGCGATCGTGGACTTTCGACAGGACTTGTGTTTCATCGCTGATTGACGCCCGTAATCAGGCACGTTGCGCTGATAGCTGACGTACGCCCAGGCCCACTGAATCATTACTACCAACCGGTTTCGAAAGCCAATCAGAAACAGAATGTGGACGAAAAGCCAAGCCAGCCACGCCGGCGTTCCCGAGATCCGCATCCATCCGAAATCAGCAATGCCCCCACCTCTTCCAATTGTGGCCATGTTCCCGCGATCCAGGTAACGAAATAATAATAACGGTGCGCCGCGCAGGGTGCGGCAGATGTTTTCCGCCGAATGTTCAGCGCATCGTCGAGTATCTTTAGGCCCGGCGCGGCCTGGGCCCAATCGTCGTGGCCAAAATAGGCATGCGTGGCTCCAGTGGCGACTATCAGGTAGTCGTAGTTGAGTTCGCCGCGGCCAAGGAAGACCTTTCGTTTTTCCACATCGATGGAACGGGCCCCGGCGAGCAGCACCTGCGTGTTGCGCTGATGGCGCAGAATCCAGCGGATCGGGGAGGCGATGTCGCCGGGCGATAGCGCGGCGGCAATTGCCGCCCTTGAAAAACGGATCCCTGAACTGATGGAGCAAGCCAGGATCCCAGGGATGTCGATTGCGTTGATACGAGGCGGTCGAGTCGTCTGGCACCGCGGATTCGGCGTGGCGAGCGCCGCCACGAAAGAACCGGTGGGTAACGACACGATATTCGAAGCGGCTTCGCTCAGCAAGCCGGTCTTCGCCTATGGCGTGCTCAAAATGGCCGATCGCGGGTTAATTAACCTGGATACCCCCTTATCGAATCACCTGCCGCAGCCTTATATCGACGATGACCGAATAAAACAAATCACGGCCCGCATGGTCCTGAGCCACACGACCGGATTTCCCAACTGGAGGCCGCGAGGGCAGGCGCTTTTAATCCATTTCACCCCGGGAGAGAAATTCAGCTACTCGGGTGAAGGCTACATGTATCTCCAGAAGGTCGTGGAGAAAATCAGCGGAAAGCCGGCAAACGACCTCATGCGGGAACTAGTCTTTGGGCCGCTGGGAATGGTCCACAGCAGCTATGTCTGGACGGAGGAGTATGACCGGCTCTCCGCGACGGGACACAACCGCCTCCGAGCCGTCACCCCCAAGAACAAACCGGCCGACACAAGGGCCGCCGCAAGCCTGCACACAACGGCGCTCGAGTATGCACGCTTTGTGATCGCGGCCATGCAAGGGATTGGACTTGCGGCAAAGACCGCCGCTCAAATGCTGACCACGCAGGTGAAGCTCGACGACAATTGCTCGATGTGCACGGATAGCAAGCCGTCGCGCGTCTCCAAAACGCTCTCGTGGGGTCTTGGCTGGGGCCTGGAGAAGGTCGGGAAGACGGAATATTTCTGGCATTGGGGTGATAACGGGCCATTCCGTTGCTTCGTCATGGCATCGAGGCAGAATCGTGCCGGAATGGTCATGTTTACCAACAGCATTAACGGATTGTCCATTGTGGGCGATCTCGTAAGGATTTCCATGGGCGGCGAGCACCCGGCGATTTCATGGCTCAAATACGACCAGTACGATTCACCGGCGGCGAAGTTTGCCGCCAGTGTATTGCAGGATGGAGCCGATCGTGCCATTCAGTCTTATCGCCGCGGTCAGGAAGAGTCCCACTGGCCTGCTCCGAAGGAGGACCAGTTGAACAGCCTCGGATATGAGATGCTGCGCGCCAACAAACTCGAAGATGCCGTCCGGCTCTTTCAATGGAACGTGGATCTGTTTCCCAACTCAGCCAACGTTTACGACAGCCTGGCTGAAGGCTATGCCGCATGCGGCGAAAGGGAATTGGCGATTCAGAATTACCGGAGAACGCTCGAGCTGAACCCGTCCAACCAAAACGCCAGGGACAAGCTGAAGGAACTGGAAAAGCCCCGCACTTCGAAGGAGTAGATCTCGATTTCCCTTTCTCACTAGTATCCATCGGAGGCCAAACTGCAGAATAGTAGGAATGGGAATCGTGTCTCTACAATCCATGATGCCTTGATGTCGCTTTCAAGGGTGTGCAGACTTTCGATGTGCTCATTTTGGATGACCTGATTGGAGCTTAGCCGTCGCTTCAGTAACCGCAATTTAGGAACTGGATCACAAACTGCCGCCGCTTGTCGATGCTACCCGCCACTGGTCGAAATCCATGCGCTGTTTTGCCTGATGCTGCGGTACAGTTAGACAGGTTCACACGGCATGATCTTGAAAGGGGAAATGCCGATTTTCCACACTCCACAATCAGAACTTAGCTCGCTTCGCTCGCAAACTTTAGGGGCAAAGGGACCGAGGGGTAAAGGGAACAGAACACCATCTGGAACCCTCTATCCCTTTGCTCCTTTGTCCCTTGGCCCCTGGAACAAATTGAAAAATCGTGACGAAAGCCCGTTTTTTCTCAATTAGTTGTGTAATTTCCGAGACGTTAGGGTTAGATCATATGCAATGGAATCACCTGTCTATCACATATATAGAAACATACCCACTGATGAAACGCTGCCTGCTGCGATTGGTGATACTCCCAGGCACCATCGGATTTGCAGCCGCGGTTTCCGGACAGCAAGCTCCCGACCTCGCTTCGTTGAAGGCGCAGCTGGCACGGGCCGCGAAGGACGGCAACCAGGCTCGCGCGCTCGAACTGTCGGAGCAGATCGTAGCGGCCACCGAGCAGGAACATTTCGAAGCCCTCTACACGGCCGCGCGCCTGCATGCCGAACTCGGTCACCGCGACCTGGCTTACCGCTTCCTGGCGAGGGCGATCGGGGCGGGTTTCGACGGCCGCGATCGTGTTCTCGGGGACGAAGCTTTCAAGGCATTCCGGGACGAGGAGCTTTTCCGATCCCTGGGTCGCAAGGCCTGGGCCAGTGGGTACATCGGGCTGCTCGAGCGCTCGAATCGCGAAGGCGTGCAGAAATCGCTGGAAATCATGAAGGCCCTGGCATTCAAGCCGGGTGAACGAGTGGCCGACATCGGGGCGGGATCCGGCTACTTCACCTTTCCCGTGGCGCGGGCGGTCGGACCGACCGGGGTGGTCTGGGCGCTCGACATCGCGCCCGAGATGCTCGAGTACCTCGACTTCCGCGTGAAGGCGCAGAAGATCGCCAACATCCGCCTGCGCAAGGTCCTGAGCGATGATCCGCAGCTCGAGCCGGCGAGCATCGACACGATCCTGATGATCGACACGATCCACTACGTCAAGGATCGCGTCTCGTATGCGAAGAAGCTTCGGACAGGTCTTGTGCCGGGGGGATGCCTCGTTATCATCGATTACATTCCGAAGCCGATGTCCGAGCGGCCCTGGGGGCCATCGCCCGAACAGCAGATCCCGCGCCAGCGCATGGACGCCGACATGGCGGCCGCCGGGTTCAAGGTGCTCCGGGCGTATGACTTTCTGCCTGAGCAGTACTTCGTGGTGTACTCGGTGGCCGGCAAATAAAACCACCTGATGTGGCGGACGCAATGAACCAGTTTTTTCGATTTTCTCAGCGAAGCGAGGAGAGATGCTCCAATGTTCGTAATCGAGTTCGGGCGGGACATCCGTTATTCGCTGAGGGCGCTCGCCCACAACCCCGGTTTCACTGCAACCGCAGTGGTGACTCTTGCGCTCGGCATCGGCGTAAATACGGCGATTTTCAGTCTCGCAGATGCCGTGCTGTTTCGCCCGTTCCCAGTGCGCGAGCCCTAAGCCGGATACGGTCGTTCGATAGCATCGGAAAGGGTTTGCCCTGTATTGGACGCGGCTGTCGAGAGAAAACCTCATCGGCCGTCCGGGGACCGGGAAAGAGATCAGGGATTTGATCCGGAAGCTTGCGTCGGCGAATCCGCTTTGGGGAAGTCCTCGGGTACACGGGGAACTGCTAAAACTCGGCATTCACATCTCGGAGCGGACTGTCGCCCGGCTAATGCCGAAAAGCAAGAAGCCGCCATCAAAGACCTGGCCGGTGTTCCTGGATAATCACCTCTTGGAACTTGTCTCGATCGACTTTCTCGTTGTGCCCACGGCGACGTTTCGAATTCTGTTTGTGTTGATTGTCCTGGCTCACCATCGTCGCCGCGTAATGCACTTCAATGTGACCGAACATCCCACGGCGCTGTGGACGGCGGAGCAGATCATCCAGACGTTTCCTGACGGGACCGAGCCTCGGTATCTGCTGCGGGATCGTGACGGAATCTTCGGGGAAGCTTTCAGAGAGCGCGTGAAGGCGATGGGCATGGAAGAAGTCATCACAGCGCCGCGGAGCCCTTGGCAAAATCCTTTCGCGGGGAGCGCCTGCTTGGGACGGTACGGCGCGACTGCCTCAACCATGTGATTGTGCTGGGAGAAGCCCACCTGCGGCTAACGTTAACGCGCTACTTTCGCTATTATCATAATTTCCGGACGCGTTTGTCGCTCGAGAAGGACGCACCGACGCCGCGAGCCATCCAGAATGCCAACTTCGGACCGGTGATTGAGATTTCTGAGGTTGGAGGCCTGCACCACCACTACGAACGCCAGGCTGCATAGCCTGCCGGTTTTTATCGTGGAAATCCCTAATTGTGCTTTAGTCCTTTGCTCATCCGAAGTGTGCGCCGGCACCGGACAGAATCGTTGACCTATTCCGAAGACTGAATATTCACGATGCCGCCGGCCGCTCAACCGGCGCGAAGCCGTCCCAATACTGCTGTATGGGATTTTGGCAAACGACACCCTCGGCCGCGCGCCTTGTATCCATGCCCGTCTGCACCGCCTTGCTACAAAACCTGGTGAGAAATGCGGGTTAATGGCAAACTTCTGGATCATCGTTATTGGGTGTTGCTGGATGAATTACAAACACCTGAGCCGCAAACAGCGGAACTGCCGAGCGCGTCTATTTCCAGGCATCGGCGGTAACGCCGGGCCAGTCATCCGTGCGGAAGGGCGTCACGGGAAGCCCCTCGCGATTCTGCAGGTTGCAGACGGGGTTGTTAGCCCAACCGTACCGGACAGCCACCGGATCGGGGACCTGATCGCTCCAGATTTCCACGGTGTCCTTTCCCGTGATAGCCGCGTTTGCCCAGACGAATTTCCGATCGGCGCCTGCTATGGCGAAGCCTCGGACCTCCTTCACATCGAACGTCTTCAGTCCGCCGCCTGCCTGGTCGAACGTAATGACAATCCTGTTATCCTTTCTCTCCATGGATTTGTAGATGGGACTCTGGTACACGGCGGGAACCTCGTAATCCCGCGCGAGCGCCCATCGGGCAAGCCTTTTGGCGACGTCCTGCTTGTTGCGCGGGTGGATATCCTGGCTCTCTCCCAAATCGATGATGACGGCTTGGCCCGTATTGGGCAGGGATTTCATGGTCATGGTCTGCGCCTCGCGAAGTTCAGCCCAATCGCTCTCGCCGGGTTCCGTCTTTTCCTCGCGGTAATCCGCCAGTTGAACCCAGTAGAATGGGAAATCGCCCGCCTTCCATTCGTCACGCCAGCTACGGATCATGAGCGGGAACAAGAGGCGATACTGGTAGGCCCGGCTCGCGTTGCTCTCTCCCTGGTACCAGATCACGCCGCGGATTCCGTACCCGATAATCGGTTTGACCATGCCGTTGTAGATATTGCCGGGGCGGGCATTGCCCGAAAGCGGATTGCCGGGCGGCCGCGGAGCCGGCGGGGGCTGGCGGCCTTCCGCACGCGCCTTCTTTTCGGTCTCTCGCCAGTCCGCAAGCCTGGCCTGGAAGTCGGCCGCGGCCTTGGCGGGATCGTACGTTTTCTCGGTCTCAGCCCAGCGTTCGAGAAGCGGGGTGAAGCGTTCGTCCGCTGCCAGCAGGTCGCGGCGTATCCAGGCTTCGCACGCGGAGCCGCCCCAGGAGTTGTCGATCAGACCCACCGGGACGTCCAGAGTTTGATGCAGTTGCCGCCCGAAGTAGTAGCCCACGGCGGAAAAGTCGCGCACGGAGTCCGGAGAGCAGAGCTGCCATGCTCCCTTGAAATCGTGTTGGGGTTCCTGCGTCCCCGCCCTCGGAATGGTGACCAGGCGTATCTTGGGGAACTTGGCCGCCCGGACCTCGAGGTCGCCGTCGTTGGCAGAGCTCACCGGAAACTCCATGTTCGATTGCCCCGAGCAGACCCAGACTTCGCCGATCAGGACGTCCTCGAGGCGGATTTCGTTCTTGCCTTTGATTGTCAAGGTGTGCGGTCCGCCCGCCGGCATCGGCTCCAATTCGACAAGCCACTTTCCGTGCTGGTCGGCCCGGACGGAGCGGCTCTGCTGCTCGATTGAGACCACGACCTCCTCGCCCGGGTCCGCCCAGCCCCAGATACGGTCACGTTGGTTCTGCTGCATCACCATATGGTCGCTGAAGATGGCGGGGAGCCTCACCTCGGCGAGAAGCGCCGGGAGATTCAGCGCGAGCACTGCCTGCAGCAAACCGAGAAGAGTACCACGATACCGACGTGTCATTGGCCAGTCCTCCTTGATTGCTTAATTCTTCATCCTGATCCCGATCATCCATCCTGCGGGCCGAAAAGTGTCCCCGGATCCGCTGCCGCAGTACAAAGCTGGTGAGAAATGCGGGGTCCTTGGCCAAGCCGAAATGGGAGTCGACTGGACAATTGGTGTCAGGAACCCTTTTGCGAGGGACCGGATCCTGGGAAAGAATGCACCGCCCAACGGCGTGGCTATCGCCACATCCGGGAATTATGGGCGATTCGTGGAAATGGGTGACCACCGATATTCCCACATTATCGATCCTCGTACCGGGTACCCGGTCGAGGGAATGGCGGGAGTGACTGCGGTAGCGCCGGACGCTACCAATACGGACGCCATGTCCACCGGCCTCTTTGTGCTCGGGACGCAAGCCAGCCTTAACGTGCTCAGATCGTTCCCCGGTGGGGAAGCGATATTTATCCCGGACCGCGGTCCGATTGAAATCCAGCTCACGGCAGGAATGGCCAAACTGTTCGTCCCGCTTCCGGAATTTGCCGCTGCGATCAAGATCCTGCCTATGCCCCCGAACCCTTAGGAATTTGTCCGGGAGCCTCGGGACAGGCGCGAATGCCGCTTTAAAGGTGTTCAGAGCCGCGACCGTAAGGGAGCGGTGCAGCCATGCGACACCGCAACGTCGCACCGCTTGCCTACGCGAACGGCTCTGAACGCTTTTGAATGTGCGCGACTCGAAAGCTGAAGAAAGATAGCATTTGACCGCTATTCTGGCCCGTCCCCGAAACTGGATTGATGTCATTCAAATTTTTCCTGTTTGTCCGGTTTCTTCAATCCCGCCGCGAGTGCTTTCTGGCGGATCGTTTCGCCGGCGGGAATGGCGGATTGATAGAAGATCACCTGCATCAGCTTGGGAAAGCTTGAAAGTGCGGCAATAGCCTGTGTCCAGCCCTCGGGGTACCTCTGCATCAGTTCCTGAGCGAGATCAAGACAAATGGCAAGGTAAGCCGCCCGAGCCTGCCGTTGAGTTGATGCGCGATGGGCAATGCTCTCTTCAATTTCCGGTTTCAGGCTCGCCCGCAGCCCGGCGAACTGCTTCTGTGGATCGGAAAGCCGCTCAATGTTGGCGGGATCCTCTGTGCGAATGCTGTAGACGGTTTTACCATTTACCGTAGTCTTGGTACCGCCATGCTCGGCAATATTCTGTTCGGCGACGGTGATCAGACGGTTGCCAAACCTGGTAATGGTCTCGTCCGAGGGCATGCCATCGCGGCTGGTGTTTCGGAAGACGTCTCTGATGTTCCAGCCCTGGTTGATCATCCACTCCCACCCTTTGATGACTCCCACAATGCAGCCCGCTGTCGCGGCATTGTTGTCCGCGTCCCATCCGAAATTGAAAGCATGCCGGATGGTCTCGACCCAGTTGCCTTGCCCATAAAGCATGGCTGCGACGGCCGAGCCGCCGTTGAGTTTGATGCCGTTACGGTCGCGCATATCCACTCCTCCGTGGGCAGCATACTTCTCCTTCAGCAGGCGGCGGGTAACTCGCCAGTCGTCCGGATACTGCTTGTGCCACTGCCGGACATCCAGTATGAGACGGTGCATTTCGCTCGCAGGATCGATGGCTGCCAATCCGGCATCCAGGATCTTGTTGATATCGCTGGTAACGAAAGCCGTCGCGATCATGGCGGTGAACAACTGTGTGGCCTGGATAGGCTCGCCGTCGATGCTCACGTGTGTATAGTGAGTGCCGATACGCGCAGCGGTCTGTGGCATGCCGGGCGAAATAAGGCCCCAGGACTCGCTGACGAACTGGGCGGAAAGATTGAATTCCGCCCACGGATTTATAACCACGGAACCTGTGGCCGGCGGTTGGAGACCGATATCGAACAATTGCCGCAGAAACAGGTGGGAGCACCAGATGCGGCGGTTGATATGCCGCTTCCAGAGTTCGGCAATGCGGGCGGGAGGAATCAGAAGCGTCCTGCTGCGCTCCATTTCGATAATATAGACCCACTCAACATCCGTGTCGTCATCGGTCCATGCGCCGTCGGGCAGCGCAGGGACATAATGAAGGACATTGCCAGGCTCGGCGATGTACTTCATCTCGTGCTCAAGACCGTTCAGATCGCCGAGGATGTGGCCAAGCAGGCCGCCCCGGATTTTGTCGTGCAGTTTATCGGCGGGCACCTCGGTTTTGCCTGCAGCCAGTGCCATTGTGCCCGTGGTCAGCATGATGAAGAGAAGACGTTTTATTGGCTCGCTCCTTTGGCGCTTAAAAGCCTGGCCGAAAAATGAGGGGCTCAAGGCGATCTGACTGTGTCCTGTCTGCGTCGCTTCGGTGCAGGAATGGACCGCAACGATGCAGTCCACCCTCTAATCAAACCAAGATCCGCATAAGGGTAAGGCTATTCAAGCACACTCCAAAGTCGCATGTCGACTTCGGAATCTGGGTTAAAGTCAATAAAACTGGCGCAATCGACCGCGGAGACAGGCATCCCTCGCAAATTGGCCTGAGTTTGTGCGGATAGAAAGGACAAGCCGCGTATTCGATCGAGGGATGCGCCAAGGCGTCCGCTCGTCCACCCTCCTCCCGGGTCCTCAGGTTCGTACTTGGACACGCCATACACCACGAAATACTGCTCGGGCAGGAAGTCATACGCCCGGATCACCTTCAGCCCGGCGGCCGCCATGTCGGCGTCCATCTGCCGACGTGGGATCTGCTGCTCGGGCGGAGGCCCCCAGGGCCGCTCGGACATCGGCTTCGGAATGTAATCGATGATCACGAGGCGACCGCCTGGCGCAAGGCCGGCACGCAGCTTCTTCGCATACGACACGCGATCCTTGACGTAGTGGATCGTGTCGATCATCAGGATTGTGTCGATGCTCGCGGGCTCGAGCTGAGGGTCGTCACTCAGGACCTTGCGCAGGCGAATGTTCTCGACCTTCTGCGCCTTCACGCGGAAGTCGAGGTACTCAAGCATTTCGGGCGCGATGTCAAGAGCCCAGACCACGCCCGTCGGGCCGACCGCCCGTGCCACCGGAATGGTGAAGTAGCCGGATCCGGCCCCTATGTCAGCGACTCGCTCGCCCGGCTTGAACGCCAGGGCCTTCATGATTTCCGGTGAGTTCTGCACGTCTTCGCGATTCGAACGTTCAAGCAGCCCAATGTAACCATTGGCCCAGGCTTTACGAGCCAGGGATCGGAAAAGGTCTTCATCCCGGAATGCCTTGAAAGCCTCGTCCCCGAGAACACGAGCGCGGTCGTCGAAGCCGGCTCCGATGGCCTTCGCCAGGAAACGGTAGGCCGGATCCCGGTGGCCGAGTTCAGCATGCAGGCGCGCGGCCGCGAAAAGCGCCTCAACATGTTCCTCTTCGGTGGCCGTCACGATCCGTTCCGCGACTTCAAGCGCCCGAGCCCGGTCGCCGCCCTTTGAGGCCAGTTCAAGCTGCGCCTTCAACGCAGCGAGGTCGGGAGCCGGCGGTCCGGCTGGTTTCTGGACGTCGATCCGAAGCTCCGGGGGAACGGGCCGCTCGGGCGTAACCACTTCGTTTGTAGCCGCCGCGATTAACCAGCGGCCGCCGCGCCGGACGAGGAGCCAGCTGTCGACGCCCTGCTGGGGAGGCATGGGGAATCCGGTGATCTTAGCCTCATAGAGTACAAGGATGTGCGCCATGTCCCCGTATTCCCAGGCCTTCATGCGGAGGACTTTTTCAGTGAATCCGCTGTCTTTCGGCAAGACAGTCATTTGGCCCCGCTTGAACGGCCGTTCGTAAAAATCGACAAAATCCTTGATGAATCCTTCCAGGGAGAACACGGCCGTGGCCATCCGGCTCGTCCGCAAGACAATGACCGCTTCCTTTAGAAAACATGCCCGGATCTTGTCCCAGTCGGGGAGCTTTCCGCCCGTGGAGCTGACGAGGCCGTAAAGCCCGGCGATCATATCCCCGGCGGGCTGAGGGGATGCTTGGATCGCAGCATCCTGCGTCTGACCCGGGCAGGCGCCGAGGCAGATGAAAGCGAGTGCCGCGCAGGCACCGGCCTTTCCTAGAGATCTCAAAAACGACTTGTCGTCCGAGGCTCCATTTTTCACAATACCCTCCGCTGTTCTTTTTTGCATTGTACCTCGCGGCGTACCTGCCTGGGGAAACCGGGGACGCTCCTGCGTTTGCCAATCGACCTGGATCGTGCAACTTAAACCGAAGAATAGGTGAAGAATCGGGGACATTCCGAGTTTCCCGACTTGCTCAGCTGAATCGGACGGATCAACCACCGGTTGATCCTTTCTATTCAGCGGAGGAAAGCTGGAAATTCGGAATGTCCCCGATTTTTTCACAGCTTCTCATTCGTAACGCAAAGCATCGAGCGGGTTTAGTTTCGCAGCGCGCCGCGCAGGCAGCCAGCAGGATCCTGCCGCAACCGTTGCGAGGAGTGCCATCACCGAAAGGATTGTCCAGGGATCCCTGGCGCTTACTTCGTAGAGGAGGCTCGAAACCACGCGCCCCGCAGCAAACGCCGCTGCGAACCCCAGGATCAGCCCAATCGCCACCGGGCTCATGGCTTGAGCGACGATCATGAAATGCAGGTCCCATGGGCGCGCACCGAGGGCCATCCGCACCCCCATTTCGTTGGTCCTGCGGGCCACCGCATAGGAAACCACGCCATAGATGCCCAGCGCGGCCAGGAGAAGAGCTGTCACGCCGAAGGCCGCGGAAAGCAGCGTCTGGAAACGCCTCACCGCCACCGACTCCTCCAGGATCTCCTGCATCGTCCGCATCTCCGGGACCGGCAGATCCGGGTCGACGCTCCGGATCACGGTGCGCATCGCGCCGGCCACCGATCGCGGGTCTCCTGCCGCACGCACCACCAGGGTCACCTGGCGCGGGGCCCAATCCCAATATGCTCGGTAGATCATTGCAACGGGCGGCTTGTCCGGATCGGCCTTAACGTCTCCAGCCACTCCTATCACTTCATTCATAGACCCATCGCCCCGAGTAAACTGTCGCCCAACGGCGTTCTGACCGGGCCATAGTTGCCGTGCCAGGCGCTCGGACAGGATAGCAACCTTCCGCTTGCGGTCATTTTCGTTGAACGTTCTGCCCGCCGGCAGCGGGATCCCCATTGTTTTCAGGTAGTCTGCGCTCACGAAGCGCACGTTGGCGAGCGGGCGCTCCATTTCGGGCCGGGTGTCCCCCGGGGCCCATGCCGCATCCACCCATGTCTCGCCAGTGAGCGGCAGCGCGGTGCAGATCGAGGCCGATACGACACCCGGTTGGGATGCCAGGCGATTCAGGACCTGCTCGTGGAAGCGATTGCGCTGGTGGTCTTCGCTATATTTTGCCCGCGGAATGGCAATATTAGCCGACAGGACCGTGGGAGCACGGAAGCCCTTCTCCGAGTGCAGGACGCGTATGAAGCTGCCTGCCAGCAACGCGGCCAGGATCAGAAGCACAGTACTCAACCCAACTTCGGCGCTTACCAATACGCTGCGAAACCGGGCGCCCTGGCGCGCTGCGCTTGAGGTTCTGCCCCCCGATTTCAGGGTAGTCTGCGGATCGCTCCGAATACTGCGCCAGGCGGGAGCCAGCCCGAAGAGCAGGCCGGTTGCTGCGGTGATTGCGAGGGCAAAGAGAAGAACGCTCGTGTCCAGCCTAACCTCGTCCAAGCGAGGGATGTCTCTTGGGGCGTGCTGCAGAAGAGTGTTGAGACTTCCTGCCGCAATCGCCACGCCCAGGATCCCGCCCGCGAATGCAATCAGCAGCGTTTCTGCGAACACTTGGCGCACAAGGCGTGCAGGGCTTGCACCCAGCGCCGTCCGGATAGCCCACTCGTGGCCGCGCCGCTCCGCCCGGGCAAGCATCAGGTTGGCCAGGTTCACGCACACGATCAGCAGGACGGAACCGACGGCGCCGAGCAGGATGATAAGCCCGCGACGCGATCGTCCGACAATGTTGTCCTCGATCGGCGTGACCGATGCTCTCAAATTCACCTTTTGGCCCGCCAGTTTTTCCAGTTGGGCCGCAATTACATTCAGTTCGGCCAGCGCAGCATTGCTGCTCACGCCATCCTTGAGGCGCCCGATAACGTTGTAATTGAACGTCCCCATTAATTCTTTGAGTTCATCCTTGGAAAAAACGATGGGCTTGAAAACTTCCGGTTTCTCCGGCGCAATCGAGCCGGTATCAAGGATCGAGGAGCCCGGGAACCGGAACCGCGCAGGCAGCACCCCGACAATGGAGTGGGCCGCGCTGTCGAGCATGATGGTCTTGCCCACGATCGCAGGGTCCTCCCGGAAGCGGCGCCGCCATAGACTCTCGGCGATGACCGCAACGCGGTCATGCCCTTCGCTGTCTTCGCCCGCGATGAATCCGCGCCCCAAACTGGGCTGGACTCCCAGAGTCTCAAAAAGGTTCGCCGAGATGTGCGCGATCTGCAGCTGCTCGGGCTCTCCAGCGCCGGTCAGGTTGGCCGTGCCGGAACCCATTGCCGAGAGCGACGCGAACGAGGAACAGCGTTGACGCCACTCTGTGAAATGCCGTGCGCTGACGGGCAGGGTTGGATAGGTCGAAGCGACAGCCGGGATGATCTCCCGCAACCCGACCAGGCGGTCCGGAGCGTGATATGGCAGGGGTCGAAGCAAGATGCCATTCACGATCGAGAAGATCGCCGTGTTGGCGCCTATTCCCAGCGCCAGCATTACCACGCAGAGAGCCGCAAATCCCGTCTCGCGCACCAGCGTGCGCGCCGCAAATCGAACATCGCTCCATAAAGCCATAACCTTCTCCACTTGAGGAGATGTCGGGGACGCGTTCCCGAGGATCAGTCGCGCCCCGTTGCATACAGCTCAATACGCAACGACAGGGCTGAAGGTTCAGGAATTCACTTGCTCTATGAAGTGACGGGGTCACATGAAGTGACGGGGTCACATCTGAAGAATGTAGTTTTTAGATTAGAAAGCAAACCCAGGTGATGCGGGATGCTGAACAAGATGGCATCAGGATCGGCTGGGGCAAAGCGGCTGGGGATCGCAGGGATACGTCCCAACCCGGACAAGCCGGAACCAAGGAAGGATCGTGCCCTCCGAGCATTTGTGCCGTTTCCTGAGTGCCATCAGCCGTCAGCTATCAGCTTTCAGCTTCGAAGCAGTCATCAGCTTTTTTCAGGTTACAGCTTCTAGATCAGATACGTCTGTGTGCCCCAACCCAAGTATCAGGCAGCTCACTGACGGCTGAGGGCTGAATGCTGACAGCTATTGTCCGATGCTGCTCAG
>Ga0315277_10003363_pt1 | contig 21690 bp, 20 predicted proteins | sample YL17G05_15_MG_FD_203695 | JGI IMG/M metagenome (GOLD analysis project Ga0315277, IMG submission 203695) | Sediment microbial communities from Yellowstone Lake, YNP, Wyoming, USA - YL17G05_15 | ecosystem: Environmental > Aquatic > Freshwater > Lake > Sediment | place: USA: Wyoming | collected...
GCACCAGGCTCATGAGGCAGCCCAAAGCGGTTTCCAAGCCACTTATGCCAAAAGCAGCTAGTTCTAGCCTGCAGTTTTTGTCTGCCAGAGTATGCGGTGCGTGGTCGGTGGCGATAGCATCGATTACCCCGGTTTTAAGTCCCTTGATTAGGGCTTGGACATCCTCTGTGGTGCGCAGGGGCGGGTTCACCTTGGCATTGGTATCAAAGGATTTGTTCGGGGGTTCGCCCGCAATTCTCTCTTCGGTTAAGGTCAGGTGGTGAGGCGTGACCTCGGCGGTAACCGAAATCCTTTCTTCTTTGGCACGGCGAATAAGTTCGACAGAGCCTCTGGTGCTGACATGGGCAATGTGAAGCCTCCCCTTGGTCAATTGTGCCAGAATCAAATCCCGAGCTACCATAACCTCTTCAGCGGCTGCGGGAATTCCTTTCAGTCCTAATCTAACAGATATCTGACCTTCGTTCATGATTCCATTGTCGCTCAGCGCCTTATCCTCACAATGGTCGGTGATTGGCAAGCCCAGGTCGCGGCTATACTCCAGGGCGCGACGCATAAGCTGTGAATTTGCCACGGGGTTGCCATCATCGCTGAAAGCAGCCACTCCAGCTTCAGCCAGACCGGTCATATCGGTTAATTCTTCGCCTTTTCTACTTTTAGTGATACAACCTATGGGAAGAATGACAACTAAACTATCCTTGCTCGCTTTTTGCTTAACCCAATCCACAACAGCCGCGTTATCTAAAGGAGGCTCCGTATTGGCCATGCAGCAGACAGTTGCAAAACCACCTATGGCGGCTGCTTTTGTCCCTGTGGCGATTGTTTCCTTGTCCTCAAAACCCGGCTCCCTGAGGTGACAGTGGAGGTCTATGAAGCCGGGGCAAACGACCAGTCCCGTGGCATCTAGATTCTGCGCCTTGCTAAGAATGACAGTGTCCCCTATCTGCGCAATCTTGCCCTCAGCGATAAGCAAGTCACCAATCTGGTCTATGCCCTGGCTGGGGTCAATTATATGGCCGCCACGGATAAGCAGAGAGATAGCTTCCTTATTCATTGCCGGACGTAGCTGCTGGGCTTGAACTGCTGGGCCTGAGCTTCATTTTCCGAAGCAAAAATAATCAGATTCTCGGGTTTAATCTTCCGGCCGAAGTGGCTATCAGCGCTGTGGTATCTCTTGTTCTCCAACTTCCCTTCATGCCACTCTGCACTAGCGACATATTGAGGATGGAGTTCATGGTCGCAGTAGGCACACTGCAGCGTTAAAGGCTCGCGACTTACTATTGTGAACTCAGGCTTTATGTACCTTACTTCTGTTCCCTGGTTTGAGACACAGTTTATATTAGGGCACTTGACCCCGGAATCCCGCTTATAAACGGGATAATCCACCTTCCGAACAAAGGAATCCTTCTCTTTGGGAATTGTCACTTCCTTGGCGCCCAATAAGAGGGCCAGGAGTGCCATTCTGACGGGTATCCCGTAAGCTGCCTGCTTGAAATACATGCTTCTGGGGTCGGCATCTACATCATGGGTCAACTCATCGACACGGGGTAGCGGATGCATAACAAGTGTTTTCTTAAACACCTTTCCTTTGAGGAGTTTACTGTCTACCACCGGATAGCCTTTTCTCAACTCTTGCTCCTCTACCGTGGGCGCTTGTCTTTCCTTTTGGAGCCTGGTGACATAGAGGGCATCAACCCCCGCCTTCAGTTCCACTCGGATATTCAGGTCAGGCAGCATGGCAAGTTGATGCGGGCTACTTGGAGTCAAGTATATGGCATCGATAGGGAAGAGCCCCTTTTCAAGTTCTTGGTTCAGATTCCTGCAGTTTTTCAGTTCACCTTTATATTCTGTGCTTAGTCTCCTTAGTACATGCTCCGGCAGCTCAAGCCCTGGGCCGGGGCAGAAAAGGATAGTGGCACCAAACCTGGCCAGGGCATAAATCAGGGAATGTACTGTTCGCCCGTGTTTCAAGTCCCCCCACAGGGCAATCCGGAGTCCCTTAATGGTCTGTCTTTCTTTCCTGATAGTGTAGAGGTCGCACAAGGTTTGAGTGGGATGTTCATGGCTGCCGTCGCCGGCATTTATCACCGGGACGCCAGCGTAGTCGGCAACCACTCTGGCAGCCCCTTCCCAGGGATGCCTGATAACGATTATATCGGCATAACTCCCAACCACTCTTGCCATATCGGCAATGCTTTCGCCTTTGGCCAGAGAAGTGGCGCCGACGTCCACAGCGGTTATCACCCGACCTCCAAGCCTGAGCATGGCAGTCTCGAAGGATAGGCGTGTCCTGGTGCTTGGCTCAAAGAATAAGCTGGCCATTATCTTCCCCTGGTAGACTTCGGCTTGCTTGTTTGGAGACTCTGCCATCTCGTCTGCCAGAGAAAACAGCGCTTCGATTTCCCCGTTGGATAAGTCGTCTATGGTCACCAGACTTCTATTTGCTAGGCTCATGATGTCTCCTCCCCTGTCAATTTCCTGTAATTAGCTGTCTATCGGCCAGACTTTCGATTATCACCTTATCTACACCGTCAGTTTCTACCAGTTGAACCTGTATCTCCTCATCTTTGGAGCTTGGTATATTCTTACCTACATAATCGGCCCGTATGGGAAGTTCTCGATGGCCACGGTCGATAAGCACAGCTAACTGGATAGCTTTGGGACGCCCCAAATCCATCAGGGCATCCATAGCAGCGCGAATGCTCCGTCCAGTATAGAGAACGTCGTCAACCAGGATTACTTGCCTATCGGTGATACTGGTAGGGATATCAGTGTGGCTGTGGTTCGCCCGTTTTAATTTCGAGGGTGAAATGTCATCGCGGTAAAGGCCAATGTCCAGAGTGCCCACGGGGATGGGAGTTCCTTCGAAGCCTTCGATTATTTCAGCGATGCGCTTGGCTAAAGGCACTCCCCGAGTTCGCATGCCTATAATCACAACCCCTTCCGCGCCCTTATTCCTTTCTACAATCTCGTGGGCAATACGAGCTAACGCCCGCTCTATCTCCCTTGAGGTCAGGAGAATCTTTTTAGGCATTAAAAAACCCCCTGCCTTCAAACTGGCAAGAGGTCTCAACTGATGCTTTTGTTGTGGTATGCTTAGGCATATTTCCCCTTACCAGCCTCACTGGACTGATTTAAAGGTCTAATCGCGTATTATGACACAATTATAAAAATAATGCAACCAGACACTCAGTGCTCTGAGTGCTGGGGAATTTTGTTACAGTGACGTGGGGAGAGGGGTAGCGTGAGCTACCCCTCTCCCATTATGAGGCTTAGGTCTACTGTCGAGAGATTTTGGTCGGTTCTGGATTAACCGCAGCAGGTTGGGATTTGCTCTCCAGATGGGAAACTGGAAAACGGGGAGTACGGCGCAAGAAAGAGGGCATATCGAGAGCATTGCTGCCGCCTTTTATCAGGCGACGAAGCTCCTCGGAGCTGCGTACTCCTCCGCCACGTGTCTTGGCGAAGCCCGTAGCGATAACGGTGATTCGAATCTCGCTGTCCATCTTGGGGTCGAAGACCACGCCAAAAATTATGTTGGCTTCGGGGTCCACTGCTTGGCTAATTATTTGAGCAGCCTCATTACACTCGAACAGAGTGAGACTTGGGCCACCAGTAACATTGAATAGCACCCCTGTGGCTCCGCTTATGGATACGTCGAGCAACGGACTAGCCATAGCGGCCTTAGCTGCTTCAGCAGCGCGACTCTGCCCGCTGGCTTTGCCCATAGACATCCAGGCTGGGCCAGCGTCTTTCATTACCGATTTAATATCAGCGAAGTCCAGGTTGATCAGTCCCGGGACCGTAACCACTTCGGAGATAGCCTGAACCCCCAAACGCAGAGCATCGTCAGCCAGTCTGAAGGCGTTGTCCACACTCGTCTTGGCATCACAAAGCTGAAGAAGGCGGTCATTAGGTATGATGATAAGTGTATCAACCTTGTTCGTGAGGTTAATCAGCCCTTCTTCGGCTACTTGGTTTCTATGATTCCCCTCGAAAGTGAAGGGTTTGGTTACCACTGCAATGGTGAGAGCGCCACTCTTTTTAGCTATGTCAGCCACTACAGGGATGCCACCTGTGCCTGTGCCACCGCCCATGCCGGCGGCAATGAACACCATATCAGCACCTTGCACGACGTCTTCAATTATGTCGGCACTTTCTTCCGCTGCCTTAGTTCCAACCTTATTGTCACCACCAGCGCCCAAACCCCTGGTCAATTTCTCGCCCAGTTGAATTCGGGTAGGAGCCTCGGCCAAAGCCAGGGCTTGACCATCGGTATTCATGGCTATGAAGTCAACGCCCTTTATGCCTTCGCGGACCATACGAGTAATGGCATTGGAGCCGCCGCCACCAATGCCTATAGCTTTGATTCTTGCTGGACTTGGAGTATAAATTTGTTTTGCCATTCTAACCTCCTTTCACAAATCAGGCACGAAACAGCCTTCTAAATAGAGTTACAAAGTTGCCCCAGACACCAGCGCTCTTTGCTTGCAAAGTCGAGCCCTCTTTGCCTCGTACCGGCCATAGGATTAATCCCAGGACGGTAGCGTAAGCCGGGTCATGAAGGATATCGGAAATGCCATAGATGCCCGCGTTCAAAGGTCGGCCTTCGCGTACCGGGATTCGTAGAAGTGACTGTGCTAACTCGGCAAGACCGGGCAGGTTAGTTGCGCCACCTGTGAGCACTAAACCACAAGGCGCCAAAGCATTATAATCGCTGGTGGGCATCTCCATTAATATGAGTTGGAGCAACTCCTCCATGCGAGCCCGGATGATATTGCACAGGTCTTTATAAGAGGCGCTATGACCATTCTCGATACCCACTTGGACCGTTTCGTCAAGCTCTAAGGTGGGGGTGACGTTGCCGTATCTCTTCTTCATCTTTTCCGCAATATTAAAGGGCAGGCCCAAGCCTATAGAGATATCGCTGGTTACCTGGTACCCCGCTACTGGAATGATAGAGGTGTGATAAATGCTGCCATTCTTGAATACCGCTACATCCGTGGTCCCGCCCCCAATGTCAGCCATGATAACACCTGATTCCCTTTCCTCTGGAGTCAATACTGCCTCTCCGCTAGCCAGGGGCTCAAGGATGAGGTCTTCGACGTCAACACCGATACTGCGGACGCATTTAGCCAGGTTTTGTATCGAAGTCACTGAAGCAGTGATAATATGGGTCTCTACATCCAACCTGCGCGCATGCATGCCTACCGGCTGTTTCACTCCCTCTTGTCCGTCCAGAGCGTAGTATCGAGGAATAGCATGGAGCACCTTCTTTCCTTCGGTGACGGTGATATTACGAGCCGCAGATAACGCACGCTTAAGGTCCTGAGTGCGCACCAATCGATCATCTCTCGGGATAGATATTACCCCGTGATTATTCAGACTACTTATATGTCTACCAGTAACCCCAACATAGGCAGAATCTATACGTATGCCACTAACTCTTTGAGCTTCCTTTATCGATGTGGCAATGGATTGTTTGGCTTCATCCATATTGACTAAGATGCCTTTGTGTAGGCCGTGAGAGGGAACTACTCCCACTCCTAAAATTTCAATGTCATCTTCTCCTTTGACATTAGCCACGAGAGTGGCTATTTTAGTTGTGCCCACATCAATGGCTGTAATGATTTTCTTTGCCATTTTCACCTCCTTTTTATTGCTGAGAATGCTGCCTAGTTGAGTCGCTCAGCTATCCGTAACTTAGCGCTGCGGCTGCGTGGGTTGGATTCTATCTCCAACGAGGTAGGTTTAATGACCTTCCGTGAAATGAGTTTCAAGGTGGGCACGTGCCCACAGCGACATAGTACTGTTCCCGGGGGACATAGACAGCTGCTGGCCGCGTATCGCATGAATTGCTTGACTATACGGTCTTCCAGAGAATGATAACTGATGACTGTTAATCTCCCCCCGGGGCGAAGGAGGTTAGGAGTTTGTGTGAGAGCCAGCTCCAGATTTTGTAGTTCACTGTTGACCGCGATGCGAAGTGCCATAAAGGTTCTTGTGGCTGGGTGAATTTTGGCACGCTTGCCGCCTGAGACTTGCTCTACCAAGCGGGCAAGCTCCACGGTGGTAGCGATAGGGCGATTCTGAACGATGTGCCGCGCTATCCGCCGGCTGTGACGCTCTTCACCGTATCTTTCTATGAGCTTGGCCAACTCTTGCTCAGAGAAGCTGTTGACGATATCTGAGGCGGTTAGCCCTTGCTCGGGGTCGAACCTCATATTCAGGGGAGCATCGAGGTGGAAGCTGAAGCCACGTTCGGCTGTATCCAGTTGCAGAGAAGAAACACCCAGGTCGAAAAGGATACCATCAACTGGATGAAAATGGTATCTTTCGCATATGGCCTCAAGGTTAACAAAGTTGTCATTGACCAAAGTAACCGCTTCGCCATACTTGCTAAGTCTTCCTTGACTTATTCTGATGGCTTCGGGATCAGCGTCAATGCCTAAAAGCCTTCCTGAGGGTGAAATTCTTTCCAGTATGGCTGCTGCGTGTCCTCCCAGTCCGAGAGTGCAATCAACGAAGTGACCTCCTGGCCGAGCCTGTAGCCCTGCTATAACTTCATCAATTAGAGCAGGCACGTGGACGGGCAAGGACATGGTCACGCTCATTCACTATGCTCCAAAACTTTCAATTATCTGTGATGCCTGCTCTTCGGACGATGTTTGCTCAGCCTTCCACCCCTCTTCACTCCAGAGTTCAACACGGGTATTGGCACCGACAACGATCGCTGTGCCACCAATCTTAGCGTAGTCGCGCAAAGGATCCGGTAATTTTATCCTGCCTTGCCCATCAAAGGGGGCACCGAAGGCGGAGCCGAAGATAGCGCGGTTCAGCTTCCTCAGGTTAGCTGGAGTTACTGCTTTCTCAGCAAGCTTGTCGGACAGCCTCTTCAATTCTGATATTGGATAAACGGCGATGCATTTTTCCCCCATCCCCTTGACCAATATCACGCCCTCCTTCATCTCCCGCCTGAATTTTGGCGGCAGAGGGACTCGTCCCTTTTCATCAACCTTATATGGATACTCACCGAAAAACATCTTACTTACCTCAGTTCTCCCCAAAACCCCCCACTCTTGCCACGCTTATCTTGTCTATCATGTATATCGTCCACCTCTTTTCCCCACTTTTCCCCACAATCCTAATTATAAACCCTGTCTTCATTTTGTCAATACCTTTTGGAGGCTTTTTTGAATTTTCGAACAAATTTTGTCTTTGGGATTGAGAACGGAGTGGTGTTAAGTGTTGCTCAATGGATACACTACCCTCTGAGGGCTAAAGTCACTAGCAAGCACGAGACTTTCTTTTGCCCCCGCCTGCATGATAAGATATGCATTTTGAAGGTTTTTGTTGGGGGAATCCGTGCGTATTGATATTTTATGTCTGTTCCCTGAAATGTTTGCCTCTCCACTAAACCAGAGCATCATCAAGCGTGCTCGGGAACAGGGACTGGTGGACATTATGATTCATGATATTCGAGACTACACCCATGACAAACATCATACTGCGGACGATTATCCGTACGGCGGTGGACCTGGTATGGTGCTCAAGCCCGAGCCTATCTTTGAGGCAGCAGAGGCGGTAAAACAGCAACTTGGTGTAAGTGAGCTGCCTATTATATTGCTCACCCCACAGGGCAGGCTTTTTTCTCAATCTGTGGCCCAGGAACTAGCCCTCCACCCTCATCTGATGTTAATCTGTGGCCATTACGAAGGTTTGGACGAGAGAGTATGTGAGTACTTAGCTACTGATGAAATCAGTATCGGGGATTACGTACTTAGTGGGGGGGAATTAGCCGCCCTGGTTGTGGTGGATGCTGTCGTCAGGCTTATACCGGGAGTGTTGGGCTCACAGGATTCTGCCAGCAGTGATTCTCACAGCGACGGGCTTTTGGAATATCCCCAATATACCAGACCTCCGACATATCGAGGTTGGTCTGTACCAGCGGTTTTGCTTTCAGGAAATCATGGTGAAGTTGCTCAATGGCAACGCCGTCAGGCTATCCTGCGAACGGCGAAACGACGCCCTGACCTCTTGGAGAAGGGTAATATCTGCGATGAGGAAAGAAAATGGATATTAGAGAATTTGTCAAACCCAAAATGAACCCCGGCATTCCTCAAATTTCCCCTGGCGATACGGTCAAGGTTAGTTTGAAGGCTATGGAAGGGGACAAAGAGCGACTGCAACACTTCCAGGGAGTGGTAATTAAAATGAGGAAAGGTGTGGATGGTGGAAACTTTACTGTGAGGAGGGTATCTTACGGCATTGGAGTGGAACGTACTTTCCCTTTCCAATCCCCTTCTGTGCAAAATGTGGTGGTGCTCAGGCATGGACAGGTGCGCCGGGCCAAACTATATTATATGCGCAGGCTTAGCGTGAAACAGGCCCGACTTAAGGAAAGGCGAGAGAAGGTACTGGAACAAGCCATGCCTCAAGAGGAAGAACCTCAAAAAGAAGAACAGCCCTCTGAATGAACTACGCCGAGGTGGCAGTCAATTCACCGGGGAGCCGGTCAACTTTTTGCTACGCCATACCGCCAGGGCTCGATGTTAGTGCCGGGCAAGCGGTATGGGTGCCCTTTGGCTCCCGGGTCATCCAGGGGATTGTGCTCCGATTATCAGACGAGCCAGCGGTTGAGGAAACTAAGGAAATAGCTGGTATTGTTGCCGATTTTACTTCGCTTTCCCCGATAAAAACACAGCTTGCCCGGTGGATAAGCGAACACTATTTTGCCCCTCCTTTCGATGCCCTGGCTTTAATGCTGCCTCCGGGATTTGAAAGGCGAGCTATTACTTGCGTTCAACTCACGGATTCCCAGGTAGATTTGCCCCTAACGGCCGAGCAAAGACAAGCCATTCATATTTTGAGAGAGAAAAAGAAGATGAGCTTGTCTGAACTGGAGGAGGCAATTGGCCAAAGAAAAGCCAGGGAAATCACCGACCAATTGCTAGACCGTCAGCTAATTACACAGACTCTGGAACTAGAAGAGACAAAGATAAAACCCAAGACGCTTCCCTATATCAAGCTAATAGCTGACAGAGAAGAAATCGAAGTGGCGAAGGGTCGCCTGGATAAGTCCAGGGCCTATAAACAGGCAGAACTCTTGGAATTCCTGACCGGGCAAACTCAACCTATTTCAATTAGCGAACTGAGGGAACGTCTCAATTGCTCTTTTGCTACTATCAAAGCCCTTGAGGGCCGCCATTTGGTCTCAGTGGAAAAGCTCAGAGTAAGACGTGACCCTTTATCTCACCTCAGTCTCACAACTTCTCCAGCTCCGGTTCTCACTTCATATCAACAAGCTGCCTGGGAATCGATCCGAGATGTCATTGTGAAGAAAGCAAGACAACCCAGCAGACCACCGGTTTTCCTCTTGTTCGGCGTGACTGGCAGCGGCAAGACTGAGATTTACCTGCGGGCCTTGGCTCAGGTTATTGCCACGGGTAAGCGAGGCATTTGCCTCATCCCGGAAATCGCTTTGACCCAACAAACAGTAGAGAGATTTGCTAATCGCTTCCCCGGGCGTGTGGCAGTACTGCATAGCGGCCTTTCCCCGGGAGAACAGTTCGACGAATGGCAATGGACAATGGAAGGAAACTGCGACGTCGTCATTGGGCCGAGGAGTGCCTTATTTGCGCCCCTGCCCGACCTCGGTCTTATCATTATTGATGAAGAGCATGAGTGGGCATACAAGCAAGAGGATAAATCACCTCGCTATCATGCCCGCGACGCAGCCATTAAATTGGCCCAACTCAATGATGCTGTTGTTATCCTGGGCAGCGCTACCCCAGATATTGGCAGTTTCTATAAGGCACAGCAAGGAGAATATTATCTTGTAGAGCTAAAGGAAAGAATTACCCCTCGTGGTTATGCCCCTCTCCCCGAAGTCAGCATAGTGGATTTAAGGGAAGAGCTTAAAGCCGGAAACACAAGCTTGTTTAGTCGATCCTTATTAGTTGCTATGAAAGAAACTCTGGCGCAGGGTGAGCAAATTATTCTTTTCCTTAACCGTCGGGGCACAGCTACCTTTGTTCGATGTCGTAACTGTGGCTTCGTCTTTCGCTGCCCCCGCTGCTCCATAGCCCTTACTTACCATTCAGTGGAGAAAAGGCTAATTTGTCATCGCTGCCGTTATTCTGTTCCAGTGTCTCAGAACTGTCCCCGGTGTTTTCAGCGCTATCTCAGGTTCCTGGGCATTGGTACGCAGAGAGTAGAAGAGGAGGTAAAGCATTTCTTTCCCGAAGCAAGATTGCTTCGCTGGGATAGGGATGTGATTACCAGGAGATATGCTCATGAGGAGTTGCTGAAGAATTTTCGTGACCACAAGGCGGACGTGCTCATTGGCACCCAGATGATAGCCAAGGGATTAGACCTGCCTCAGGTGACCTTGGCTGGGGTAATCAGTGCCGATACGGGTCTTAATTTTCCTGATTTTCGAAGCAGCGAGCGCACTTTTCAACTCCTGTGCCAGGTAGCTGGTAGAGCGGGGCGTGGAGTTAAAGCCGGAAAGGTTATCATCCAGACTTACTCTCCCGATAATTACATTATTGAAGCTGCGGCTAAGCACGATTATCTTGGTTTTTATCATAAAGAAATAGATTATCGCCGCCAATACAACTATCCTCCTTTCAGCCAATTAGTCCGCCTGGTTTATAGCCACATCAATGAAGAGTTATGTCGCCATGAGGTAGAGAGGGTGCATCGTCTGATCCTTTGTGAGCAGGCGAGGGAAAGCATAATTGACTTCAGTGTAATTGGTCCAGTGCCCACTTTTGCCTTCAGGGCCAGGGACAGGTATCGCTGGCAACTCTTCCTCCGCGGCCCTGACTCGACTCGGATGTTATCCCAGCTCACTTTGCCACGGGGCTGGACTATAGATGTCGACCCGGTAGGAACAATCTGATTCCACGAGCATTTCTCTGGGGGGTGACCACTGTTAAGCTGTCCCATTTTGCTTTCTTTGCCACCTACTATGTGGCTGCTTTTCACCTGTACGCATCGCCTATCCACATCCGCATTGACAGGAACTCAGAAGAGGGATAATATCTTGGCGGCATGATTTATCTGCAAACGACTGAACCAAAACACGTTTTCGACCAAAGACGCTGAAAAACACAGCACGCGCAAGCTGCCTCGCCCTAGGCAGGGAATACATTAACTGGCACAAAACGCTAGCAGGAGGGAAAAGAAAGCAGAGGCAATATGAGAATTCTAGTTATTGGTTCGGGTGAAGTGGGTGCTGCAAGCGCCTGGTATCTAGTCAGGGATAGTGAGGTGGAAATAGTGGGAATAGTAGGCAGACGGAAAAGTAACCTTGAGAGGGTACAAAAATGGATAAATAGTAGCAAGCTCAAACAGCACGTTCTTGATGTCAGTAATACCGCGGATATGAGAATATTAATGCAAGAATACGACGTCGGCATCATTTCACTACCTAATAGAAAAGCAAGTTATAGGACGCTCGAGGCAGCGATTGAGGCCCGATTTAATATCGTTGACATACTCGAAGAGTATCACAAAAGACCGGACCATTATGAGACCGAAGGTTTAAGTATTCCCAATCAAATGACCCTGGAAGAGTACGGAGACTGGCTCCATAAGAGAGCTACGGAGAATGACGTCATATTCCTTGACGGATTAGGCTTTGCTCCCGGTTTAAGTAACATCACAATCGGTGAAGCTATTAGGAAAATGGACAAAGCCGAGTCGGCGATAGCGAGGGTGGGCGGCATCCCTACGAAGGAAGCTAGTGTGAAGTACCCCCTAAAATACATGATTACTTGGGCATTCCAGCATGTCTTGAGAGAATATATGATTCAAGTAGAAGTGATTAAGGATGGTAAGGTAGTGGAAGTGCCTGCACTGAGTGAGCGTGAAAAATTCAGATTTGCCAAACTTGGCAAGAACGAGGAATTGGAGTGTGCTATTACCCCGGGCATGCCTTCTTATATTTATACGAGACCACAGCTTGATGAATTTGCCGAGAAGACCATCAGATGGCCAGGTCATTATGACGGTATAGATACACTCAAGGAATGTGGAATACTCGACCTTACGCCTGTTGAGTTCAGGGGCATGAAGATAGCACCTCGCGATTTTACATTATCCGTTATCGGGCCTAAACTGAAGGCAGTAGAGGGCGATACCGACGTCTGTGTTATGCAGAACACAGTTACTGGAACAAAAGACGGACACAAAATGAGAATTGATTACTATATGTGGGAGGAGGCGGATACAGAGAATGGGATTTCCGCTATGGGAAGAGTTACCGGCTTCCCTGCCGCGATAGGTGCCAAACTCATAGGGAGGGGAGAAATAGAAAAGAAAGGCATAGTGGCTCCCGAGGATGCTATAGCAGGAAAGGTTTACCAAGATTTCATGGAGGAATTAACAAAAAAGAACATAACCGTACTTGAGGTTCCCGAAACTAGTTAATTGATGATGCGGTAGGCATTTGCTGAAGAGATGCTCTGCGCTGTATGCAGTGCTAGCTGAAGCAGATTTTGTCGGCATCAGGAAAATGGGCCCAATACAGAGACATGGTAAGCTGTTATCTTTCTGGGAATGAGGCAATCGTCGAGGGTGCCATCAGAGCGGGATGTCGTTACTATGCTGGCTATCCCATTACTCCCTCAACCGAAATCATGGAGAGGATTTCAATCAGGTTTAATGAGATTGGGGGCGTATTCATGCAGATGGAAGATGAGATTGCCGCTATCTGCTCAGTTGTTGGGGCATCATGGGCGGGTGCCAAAGCCATGACCGCTACATCGGGACCTGGCTTCAGCTTGATGCAGGAGGGAATTGGATACGCTGCTATGACAGAAACACCAATCGTGGTCGTGGATGTTCAGCGGGCAGGTCCCAGTACAGGACAGGCCACACGGGTGGCAAGTGGAGACATAATGCAGGCCAAGTGGGGGTCGTCCGGAGATTATCAGGTTATCGCTGTGTGTCCCTGGTCGGTACAGGAAGCATATGAACTAACGATTGATGCCTTCAATCTTGCTGAGAAATACAGGACTCCTGTTCTATTGCTTACTGAGGAAGCAATAGGTCATTTGCGGGAGAGGATAGACCCGGGGAAAGGTATTGAGATATTCAACCGCAGGAAGAAACCAGGTGCTGCCCCGTTTGGTATTGAGGAAAGGGATAGCGTGCCACCCATGCCCGCTTTTGGTGAGGGAGAAAAGGTGCTGGTGACTGGCTCCACGCACGACAGTTATGGTTTCAGAAAAACCGACGACCCACTAGTTCAAGACAGGTTGGTTTCAAGGCTGAATGAGAAAATAGTAAACAACCAGGAAAGAATTATTGACTACGAGGATTACTACTTGGAGGACGCCACGGTCGTTGTTATCAGTTATGGCTTTACTGCAAGGAGTTCGCTATTTGCCGTCAGGGCCCTGCGGCAGGATGGGAGAAAAGTCGGGATGCTCAGGCTGAAGACCCTGTGGCCCTTTCCCGATAGCGTGACAAGGAATATCGGAGCAAGGGCTAAGGTGTTATTTGTTCCTGAGATGAACAGGGGACAGATTGCTGGGGAGGTAAGGAAATATGTCTCTTGCCAGGTGGTATCATTTACTCAAACTAATGGTGAAGTCATATACCCTGATACCCTGATAGAGGGGTTGAGCAGGTATTTGTAATGGCTAGGGATATGCAACGATATTTGCGACCGGGCCTAACTTCAACACCCTTCTGCCCTGGTTGCGGTCACGGAATTCTGATGGGGTTGATTTTGAGGGCAATCGATCAGCTTGGACTCAACATGGATGAGATGTTATTCGTCTCCGGTATAGGTTGCGCTGCCTGGATACCAAGCCCCCACTTCAATGCTGATACTCTTCATACTCTGCATGGTAGAGGAATTCCTGCGGCCACAGGAGCTAAGATGTTCAACCCAAAGCTGAGGGTAGTGGTTGTCAGTGGGGACGGCGATTTAGCGGACATTGGGGGAAACCACCTTATTCACGCTGCACGCAGAAATATGGACTTGACTGTCATCTGTGCCAGCAACATGATCTATGGGATGACTGGAGGTCAAGTCTCCTCTACTACATCTGTAGGTGCCTTTACGCAAACAACAACCCAGGGAAATCCTTATCAGCCATTTGACCTGTGCAAGCTTGTTATCGCTGCTGGTGCCGCCTATGCAGCCCGGTATTCGGTAACTCAGCCCTTTGCCCTTATAGCTAGTATCAAGAAGGCATTACAAACTAATGGTTTTTGCTTCATTGAAGTTTTGTCACCTTGCCCGACCCAATTTGGCAGGCACAACCAGCTTGATACTCCTGCACATATGATCAAGGATCTGATGGATAGGTGCATCACCAGGAGGAAAGCCAAGAGCTTATCACCAGAAGAACTGAAGGGCAAGATAATAACTGGGGAGTTTGCTAATGGCGCCGATTAAGCAAATTATAATGTGTGGTTTTGGGGGACAGGGTATTGTCCTCGCTGGCACTATACTAAGTCAAGCAGCTTTCAATGATGGAAAATGGGTTAGCAGCATGGATTCCTATGGCGCAGCAGCCAGAGGGGGAGCTTGTGGAGCCGAAGTGGTGATATCTGAGAGGCCAATAATTTTCCCCTATGTTATTGCCGCCGATACGTTAATTGCTATGTACCAGACCGCTTATGACAAATACATTGGACGCGTCAAACCTGGCGAGGGAGTCGTCATCTATGACGAGCGGTTTGCTCCTGAGGAGATGAAAGGCTTGAAATACGTGGGGATTGCTGCTAGCAAGGCAGCAATTGAGGAACTCGATAACGGAATGGCTGCCAACGTGATCATTTTGAGCGCAGCCGTGGAAATGACCGACGTAGTTAGTAAAAAGGGGCTAAGATCTGCAATAGAAGAGATTGTTCCAGAACGGTTGAGAGAGCTGAATCTTAAAGCTATGAATATTGGATTCAGGTTGGGCGGCACCCAGTGCAATCACATACACCAGGGATAAACAAGGAAAGGTGATAGATTCATGTCAGTGGCAGGAAGAACACATATACCCATGCTAGATCAGCAGAGGTGCCGTATTTGCGATCTCTGTCGACTGCTTTGCCCTGACCTAGCCATAACAGAGAATGCCGACAGAAATCAGATTGAGATTGATTACAGCTATTGCAAAGGGTGCGGTATCTGTACTGTGATATGCCCCAGAAACGCCATTGAAATGATACCGGAGGAAACCGTTGGCTGACCTTCGAGCCCCAACCCTCAGATCAGGGGATGCCCTATTCGCTGGCTCTCGACTCGTTGGGGCGGATGGCTGCCCGTAACAGCCCTGGTTCAGATGGATTAGTAGTGCCTTGTATGTCTCAACGTCAGGTAGCGGACGATCACAAGTGCCATGTCAAATCATCTGAGCGGCTAACCTAACTTCAGTATGTTGTATCATAAAAGATTTAACCGTATGAGGCACTACTCTCTCTATAGCTCAACCTGGTGGGACTTCCTTTTCTCTTCATATGTCTCGTGGAGCTTATCTAGTTTGGTGTCGGTGCTCCGCTTCAGTTAACCCGGGTTTGAGCTCAGGTAGAGTGTCTCAAGTTGCCTTCTGGTTTCCTTTGGCATCTGTCCCGAGTCCATCAGTCTCTGATGCGACGCCCGCGAGATATCATGCTTCCTGTCTAACCTGCCCCCAATCCTTTCCCTACTGAGCAACCTCATCACTGGCTGAAGGAAGTTCTTGTATAGCCTCAGATCGTTACGACAAAGGTGGGTGATAAGCATCAGATCCCTGGGAGTGTCATATCTCAGATATCCAGCAGTCTCCTGACATGGGTTCAGTTCTTCTGCTCAATGTAGGCATTGTCATTCTTCCGGTTCGGTCTGGATCTGGTGAATTCCAAACCCTCGCTCCGGCAATACTCATAAAGGACTTAATTGATGAACTCCTGGCCATTATCTGAACCTAACCCTTTCCACTCAAAGGGAATCCTTTTCCTTGTCTCCTTCAAAGCCCAGAAGCTGTCCTCCTGGGATCTACCCAGGATAGCTTCACCTTTCCGCCAACCAGAGGAAATCTCCGTAGTGTTTAAGGTATTTACATATTCCCCCAAAGTAGACAAACCACAATGGACAACCATATCAGCCTTTAAATGACCAAGCTGAGAAGTATCCCAATCCCCAAGCCTTACAGGGATCTTCCGCTTCAATAGAGAGCCAGGTTTAGTACCACCTTTTGACCTCAAAGGATGCAGCACTTCCTTCTGATGTTTGAGCTTCCTATCATTGGTGGCAGAACCAATCCTCTTCAATTTCAAGGCAACATCATCCGGGATATTAACTTCGCCGAACTCCCTTAACCTAGGTACTTCCACTTCTAGCAGGGGCTTGAGCCTCTGTCCACAAGGTCAATCAAAGATTTCCCACATCTCAGCCAGGGCAGTTTTGACCTGGCCATCGTAAGTCTCCTTCCTTTTCTTCCTCTACTTCGGCCTCAGATCCACCCCAGGCTGTATCTTCCTGATGGCATACTTCCTTGATTACCCGGTATTGCCACAGTATTCATCCAGAATCAGCGATTTCTCCTGCTTGGTCTTGGCTTTCAAGTACTTTTCCCTTAATACCCTGAGATACTCATTCTGCGAGTGCATGTCCATCCCTTCCATGTAGCCGGTATACCTCCTTTGCCCTAGTAAAACCGGCTACATCTTAAGCAATTTCGGTTACTCCTTATGTGATTTAACAATACCCTCTTTGGTTACATTTTAGATGATTTAAATCGCCCCCCTTGACAAGGCCTTAGAGGTGTGTTACCATAATAATGCTCCAAGTAATCAAAGAAGAACTTGGCGAGGTGGAACCGACCGCCGAGTAAGTGGAAGCTGAAAAGTGTTGGGAGGTAAGAGGCCCAGCGCAAGGTAGGTGGAAGCAGAAAGGAGAGGGGTGGCGAGCCAAGAACAGCGAGGTTACTTGGGGCTTTTTTTGTCTATTATCCGGGTTATAAATATCGCTGCGGGGAAAAAGAGAGCTAAGTTGGGGGTTAGCGAGGCTTCGTGTTTTTGATTAGCCCGGGGTGGAGGATGCCAATAAACGGCAAATTGCGGTATTCTGCCTTGTAATCTAATCCATAACCCACTACGAACTCATCGGGAGCTTCAAAGCCCACATAATCAAGGGGAACATTTATCAACCGGCGTGCTTTCTTATCAAGCAAGGTACAAACGCGAAGACTGGCAGGATTGTGAGCAGAGAGATGATTGAGGATGTAATTCAGTGTCATGCCAGTATCTACAATGTCTTCAACCATCAGTACATGTTGCCCGGTTATGCTGCTATCAAGGTCTCTGGTTATCTTGACCACCTGACCATCACCACCGTAGTAAGAGATAGCCATAAAGTCCAGTGTAACCGGAAGAGAAAGGTGCTGCATCAGGTCAGCCATAAAGCAGACAACGCCCTTCAGGATGCCTATTAGCACTAATCGCTGACCAGCGTAATCACGTGAAATGTGTCTGGCCAAAGTTCTTACCCTTCGTTGAATCTTGGCGTGGCTGTACAAAACTCGGTCGACTCCCTCTACTTTAGCTTCACCGAGAGGGCCATAGCCATATTTGGCTAACAACTTGAGAAAATCATTTTTGTTTAGAAGCCTGATATTGACTTCAGGGTGAAGTTCTCTGAGCTGACGCAGTTTTCGATTTTTCTCGGTTAGCAGATGTTGTTTTAATGTGGTGAGTTCAACATAAAGGTCTAGCTCGGGCAAATAGAAATCGGGAGTGAACATCTCTGCTATCTTGCCGCCTTCCCACCTAAGAGGGAAGGAACGAGGCTCATACAGCCATTCAATACAGTAAAAGTCCAAAAGCTTGGCAAAATCCTCCTCGCTGGGATGAGCGAAACTAGTCGGCTTCTGCGTCGAGGTGGGCAAAGTAGATACTAGAGAGGACTTCCTTGGCTTCTCACTTGACTTGTAATCTTGCTCTAGCAATTGATGAAGCTCTGCTCTCTCAAATATGACGGCGCAGATATCGGCAACACTGAGAAGGAAGCTTTTGTCAGCTTCGGAAAATTCGCGGGGCTCGCGAGTGTAAATTCGAATCTCTCCAATAGCTTCTCCTTTCTCAAGTACAGGAACCCCAAGAATAGAAGCTATTCCTTGCTCTAGTGCTATTTGGGGATATTGAACTCTTTTATCTTTGGTAGCATCAGCAATAAATACCACTTTCCCATCAAGGATATCGGGGAGGCTTCTATGGACATCAAGAGGGCCTTTTTTCAGATAAAGGTCGCTCAAACCATAGGCGCCGACAGTAATCAAATATTCCTTTTGGGGATTGAGGGACAAAATGCGGCAGCCATTTGACTGCACCGCTGTGGCAGCGCTTTTAGCTATGGAATTACAAATTCTTCTTAAGCTAAGAGCCGAATTGGCAACTTTGGTTATCTGCTTAAGAGCTAAATAATAACTACCTGTCGCGCTACCCACTTTTCTCGCACTCTATCCGCATTTAGTAAAGCCGCAGGCGAGGCAAATGTTGCAGCCTTCCTGGTAAATCAAAGGACCACCACAATCGGGGCATTGCCCGGCCCAACTTTTAAGCAGCTCAGGATTCTTGGAAGGCGTCTCAGCATTGCTAGCAGTCCCTTCTTTCTTGATATACTTCTCAAGCACGGTGGCGATAGCATCGGCACAGGATAAAATAGCGTGTCCCTGCTCCCAGGCAATGGAAGGGCACCTGATGCCGCGCAGGTGCTTTACAATGGAATCTACATCTATTCCAGACCTTAAAGCTAGGGACGTAAGGCGGCTAATGGCCTCAAGCTGTGCTGCGGCACAACCTCCAGCCTTCCCCAAGATGGAGAAAACTTCGGATATTCCCCGACTATCGAAATTTACTGTCACATAGATGTGGCCACACCCAGTATTGACCATTTCGGTTACACCCCTGGTAACTTTAGGCCTTTTCCGGGGAGCTAGCTTACCTTCAGCCCTTTTTACCCCCTCACCTACAGTGAGGACCTGACTTTCCCGGCTCCTATCTCGGTAAATAGTTATCCCCTTCAAGCCCTCCTGGTAAGCCAGCATATACACTTTAGCTACATCCTCGGGTGTCGCCTCGTGAGGAAAATTGACTGTCTTGGATACAGCGCTATCGGTGAATTTTTGGAATACCGCCTGCATCTTAACGTGCCACTCAGGAGATATGTCATGGGAAGTGACGAAAAGTTTCTTTGCCTCTTGTGGGACTTCTTCTATATCTCTTAACCTCTTCCCCTCAGCTAGCTGCTTCATTAGCTCCGGAGAATAGAACCCTCCCTTTTTGGCTGCCTCCTCAAAATAAGGGTTCACCTCTACAAATTCTTCGCCTTCCAGGATATGGCGCACGTAGCTTAAGGCAAATAACGGTTCAATACCACTGGAGCAATTAGCGATTATGCTCAAACTGCCAGTAGGAGCAATAGTAGTCCGAGAGGCATTTCGAAACCGAGGACCATCGGGTATGTCATAGATGCTTCCCTGAAAAGCAGGAAAGACCCCCCTTTCTTGAGCCAGTTCTATCGAAGCTTTGTCCGCCTCTGCAGATATGAAATGGGCAATTTCCTCGGCTGCAGCAAGCCCTTGTTCACTATCATAAGGGATACCAATCTTAATCAGCATGTCGGCAAAACCCATCACCCCCAGGCCTATTTTCCGGGTAGTTTTTGTCATGTCTGCAATCTCTGGCAGGGGGAATTGGTTGACCTCGATAACATTATCGAGGAAACGGACTGCCAGTTTGACCGTTTGGGATAGCTTGTCATTGTCAATGTATGGCTGACCATCTTTATCCGCTACCATCTTGGACAGATTTATGGAGCCTAGATTACAGGATTCAAAGGGGAGCAGGGGTTGTTCTCCACAGGGGTTGGTGCTTTCTATCTTGCCTAATTGAGGCGTGGGGTTATGCCTGTTTATCTCGTCAATAAACACAACACCCGGGTCGCCAGTGCGCCAGGCCATGTCAACTATTTTGTCGAATACCTGGCGAGCATTAAGCTTATCCGCCGCCTCGCCAGTTCGCGGGTTCACCAAATTGTAATCGGTGCCCCTTTCCGCCGCTTTCATAAACTCATCGGTCACAGCTACAGAAAGGTTAAAATTAGTCAGGGCCTCCGGGTTATCCTTAGCCTCGATGAATCTCAGAATGTCAGGATGCTCAACATTAAGTATGGCCATATTGGCTCCGCGGCGCATACCACCTTGCTTTATGACGTCGGTAGTGGCATCAAAGACTCGCATGAAGGAAACGGGGCCGCTAGCAATGCCACCTGTAGACCCCACTCTATCCCTTTCCGGTCTAAGTCGGGAAAAGGAAAAGCCGGTGCCTCCGCCACTTTTGTGAATTAAAGCAGTATATTTAACCGCATCAAAAATAGACTCCATGGAATCCTTAATAGGTAAAACAAAGCAAGCTGATAATTGTCCTAGTTCGTGACCGGCGTTCATTAGAGTAGGAGAGTTGGGCAAGAATTCCAGTTTTTCCATTAGTTGGTAAAAGGCTTCTTCATAGAGGGAGACATCAGCATTGGGATTGTAGATAAGCTCGGCTGAGGCAATATGCCTGGCGACGCGGCGAAATAGTCCTTGGGGGGTCTCAATAACCCTGCCTTCTGCATCTTTCCCTAGGTATCTCCGTTCCAGAACTCTCAGGGCATTGCCGCTGAGTTTGATTCCAGAAATGACCTGGTTTCTGGCCTGTGGAGAGAATTCATCGGCGGTCAGGATTTCCTTAACCATCCCCTGAATTTGAGATGGGGACAAGGGTTGGTTGGTTTGCCGAGGAACCAATCCCTCCATGCCTGGGAATGGATGAGCCACCTCCAGGCGCTGGCTCACCTGTTCTGTAAACTTTTCCAACAGTTTTCTATCACTTATACCCATGGACTCGGCAGCAGCGAAAACAGCTTGAGCTACTCTATCTCGGGCAATAGTCTTCTGGTTATCTTTGCGGCGGGTTTTTGGCATTTTTATCTCCTCTTACGACCAATGAGGGCATTCACCGCCTCAGAAGAGGGCAGCGGTAACTGGTTTGCTGGCGTTAATTCTCTTCGCACCGCCAGGCTATCCACTTCTTGCTTTAAATCGCCGATATCAGCAAACTCACGATAAACACTGGCAAAGCGAATGTAAGCAATGTGGTCCAGTTTCTTCAATCCCTCCATGACCAAATCACCAATGTAGGAACTCAAGATCTCCCTTTTGCCTCCCTTGTAAAGCTCAGCCTCGATGGCGTCTACAAGTTTATCAATGGCGCCTGTAGGAAGGGGGCGTTTCTCACAGGCTTTGCGAATACCCAAAAGGAGTTTATCGCGGCTGAATTCCTCACGCCGTCCATCCTTCTTAATAACGAAGATATCATGTGGCTGTACGCGCTCGTAGGTAGTGAACCGAGTATTGCAGGCGAGGCACTTCCTTCGGCGCCTCACTCCTTCGTCTACACTCCGGGAATCTATCACCTTAGACTCTTGCTTGCCGCAGGAAGGACAGTTCACAAATTCCCCCTAAAGATTGTGGTGTGAAAACATTTACCACTAGATGTAGTAAAATGCAATACCTCTGCGAGAAAACGGTTGACCCAATGTCAGACTGTGCAGAAACCAGGCTGTTCTGGCAAATCCAAGTTTTTCGAACCAGGGGCGACTCATGGGCTCCTTAGACTTCGAAACCGCCGCTGGGTTTGATGTGAGTAGAGGTGTGG
>Ga0315277_10003364_pt1 | contig 21682 bp, 16 predicted proteins | sample YL17G05_15_MG_FD_203695 | JGI IMG/M metagenome (GOLD analysis project Ga0315277, IMG submission 203695) | Sediment microbial communities from Yellowstone Lake, YNP, Wyoming, USA - YL17G05_15 | ecosystem: Environmental > Aquatic > Freshwater > Lake > Sediment | place: USA: Wyoming | collected...
GGTATATGCAACCGGTTTCGTCTCCGACCATTGCATCGCTGACTTTGTGTGGTTCTCCGTCTCTTCCGGCAGCGACGTTTCTGATTTCGCTCTTGGATATGAGTTTTGCAAGCACGTTTACAGCTCTTGAAGAGGGGTTTAGTTCGCCTATTTTTGCGTCTACGGGTTGCCTAGCTCCTGTAAAACCTTCAACTGCCAAGCTTTTTCAACATCCTATCTTTTAGATGATTGAACCATAACATTAGAACCACACTTAAGGCTTTTGGTGCTACTTTTCAATGTTGATTTTCCTTTTGGTGCTACATTACGCAAGACTGACAAACCTCTTGGGCTTTCTGTAGAGATGGATACCGTTGAACTCATCGTATTTCTCAAATCCTGCCTTTCCTAGTTCCTTAGCTTCTTCTGAAGTTGAAGCAGTTGCTACTTCATAGTCATCGTCTTTGAATTGGATTAGCTGAGTATATTTCATTGTGTTCTCAATCTTCTTGTGTCCTAACAGTTTCTTGACGAGTAGGATGTTTCGCGTTTGATGGTAGAGCATTGTAGCGCCCCAATGCCTGAATGTTGTCAATGTTATCTTCAAGACTCGGGGGTTGTTGAGTTTCATAGCTATCTTCTTTCGGACTTTTACATAGCTTGCTGCCATAGTTTGGTAGGTTGTAGGGAACACGTTTTCACTGGTCTTGTCCAACGTATTAAGCATAGAGACTAAGTTGTTCGAGACTTGTATCTGTCTGGGGTAGTGTCCTTTCACGGGCCGATTTATCGTTATGACGTTTCCGTTTAGGTCTATCCATCGTAGCCTTAGTGCTTCCGAGGGGTCAGCCATCGTCTCCTTCAAAGTTTGCAGGTAAGCCGTCATCCTTTTACTGTTAGCCCCCAAGACCAGGGCATCAATTTCCTTCTCGTCAGGTATGAAGGGAAACGCTTCTTCCTGACGGTATCTCGGGGGAGTCCATGAGAGCTTCAACATCTTCGTCAAAGCGTCATAGGCATAAGCCACCTGCATCTTCGTCCCGTTCTTCCAAGATTTCGAAGCGATGATTTGCTTCACGTTCTCGGGGTCGTAGAGATTCGCACTTGAATTGATGAGCATTCGTATGCAGCCTTTGTATCGACAGTCCACGCCGTAGCCTTCTTTCTGTAGCCACAGTTCAAATTGTAGTAGCGTGCCTTTAGCGGTTGCTGAGTCCAGCTTTGTGTCTCCCGCAATAGTCTTAGTTTCTATTGCAGTGTCCAAGTTTTTCGCCTCTTTCCGAGAAGCGCACACTCGGTAATTACTATTGTAGGAAGATAAAGTATTTATATGTTTTCCTACAGTAGTAACTACGTGCGAACCTACATTTTCACCGACAGAGAGAGGAGAGTCATCAGTGCGTTCTTGAGGGGCAAAATCCCGATTAATGACGCCGCTCTTGAGCAAATCCGTTCCAGAGTCAAGAGCTTCAATGAGCTTTCTGGCGACCTCGAGCTCTACCTCAGGTTGAGAGAAGCGACTTCCACAGCCTCGACAAAGCCATCTTTGGACCGTTGAACCATCATTATGATAACGCAAACCATGTCTGTAAAGAAGATTAGAACCGCATTCAGGGCAACTAACCATCTTCAAAATCAGCTTTCTGCGAATCTTATCTGGTCGTTTTTCTCATCCAATACATAAATTCCACGTTGAACACCGATGCCAGCGTAAAGTATGACCTTCTGCCGTGTTAGTCCAGTGTTCCATTCTATTTCCGTGAAAGTTTTTTTCAAAGGTATCCAGTTCATGCTGTTTTTCTTAGCTTCATTTAGCGTGCCAATTATCGCTTCTACGACACCATGCATTCGTTTCTTCCTGGCATCTACACCGTCATTTCTTGCCATCAGGAAAACCTCGCGTGTATATTGATATTGGTATATGGAACGCTGGAACTGAGGCACCCAGTCGTGAAAGAGCGTTCGATTCCTTGATCGAGTATATGTGTGTTATTATGAATGAGTATGATCGTATGTGATCTAACAGAGAACAGAGAACTAGTGACCTTCTTCATATACCAATACAAATATACACTCAACCCAACTGACCCCCTTCTTTAGCTTGTGCCGATCGTTTCTTTCCTGGCTTCCAGCAAACGTCGAACAGCGTCCCTGACCAATTCAGATTTTGTTATATGGGAATTCATGGAAACAGCTTTCTCAACACGTTGGTCCAAATCTCGTGGTACAGGGATGTTCCAATTCACAGTTCTTTTTCCCTTTGTCATGTGTATTCCTCGTTCATTAGATGCACAATTCTGAAATATGTAGTACTAGTTTGATACTACTTGGCGAGAAACAATGGGCCTAACATCATTGGAAACCGAGAGCTTCAAGATTCTTGAATTGTTGGCCTTCCAAGGCAGACTGAATTTCCAGCAGATGGTGACGCGAATGTCGACGGGTCGAAATACAACTCGGAAGAAACTGAACGGGCTCATAAGGTCGGGTTTGGTTAGGGAAGAAAACCGTGGCAAATGGAAAAGAGGCATGAGACTAGTATTCGTGATAACAAAGAAAGGCGAAAGACGTTTGTTTGAAGTGTACACGGATGATTTGAACACGACTCTCAGGAAGACCTGTCAAATCGTGAGTAAAAACAAGGAAAATCGCTTGGCTATCCGACATTTCAGACAGGCAGCATTTGAAAGTATCATCCAGTCTATTGATGATAACAGACCGTTCGACTTTCCAAATGAACCCCCGCAAAGGAATTCAAGTGGGGAATGGCAAAGACAGATTGCTCGATGGGACAGACATCGAACAACGCAACGAAGGATTTTCGGCCCTCTAGAAGACTCATTCCGGCTAATATTAGGACTGATTGTTGAGGTACTGACATCAGACGTCTGCGACAGCGACTTGATAACGCGTGCACTTCATGCTATTGAGATAGAGCCTGTGGTCCATATTATTCTTCCTTTGGAGAGACTCAGAGTGGAGTTGAACCTGATTGACAAAAGCGCGGAGACTAGTGATTGTTGAAGATCCAAAGCTTTGGCTTCCCTAAGGATTGCGATAACCGCATCGCACGTGCGCTAAAACCTTTTAGCTACAGGAGTGTAATGAACTAGTCAACTCTGGGTACGTGTCTTTGCGGGTGATTCTGTTTGGTCAGACATAGAATTAGGCGAAAATCACTGCCAGCGAAAGAGAGTGGCGTTGTGAATGGTAAGGTCCAGGATTATAGATTCGAAGATGAAAAGCGCAAGAATATCCCTGATGCTGGTCTCGCCTCATACTACAAGGAGAAAGGGGAACGCAGGAAATATGAATATGACCCCCATCTGGACCCGCAGCTTGTCTGGGCTGGAAAAGTTGAACATGGGAGTTTTGAAGTTGACACTGTTGCGTTGCACATTCATGAGAGAATCAGCTCCAAGGCAATACTGAAAACAGTTGAGAAACGAGAACTCTTCAAACAACTCCGACTGTTTGGAGAGCCTGATCTCCCACTTGACAAGCGAATAGAATTCTATCAACATGATATGGATTGGACGAACAGACTGATTCTCGGAGATTCATTGTTAGTAATGAATTCTCTTTTGGAACGAGAAATGATGGCAGGCAAAGTGCAGATGATATACATTGACCCGCCATATGGGATCAAGTATGATTCCAATTTTCAACCGACAATCAATCAACGAGATGTCAAGGATGGCAAGGATGAGTCTCTTACGAGAGAACCAGAGCAGATAGTGGCTTATCGGGATACTTGGCAACTGGGCATCCATTCTTACCTGACTTACTTACGGGACAGATTATTGCTCGCAAGAGAATTGTTGACAGAGAGTGGCAGCTGTTTCGTGCAGATTTCAGACGCGAATGTGCATCATGTAAGGGAACTTATGGATGAGGTTTTTGGAAAGGACAATTTTGTTTCGGAGATAGTTTTCGTCAAGACCAGCGGGTTCACAACTGCCCACTTGCCTTCAACCAATGACTTTCTGCTGTGGTACGCCAACGACAAGAAACAACTAAAATATAGGCAACTGTTTTGGCCAAAAGAGAGTGGAAGCGGAATCAAGCTATATAGGTACATCGAGCTGCCTAATGGAAAAAGACGGAGACTAACCAAAGAAGAACTCGAGAATCCAAGATCGATCCCGCAAGGGAGGCTTTTTAGGATCAGTGATATCTGTTCTCAAGGCGAGACTGGTTCCCCCCAGGAGTTTGTCTTCGAAGGACATCCTTTCTACCCAAGAAAAGGAAGTCATTGGAGTGTTACGGTTGAAGGCTTGAGTAGAGTTGCAGAAAAAAACAGGATCATAATTTCAGCAGGAATACCCCAATTCGTTCGATACCTGGAAGACTATCCCGTCACAAGAATTACGAACATTTGGAGCGACACTGCCACAGGAAGTTTTACTGAACGAAAAGTGTACGTTGTGCAAACAGGAAGCAAAACGGTTCAACGCTGTATTTTGATGACGACTGACCCAGGCGATCTTGTTCTAGATCCAACTTGCGGTTCTGGAACAACCGCATTAGTTTCAGAGCACTGGGGAAGACGCTGGATTACTTGTGATACGAGCCGAGTAGCTCTTTCTATAGCCCGCCAGAGATTGTTGTGTGCAACTTTCCCCTACTATGCTCTGGCTCACCAAGAGAAGGGAGTTTCGGGAGGCTTTTTCTATGAAAACGTGCCCCACATTACACTTGGGTCGATAGCGCAGAACGAGCCTTCGAAATCTGAAACTCTCTATGACAGGCCCGGAATCGAACGTGATAAAGTTCGCGTGTCAGGGCCTTTTACCGTAGAAGCAATCCCAGTTCCATCTGCAGAAGACCCCTCCTTACCTGATTCTTTAGGGCTTGAAAAGCCTGAGGGAAATCTTTCACCAAGCGTTGCCGTAGACTACGTTAGTATGATGGTCAATCTGGTCAGTAAGGACGGTGTGACTTTTCCTGGTGGCAAACATATGACTCTAGACAACGTAAGAATCATCGAATCCGCCGGATTTCTGCACGCGGAAGCCCAGACCAAGAAGAATGGAGATATTGTCAGGGTTGCATTGTCTTTTGGGCCTAGACATGGCCCAGTTGCAGCAAGACAGGTGGAAGAGGCTATGAGATCAGCCTATATGATGGGCTTTGACACACTTATCTTTGCTGGATTTACCTTTGACCCAGAAGCTTCAGCTACAATAGAGAAAAATCCTCATCCCAAGATTCACGTACATATGGCGAATATCCGCCCAGATGTGGAGATGAGCGACCTACTTAAATCACCGAAGGGGAGTCAACTATTCACGGTTTTTGGTCAGCCAGATGTAATGATCAAAAAATCTGGCGAAGAATATTCCGTTCGGCTACTAGGTGTGGACATATATGATCCGACAAAGGGCGAAGTACATCCTTCAAGACCTGAAGACGTAGCAGCTTGGTTCTTGGACCAGAACTACAATGGCTACACCTTCTGCATAACGCAAGCATTCTTCCCAAAAGAAGCTACAAATAGAAATCCGTGGGACAAGCTCGAAAACGCTTTGCATGGTTCGATTTCCAAAGAAAAAATGGAGAAACTCAGAGGAACATCATCCTTACCATTCAAAACAGGAGACCAGAAACGCATAGCTGTGAAAGTGATCGACCAGAGAGGAAATGAAGTCATCGTAGTGAAAAAGCTGGAAGAAGCAGTTCAAGGATGAGAACAGCATGAGCACTCAAGACCGTAGAAATCTAATTGTCGACAATCCAATAATCAACGATCCCTTTCAAGAGCCTAGCCGATACTGGCTTTACACCGAAGGGCAACCACAGTTGAAGGCAGGACGCAGACCTTCAGGATATTATCTTGCAGCTCGGACGACGACAAAAATCAAGCCTCTTGCCGAGGAAGAACTCGTTGAAATAGAACATGTAAACCAGATTCGAGAAAGAATAAGACAATGGCGAGAACAAGGTTATCCAGGAACTTCGAGAATAACACGCGAATTGCTTGATCATTGGAATAGCCCTGAAAGAGAGGGAAGAAAGAGGCTCTTCTTCTGTGAAAAAGAAGCAGCGGAAACGATAATATGGCTGACTGAGGCATCACCAGCCGCGAAACAAGGAATAACCTTCCCAGCAGACGAGCCTGACGATCCAGTGAGCATCGAAAAAGGCTACAAAGCTCTCAAGCGCTACTGTTGCAAGATGGCTACAGGCAGTGGTAAAACCGTAGTCATGGCAATGCTGGTCGCATGGTCTGCTCTGAACAAAATTCAGAACAAACAAGACAAGCGTTTCACAGATGCTTTTTTGATCGTGTGCCCCAACCTCACTATCAAAGAACGACTCCAAGTGTTGCAGCCGTCACCAAAGAGCTATTATGAAGAATTCGACTTGGTTCCTCGCTCGTTGCTCACGATGCTCGCAAAGGCCAGAATAGTTGTCAAGAATTGGCAGGCTTTCAACCCACAAGAAGATTCCAGAACCAAAAGTGTGGTACAACGAGGTGAAGAAAGTGATTCTGCCTTTTGTCGTCGTGTTCTGCCAGATCTTGCTGGTAAGAGAAACATCTTTGTCATAGATGATGAAGCTCATCATGCCTATCGGCCGAAGCAAAAGGAGAAAGAGGAGGGTCAAACTCAATTCACCAAAGAAGGCAATGTCGAGCAAGAGGAAATGGAAGAAGAGTATGAAGAAGCTACAGTTTGGATAAATGCTTTAGATCGTATCAACGCGACTCTTGGCATCAACTTCTGCATTGATATGAGTGCCACACCTTTCTACATCAAGGGCAGCGGCTATCAAGAAGGCCTGCCTCATCCATGGATAGTGTCAGATTTTGGACTAGTTGACGCAATAGAGTCAGGCATAGTCAAAATCCCGCGAGTCCCAGTCGACAGCAACAGCGGTCGCTACATACCAGAATACTTCGAGCTATGGAAATGGATCAACGAAAAGCTTCCCTACGCCGACAGACAGACTGTAAGACGTAGAGCTAAACCAGAAGCTATCTACAGGGAAGGAGAGGGAGCGCTTGCAATGCTTTCAGGTGAATGGCAAAAAACCTTTGTCCATTTCCAAGAGAACGGTGCTAAGACCCCACCAGTGATGATAGTCGTCTGCGACAACACAAATTTGTCCGAATTGGTCACAAGACACATCGCAGGCGGTGACATACTTCCTGAGCTTGGAAATGCAGACGGCAAAGAGAACACTCTCCGCATAGATACCAAACTTCTTGATGAAGCAGAATCCAAAACAGAAGCAGACAGACCCAAAAAAGATAAGGCAGAACGTCTGCGCAGAACAGTGATCACTGTTGGTAAAGAGGGCGAATTAGGAGAACAAATTCGCTGCGTGGTCTCGGTAGGAATGCTCAATGAAGGATGGGATGCCCATAATGTCACCCAAATCCTAGGCCTGCGCGCTTTTACTTCTCAGCTATTGTGCGAGCAAGTCGTTGGTCGCGGATTGAGGCGCACTAACTATGATGACTTTACGCACCCTGAATATGTGGACGTTTACGGTATACCTTTCGAAGTCATTCCAGTGGCAAAGAAAACTCAAACAGTGACAGAACAAGAAAGGCTTTCCACCTTGGTCCGAGCGTTACCAGAAAGAAAGAACCTAGAGATCAAATTCCCCAGAGTCGAAGGCTACGTCTTTGACGTTAAACAAAAAATCACAGCTGATATAGAGTCCATGCCTCGACTCATAATAGACCCTGTGAGAGAGCCCACAGAAGTCGTAGCGAAAGACTTTGTGGGCTATCGAATCGGTAGACCAGACAGATTAGGCCCAGGTCAAGAAGTCATCCAAAACCGAAACCCCTTCCATTCATTTCACCGACTTCAGACAACGGTCTACCACATTGCAGCAGAAATAACAGACAAACTTGGACCAGAAAAGAGACCCTTCATCTTTCCTCAAGTATTGGAGATAACTTGGGAATACATCGAAAAACGCGTCAAAGTCAAGCCTGAAGCAAAAATAGAAGAAATCGCTCTTCGAAAATACATGGACTGGATAGTATCGAGACTGTGCGATGCAATTCGACCAGACACCAAAGCAGGCGAAACACCAATACTCCCAATAATCGAACGCTACCGGTCAACAGGATCTTCAGGCGAAGTAATGTTTAGAACGGTAAAAGAATCCTATGGGACCAAAAAAAGCCACGTCAGCCACGTCGTAACCGATAGCAGATGGGAACACTCAGTCGCCTATCAACTAGAAAGAAATCCAAACGTCATTGCATACGTCAAGAACGACCACTTGGACTTTGAAATCCCCTATGAGTTCAGCGGAGTGATGCACGGATACCGTCCAGATTACATAATCCACTACAAGCAAAAGGATGGCAAAGAACTGAACGTTATATTAGAGGTCAAAGGCTACGAAGGCGAACAGGACAGAGCAAAGCAAAACGCAGCCAAAAAATGGGTTGACGCGGTCAACTATAATGGCGGATTCGGAAAATGGAAACTCCTGCTTTGCCGAGATCCGCACAAGCTCGCCGGTATCATGGACAATCTGAACTAGAAAACGATATATTGCCCTCCAAGGAAATTACACTTCAGGTTGGAACGCCAGATGGAAGCAAAACAACTAGTCATTGAGAAGAGGAAGAAGCTTATTAGAGACCTTGAAGCAGAAAGGAAATCGCGGACAATTTGCTATTTTCTAGGCGACCGCCAGGGCTATCCTCAAGGGGTCACTCCGGACCTTGCGACTATGATAGCGTCTGACGCAATCAGGCCATTCTATGAACACCTGGAAGGAATCGGATACCAAGAGAGGATAGATCTCTTCCTGTACAGTCGAGGTGGAGACACAAATGTCCCGCTGCGATTGGTTCGACTTATCAGGGAACATTGCAAGAACTTCTCGGTTCTGGTTCCGTTTAGAGCGCACAGTGCAGCAACAATGATTTGTCTCGGAGCAGATGAAATAGTGATGGGCAGAATGGGCGAGATAAGTCCAGTTGACCCTACGACAGCAAATGTCTTCAATCCCACAGATCCACTCAATCCTGCAGGCAGATGGCCCATAAGCGTTGAGGACTTGACTGCTTACTTCACCTTAGCGAGGGAAATTGCCAAGCTAGATACTGAAGAGAGTACCCGTGGAGTGTTCAAGGCTCTAACTGACAAGATAAACCCAATCGCCTTAGGCAACGTACACCGTACCTACAATCTTATCAGGATACTTGTGCCGAAGTTGCTGGGTCTTCACATGGATTCGACCCAGGTCCAGAACAAAGAGAAGATCGATAAAATAGTTGAGATCCTAACTGAGACTCTCTACACACACAGCTATCCTATCAGCAGAAGAGAAGCCCGTGACATAATAGGTCTGAACATCGTTGAACCGTCTCAGAAAGTGGAGACTTTGATGTGGTCTCTGTACAAGCAGTACGAACTTGACCTGAAACTACTCCAACCATTCGACCCTGCTCAGATCCTTCGTCAAAGTGGTCAACAGTCTGCTACCTTTTCTGAAGAGACTGGCGTTGTCGAAAGCAGCATACGAACAGATTCATTCATGCAGGAGGGAGAAATACTGCCACCTCCAACCCTGCAACAGATTCAGCAGATACTGCAAATGCTTCCGCCTCAACTCCTGGCACAAATGATGCTACAATTGGTTCAGTTGGCGCAGAGTCTCTCAATGAATCCTCCCGCAGTAAAGTTTACATCGCAGCAATGGAGATAATATAGATAGAGGAAAAGCTTTTGGGCAGTTCTGCAAGACCTTCTGAAGTCGTGGTCATTCCTGACTTAGTAGTCAGAAGGCTTTCTGCAGTTCACGTTATCAAGGACGAGCTGGTCCGCGTGGCACCTATAACATCTGTCTCATACAAGTATTCTGTTATGATCAAAGTGATTGAATAGGGATTTCGTTCGTCCATCTATCAACATACGGCTATTATGTCAAGTCTCAGCACGCGTATGCATATGGATTGCATCGGTCGGCCTACGACACATTTTCAGATTCTTGTCTACTTTCAGCTTGGATATTCTTCTCAGCAGCCTCTCTGATTGAACTCTCGTATTCCCTCAAGAGACCTTCGATGTTGGATTCTGACTTGACTTGCTGAGAGTCAATATTGACCTTACCGGTCGATCGCAAGAAGTCAAGCATATCTTTGTTGAGTATCCTCATCAATCCCAGCGCAAGAACTTTGTCATGGGGAGATATGGCTTGCATGTAACTCAGCGAAGCCTTACGATACAGCTGATTATGCCTATTGACAATCGTGAGAAACGTTGTTTTCATTTCTTGAAAGACAGGCTGCCAAACATGTTTGGTCTCCAAATCATAGTAAACAGCACGTTCAGTCACCGCATACTTCTGGCTCAATTCCTTCACAATCTCAGAAGGAAAAAAGCCATTTCCTTCAAGCTTTAGCAGATCTAGCCGTCTTTCTAGTACTTTCGCTTTCATCCAGTATCTGATTCTTGAAAGATTCTTTTCAATTCTTCGCACGTAAAAATGTCAATTACCGAAGGACGCAGTCCCGCGCGCACTTGCGGACATGACACGCGTAAGGGATACTTCCTTTCCTTCATACTCGCATTTTGAAGCTCTGAGAGTCTCGCCCAATCCGTAATGTTTTCGGCAGTCAGACAATCCTTGAGTCTAGCAACTGACGGGACTTCTCTGCGTACGCATACACCATCGCGGGCGCTCAGCAAAGAATTATATCATGAAAGCATATTGTTTTGATGTGGTTGATTGTGAAAAAAACTAAGGCAGAACTAAGAGAAATCGCGAAGAAAGCCGTGAGAAAACGACAAAAGAATGTGCAGCATAGAAAAAGTCAAGAGGCAGGAAAGAAGGCTTGGAGAGAGACCATCCGACCAAGTGAATACGCGTATATTGAAGAACTGGTGAAGAAGCAGGAAGCAGAGAAAAGTCAGGTTTTCCATCATGAAGGCTTTCCTGATTTGATGACAATCACGAGTGATGGAAAAATGAGGTTCTTTGAAGTAAAGCCCAAGAAAGGGTCATTTGAGAGAAAAATGTTGAACCCAAGGCAAGCCAAAACGATAGGAGGGCTGTTGAAGCTTGATTTTGTTGAAGTGAACTTGGTGAAGTATGAAAAACAAGGAAAACATTTTGTCTATGACGAGCCCATAAGACTAACGAGGTCGAACATAAGAGAATATTCGACCTCCTAGCATCGCGCGCGCTTTGGCTGATGCTTTTGTAGACGAAACACACACGCTATTCATGTTTGTTGAAGTTGAGTATAGCTATCTGTATGTCTCTCATGTTTACTGTGCCGTCGTTGTTGACGTCGGCGTTGGGGTTCCAGTTGGAAGAATCTGGTTTGCTGTTGAAACGAATTATCATATAATTGATATCACGCATGTTTGTAGTACCATCATAAACTCCTTGTATGGGACCTGAAATATCTCCTGCGATGCCAAGATGGACAGGCATTACACTTGTCAGATTGTTGAAATCCGTTGCTTCACCACTTGCAGAGAACTCAGCGGATACGGAAAAAGTGTAATTCCCATAGTCAACATTTCCAGTTGCCCAAGTGTAATTCAAAGTATCTGAACACCCAACAGGCATATTGAGATCTTCGAACTTTGTTAGAAATATCGTATTAGCATAAAGTGTAACGTTTGCAGAAAGCTCTTCAAATCCTATGTTTCCAATGAACAAGCAGATTGTAGCAGAATATCCTTTCGCTACTATAGTCTTACACAACACGTTCTTGATGGTCAAGTCTTTTCTATTAATCATTAGGGCGAAAGGTGAAAGACTATCAGTCTGACCATAGATAACATTGTTTGCAGTGTCAACCAACGTTGTTATGTCAACCCATTCAGAAGCATTTGTATTCCAATGCATCAATCTGAAGGCAGCTTCTCTTTCAAGACTTATGCCTGTATCGTTGTAATGGATGTTAATTGCGATGAGACCACTGTAGTTCGCACTAGTGCTGATGTCGTAATATAGGGGGTTTCCAAGCTCGACCATGAATCCTGAAGGCGGGTCGGGACCAGAAGCAGATATATTGATTCTGGTTATTCCCTCAGACGTATTGTCAAACGTCACACTCACTCCGCCTGAAGAAACACTGACATTTTGTCCTTTCCTAGTCCACGGTCCTATTAGCGGAAAGTGGTCTGTAAGCGAACCAGAGGCACCAGTGACATTGACAATATGAACCGTATCGCCAACACCATCACTTCCTGTCACATTCTGATAAACGCCGCTATAATAGTCATCGCCATGATAGTCAGACCAGTAGTTCCCGCCAGAAGGGTAGCCGTCGTCCCATTCAATATAATCGTCGACGAGTTCAAATAGCATATTGTAGCCTTCGATATTGTTATGATAGGCTTTCCCCCTGGACCAGATCTGCTCAAAAACGTAATTGCAGTCTCTAATTGTGTTCTCTTTGAATATGATGTCGCTCGAAATGAAGGTGACGGCTGAAAAGAAATCTTCAATGTAGTTCTCACTCAAGGTCACTTGTGAACTGCGGATAGTCAAACCAAAAAGGTTTGGACTACAAATGTCGCATCCAAACCCGATAAGAAAGTTGCCAGAGATGTTGCCGTCGCTAACATTCCACAAAACCAATTGGCTCGCACACACGTTTGTAACATTGGCAGAAACAACCGAGATCAGAAATACGCTCGGTCTGGGAAGAACACTGATATTGCTTATGGATATGTTGGTACATCCAAGAATGGTTAGACAGCCAATATTCGACGAATTTGTCTCATCAACTGTCAACCCAGATATGTTTTTGAAAAAGTAGAATTCACGTCCATTAACAGAATTCGAGGCATCAATGTTAACGGTGTATGAGTAATCAGTTGTTGGTTCCAACCAACTGATTGGGCTCTGGTTGTCATCAAACACGTTGTTTGTCAAAGTGACATTGTAACTAAATGCCAGTCTAAGTGCATAGTCATTGTTGTGTAGACTGCAATTTTCTATAGACCCATTCTCAGTAGTGTTCGCAGTGCCCCAGCCACGCAAGCTGATGCCAAAATGACTGTTGCCGCAAGTAACGTTCCGAATCACAAAGTCCTTGACATCATCAAGTTTGAGACCCTCATAATTCCTGCAATCCAGGACAAGGTTCTCAACCGTAAAGTTTTGAGACCGCTCTATGCACACATATCCTGCAGAGGGACATGTTGCACTATTGACAGAAAAACCATTCAGCCCGTCAAAATAATACATTGGTTTTCCATCAACAGTATTGGAGGGGTCCAAGTTCAAGTGATAGTTCATGAAATTCAAGGTCCCCCCATTTTCGATGAATCTATTCCCATGAAGAGTAGTGTTCCAACTCACCCTGAAAAGGGTTAGAGCGATGCCACTGTTTTGAAGGAAAAGGTTGTTTTCTATGAGAAAATCTCCACTGGTAGCAAGAAGACCACCATCTCCCCAAAAATATTCGAACGCACTTGCATTTCCATGAACGATATTTCCTCTGAAAATCACGCTAGCGTCGTACAAATTCACGCAAGAGGTGCGAGTGCTCCAGATTTGCGTGTTCAGGAAAGTTAGATTCTCTATCAACATGGGAGACGCATCACCTGCATTCAAAACCCTTCCCTGACCTCTAATTATCGTTGCTTCAGCATCCTCGCCGACTAGTGAAATTGCTTTATTGACGAAGAGGTGCTCATCATATTCTCCTTGTCTTACATACACTGTATCTCCTTCGATCGCATGATCGATCGCTTCCTGCACTTTTGGATAATCATCTGGAACCACAATTGTCGATGTTGACTTAGCCTTCTTTGTATTTAGCGAAACAGCCAAAATGCCTGCCAAAATAAGAAAGACGAGTAACTGAGCTGCAAGCTTCTTCAAATCCTCTCCCCCAGATCAATTGTTACTGAAATGTCTAATAGACTTTTTCCCCAATGTGTCCTTGAAGAAAGTTCTTCTTGGTGAAGGACCATACGAGTCTAGAGCATGGACCAAACCTGTATTCGTCGAGGACCGAAGTAATATGGATCTAGGACCGAAAGAATCGGCAAGGCTATTCGTGTCTGTTGAAGTTGAGTATGGCTATTTGAATGTCTCGCATATTCACGGTGCCGTCATCGTTTATGTCAGCATTTGGTTTCCAGTTTGGCGAAGATGGATTGGTGTTGAATAGCAGAATCAGGTATTGAATGTCTCGCATGTTGCAGGTTCCGTCATAAACTCCATGTGTTGGGCCTGAAATGTCTCCTGGTATTCCAACGTGAACAGGAATACTGCAAGTGAAGTTGTTGTCAGCGACATCTATCTCCCCTGGCAGCGGTTCTGCACAAACACTCAGAGTATAGTTTCCATAGGCAAAGCCAGTTGTGTTCCATACAAAGCCTGATGTTTGGTTCGTCATCGTCAACATGATATATTCTGAATAGGCGACTGTCGAATTGGCGTAGACGCTAGTGTTAAAAGCTTCAATCTTATTGCCTTGATTTTCAAATGTCAAGCCACCTGTTCCCGTATAGTTTTGTCCAATAATTGTTTTCGCAATTGTTGCTCCTGTTGCTGCAAGATCAGGCGGCATCCAAGGGGTCATCAGAGGATAGTTATCTTGATTTGCCGAATCAATAACAAATGTCGCATCCCCGATTCCATCACTTCCAGTCTCATTCTGATAGACTCCATGGTAGAAATCAGTGCCGTTGTAATCACTCCAGTAGTTGCCGCCACAAGGATAGCCACCGTCCCAGATGCTTGTAGCAGCGTAGTGATTCAAGACTTGGATTTTGTTGATGAAGTTGTTATGGTAAATAATGTTAGAAGCGGGATAGGCGCTGTTGAAATTTATGCCGGCGCCCACTGGCCATGGGTGAAGAATACCGCTCTCTGTAATATTGTTTGCAGCAATTACATTCTCTGAACCCGCAATTAGCCTGATGCCGTCCAGGTAGCTCTTTGTGATGTCATTGAACACTATAGTGTTGTTGGACGTTTCTGGCTCGAAAATGGACACGCCGAAATTCTGGTATGCCATAGTATTTCTCGCAACGAAATTGTTAGTCGTAAACAAACCAGAGCCCGGACTATTCGAGTCGAGCATGATAGCCCCTCCATTGCTGGTCATATTGTTTTCAGTTACAGTATTGTCTGGACATCGCTCAAGTACAATGCCATAGTTCCAGTGATTTGTTACATTGTTTCCGACAACACAGCTGTTTGAAGAATCAAAAAAGGCTATTCCATTGTAGGCACTTCCATTTACAGAATTCGCAATCAAGCCGATATTTGTGGAAGAGTAGATTGCTATTCCCTGGAAGAATGATTCGACTTCTATGTTTTCTATCGTCACATTTGCTCTGGTGTTCATGGCTATGCCAAAACCAGCATGCTGCCAATTGTACGTGCCAATGCCTTGGATAGCATTTCCCATACCGTCCAAAGTCATGTTGTCTCGTTCAATAACTATTCCGTGATAGTCACATCTCACGTTGTCTTTTAACGCGTAGAAATCTCCTTTTCGCAGTATTGGCGCACCCGAAGGGTCTACACTTCCGTCGGCACGAATGTAGATTGTTCCATTCTCGTATGGAACCCACGGCTTAATGAGAGGATAGTTGTCTCGATTTCCATTAACGATGATATAAGGGAGATCTCCAATTCCGTCACTTCCAGTTTCGTTCTGTTCAGATCCCCAGCAAAGATCTGTACCATTGTAGTCACTCCAATAGTTTCCGCCTGAAGGGTAACCATTGTCCCAGACATTCATTGTGTTGTAGACTTCTGCTTGGAAGTTGTTGTCAATAAAGTTGTTGTGATAGATGGAATTTCCCCATGCGTAGAGCGTTGAGCCTATCTTGATTGCGACATTTGAAGTGTTTTCCACGTTGTTCTCAAAAATAGAGTTGTCCACAGCTGAACCCAAATTGATGCCGTAGCCACCGTTGTTTGTGAAGTTGTTCCGAAAAATCGTGTTATAGTAAGTATATGAGCCGATGTAGATTCCACTTGAACCACCTGCCTGGTTGTTGTAGGAGATAACGTTGTTGCTGCAATCACCACCGAAGCCGCTAAGCCAAAAACCCTGGCCGCAGCCTGTCACATTGTTCCATGAGACATTATTGTTATTGCCAACGTAAAGACCTATTCCATAACCCGAGTTCGCAACTTTGTTGTGACAAATAACGTTGCGACTTGAACCACTCCATAACGAAATACCTTCGCTACCACAATCCAACAAGTCGTTTCTCACAATAGTGTTGTCGTTGCTACCGTACTCCAGAACTATTCCGTATCCGAAACTAATATGAAAATTGCTTATTGTTACGTTGCTCATTCCAGAAAGGTATATCCCGCTTTGCCCCCCTCCTGGTACCCCTTGAATCGCGTAACCCGCTCCATCAAGGATAATATCGCTTCTTTGGACTACTATTCCGCTACCAGTGAAACTTATGTTATCGGTCAGCATATAGACAACGTTGTCAATTGAGGTTATAGGTGCTGTTGGCGGGTCTATACTTCCATCAGCTCTGATGTAAACAGTTCCTTCTGCCCTCACTTCTCGTATACTTGGGGCAAATATCAAAAACGAAGTGAGGAATGTAAATATTAGAAATCCTGAAACTAGCCTTCTCATTCTTTCCCCCGTTCCATAATTTGCCCTAGATATCTAATAGATTTTTCTGAGCAAGGTTCTAGAAGAAAGTTCTCATTTGAGCGTTTAGAACAAAGAAAAAGTTGGGGTTCCATATTGGTTTCCAAATGCGGACTCGTACAAAGCGCGTTAACACATTAGTCTGGAAGCAGGTTAATCGAAAAAAATGATGAGCTAACAGAGTTCTTAAATACATAAGAGCCCAAATTGAGGCTTGGCGATATTATGGGAGCCGAAATAAAGACTGGTGGCATTAAGCTGGTTCAGGTTGACGGCAAATACAATGTTTGGACCAAGAAAATCGGCAACAACTCGACGAAGATGCTTACGTTGCATGGTGGTCCAGGAGCCACGCACGAATATTTCGAGTGCTTCGAAGACTTCTTGCCACAGGCTGGAATTGAGTTCTATTACTATGACCAGCTTGGGTCTGCTTATTCGGACCAGCCGAAAGACAAGAGTCTGTGGACTGTTGAGCGTTTCCGCGAAGAAGTAGAACAAGTGAGAGTATCACTTGGGTTGGACGGTTTCTATTTGTATGGTCAATCATGGGGCGGAATGTTGGGCATCGAGTATGCTCTGAAATATCAGCGTCATCTCAAGGCTCTGATAGTATCGAACATGACGGCCAGCATTGCCTCATACGTGAAATATGTCAATAAGCTCAGGCAGAAGTTTCCGGTCAAAATTAGAGAAATCCTGAAAAAGTATGAGACTAAAGGGGAGTATGACGCACCCGAGTATCAAGAAGTGGTTTTCAAGAAGTTGTACACGAAGCACTTTTGCCGCCTTGACCCTTGGCCGGACCCGATAATGCGCATGTTCAAACATCTGAACACGGAAGTATACAACACGGTGAATGGACCGAACGAGTTTGTAGTTACGGGTACATACAAGGAGTGGAATAGATGGAAGGAAATTCAAGCCATCAAGGTCCCCACGCTTCTCATAGTAGGTCGCCACGATACAATGAGCGTTGAAGACATCCAAGAGATGGGCAAGCGCATATCCAATTCTCGCGTGGCAATCTGCGAAAAAGGAGCCCACTTTTCGATGTATGATGACCAAGAAACATACTTCCAAGAACTAACCAAATTCGTAAAAGACGTAGAGGCAGAACGTTTCAAATAGTGCACGCCTCTCCTGATTCTCGTTTCTTGCAAGTATTAGCGCGCTAGGGGAGAGCGGTGCAAAATGGCATTTTGCAAGACAATAAGGTTTTGTGAGTGACAGAATATGCTCAAAGGGAAGGTAACACGCGCATGCGGTTGAGCAACCCCAGTAAAATTTCCTACGGGTTCTGTTCGATAAAAGCAGCCCAGCTTAGCCATGGTGGCTCAATATCGGATTGCCACATTAACGCATTCAATTCTCCCATGTGATATGTATCTTCAAGCACAAGCGTAGTTAGAACGTCGTTAGTTTCTAGTAGAAGTGATCTTCTCCAGGGCATAGCGACTTTTCTTTCAAGTTCTTGTCGCGTCAATGTTTTCAAATACGCATCAACTTTCTCTTCTACTTCGTTAACCCGTGCTTCGATTTGAACCATATCAACAAATTCAGAATAATCCTTTGGCATGGATTCCTTTTGTTTGCCTTGGGCTACATGATTTATGAGCAAATCCTCTGCATTAACTGCATGCAGAAATATGTCTCGGATTGAAGGAAAACTTGCTCCTCTATCTTTGACAATTTCATTCCAAGGTAATTCAGCTAGCTTCTTCAAATATCCACGACGGACAGCGTGATTGTACTTAATCAATTCAAGGCTATCCATGTTCATGTCATCGGATAGAAGATGATACGTAGCGGTGATAAGATTTGCGGAAGATTCGATCAGCGCGCGCAATCATCTGTGTGTTCTTTTTCTATATACTATGACTATTAGTAGTGTTGCTATCATGAATAGCGATAACGTGAGGAAAGGGGCAAACTCTGGGATCGTTACGATCACTTCATGCGCAGAATGGGTGTATGTGAAATAGAGGAAGACATGAGTACTGTTTGAGAGAGGTAGCTCAGCGACGCTTACAGGTTGCGAATCAACCAAGACGATGTATGATGAGCTGTTGAGAACAGTTCTTGGAATCATCAGCCTACAGAAGCCAACACTTCCATTTTCTCCCGTGGAAGTGAATTGGACAAAGGGTTGTCCTGGTTGAAGACCGTCGTACGGTGAACTGAGCCAAAACATGAGGCTAAGACTTGAGACGGTAGAATTGCTTATGACGATCACATTATCAGTCTTGTCGTACGGAAGGGAGACATTGAATTCGGAGAACATACCCATTAAGGGATAATTGTCTGCGTTGTTTGCATCAATGATGTATGAAGTGTCGCCGATGCCATCATGGTTTGCATCGGTTCCATTGTAGTCGCTCCAGAAATTGCCGCCAGAAGGATAACCATTATCCCAGGTGTTCCATGAGCTGTTACAGAGCACCTGCTGAGCGTTACTTACAAAGTTATTGTTGTATATCCTGTTGTGTGAAGAGTAGTTGGCTTCGATGGCAAGTTGGTTTTCTAATATGTTGTTTCTTGAAATGGTGCTGTTTGTAGAGCTGATGAGTTTGATGCCGTCAGCTTTGTTGTTCTTTATGTTGTTGTTTGTAATGTTGTTTCCAGTTGTGGAGCTTTTGAAGGTGGTCTGATTGAAAATGCCATATAGCATAATGCCATCCCCTGTGTTGTTTGCTATGTTGTTTTCGGATATGTCATCGTTAGAGGATGGACCCAGCACGACTCCATCATGATTGTTTGTTATGTCGTTTCTGAAGAGGGTTTCGTTATGTGAGTCGAAGAAGACGACGCCCCAACCGTTGTTGTTCGTTATGATGTTTCCAGAAATAGAATCATTAGCAGTTGATTGAAGAAAGATGGCGTCAACAGTGTTTGTTATGTTGTTTCCAGATATTATGTGGTTTGAACCAGAATCAAGAAAAATGCCGTGCCAGAAAGCATCGATTCTCGTGTTCTCAACCGTCACATTTGTTACGTTTGATAAGTTTATTCCATAAGAAAAGTTGACATAGCTTCCTTGAAGCATGTGTCCTCTCCCATCGATTGTTGTGTTGTTCCTTTGTACAGATATTGACTGGTTGTTTATGTCTGCAGTGAAAACGTAGGTGACGTTATCCACTGTGGAAATCGGAGCTGTTGGCGGGTCAATGCTTCCCTCAGCCCTAATGTAAATGGCTCCGCCTGCTCTTGCCTTCTCAACCCTCGATGCCAAGTTCATTGTGCCTATTAGAAGTGCCAAGAGCACTAACAGCAAAAGCTTCCTGCTCATTTTGCATCATGCGATATATCTCCCGCTTCAGTTCTTACAACTTGTGGAAGAATCCTCATTTGAATTCTCATAAGTCCACTATCTTTTGAAGAATGTTCAAAGAATGGTCAACTGTAACAAATCGTATAGCGCGCTAACGCGTGACCGCCACAAAGAGCGCCAATTGTAGAAACAGAAGTGGCAGCTGCAAGATGAAAAAAGGGAGAATTGTGCGGGAGACGTCTCCAACAGTATTACGTAAGGCTTTTGGTCGTAAAACGTGGCGAAATCTCCCGCAAAATTCCCCTTTTTTGAGCCCTAGTATGTTTCTAGGCACATTTGTCAACGTTGAATTGTTTGGCATTGCCATGACTGGACGGTTGCTGTACTATCAAACCAGCAGCAAAATGCCAGTTCACAGTACTACGGCAGAATCTTCAAAACTAATTGGGCTCTAAAAGACTTCATGGGCTTGACTGATCTGCGCAGCACAGAACCTTATGTGAAAACCGATTGGAAGGACTATGCGGATAAGATGCTACAATAGCGTGCGCTAAGATGGTTTAGGCTGATCGGAAGATCGTTGCCTGACAATCGTCTCTTTGGGCTTGTCGAACTCCCATGTCGCCTTGCCCAGCAGATCCTTTTCATGTTTTATTGATATCGGCTCCACGGCTATGCGGTTATATGCCTTTTCTAAGTCGTCTATGAATCCTTCTATGTCGCCACGGTTGACCCTCTTCAATAGAATCTCGGTGTGATCCTCACTCGTGAAGGAGATTTCTCCCCACAGCGCGGCACCTCGATGCGCCCTTACTCGGAATAGCTTCTCGAACGGTATGGACTTGAAGACATAGCGACCCAGATGTTTCTCATCAAAATAGGCAAGGCGGAGGTTTGTGAGTATGATGTAGTTGGGTCTTTCAGCTACTTCGAAGGTTTTTAGGTAACGCTTCACTTCCTCTCCAGAGGAAAGGTTCTTTTTCACCCCGCTCGGTAGCTCATCAATCAAATTTTTGCCAGGCGATTTGTTACTCACTTTTTCACCGTCTTCAACGATAAGTTGTTTTGCAGGTCTAATATATCTTTCTATCTGTTCTAGATGGAGCCCTACGTTAAGACAGATTGGCGTGATTATGCCGAGAAAATACTAGAACAAAAAAAGGAAGGCGCGCGCCAAGTATATACACAAACTCAAAGGCTTTTGGTAGAGCAGTTTCGCCTTTTGTTGTTGCACTTCCTGTTCCCTATGCGCGGGCAATAGGCTCTTCTGTAAAGCAAGCGCAAGAAAAAAAGATGAGACTGCGTCCTTTGTCACTCTTTGTTGGTCATTTCATTTATTCGCTGTTCCATCTGATGGCCACGACAGTAAACCAGCGCCTTCTTCACACCTTGAACTTTCAATGCCGCGTTCTTTATGTCTGCTGCTAGCTTGAAGGCAATTGGACAGAATGGACTTGACGGCACGAATTCGATCTTCATGACGCCCGGTGACTCTTCCTCAACACTGGTAATCATTTCCATGTCCGCGAAGGTCATGCCTGTTTCAGGGTCCTCGACTTGGCCTACCGCCGCACGGACTTTGTCTACAATTTCAGTCAAATTCCAGCACGTCCCAACCTGTTTTGAGCAAATTTAAGCTCTCAAGGATTCCTATATAGGTGTTGTCCTTTCCCCTGTTTGTTCCAATTGTTTTGCTTGGTGCATTCGCCAACTGAGTGTCATTGTCTTTGGATGGGATGCCTTCACCTCATCTAGCCTCGATACGGACGTGTTGTGGGGGGCCTTCAACACGATGTCAGGGTTCGTGTATGCTTCTTGAGAGATCATGCTGACGGCTTCAA
>Ga0315277_10003365_pt1 | contig 21679 bp, 13 predicted proteins | sample YL17G05_15_MG_FD_203695 | JGI IMG/M metagenome (GOLD analysis project Ga0315277, IMG submission 203695) | Sediment microbial communities from Yellowstone Lake, YNP, Wyoming, USA - YL17G05_15 | ecosystem: Environmental > Aquatic > Freshwater > Lake > Sediment | place: USA: Wyoming | collected...
CGCCACGCGTCGAGTTATGGGCTACAATCACGTTTTCAAGACTCACGCTGCCATACGCATATAGAATTCCGCCTCCCCCGCTACCAGCCAGGTTATTGGTGACAATGACATCCTGTATGGTTGAAGAACAGTGGTCAAGGAGTAGCCCACCGCCTCCGTTGACAGCCTCATTGCCCGAAACCTTCAGGTGGGTCAAGGTGGGATTGGCGTTGAGACAAAAAACCCCACCACCATGGTATCCTGGCGAAGAAGTGCCATGCGCATATCCGTTGGTAATGGTAAACCCACTCAACCTCGCCGTGGCAGCTTCACCGCTGGCAAAAGTGACGACGTGGTCGTTGCGATTACCGTCAATAACGGTCTGTAGAATGTAGTCCTCGTCGCCGGTGGTGACCAACAGTGAGCCAACGATGATGTTTTTACCCTTGAAATTAATGTTTTCTTTATACACTCCGGGATGCACCAGCACGGTGTCGCCATTGCTGGCCACATCAATCCCATGCTGGATGGTGGCAAATGGGTTGGCCTCTGAGCCATCCCCGGTGATGTCCGACCCGTAGGTGGCTACGTGCCAAGGCTGCAATTGAACGGTTGTCTGATCAGGCCCATTGCTTGTCCAAACATGGGTCCCGGCGGAAACGATACCTGCCTGGCTGGTGCTCAATAGGACGAGCAGGCTGATAAGCAAAACTTTCTGAAGTGTGGTCGTGCGCGGCATGGCGAATCTCCTTTCGCTAGCAAGGCTTGTTGTCTGACCGGCGGGCTAACATCACTCAATACATCGGATCCGCAAGTACCTCCGGTGAGGTAGATGGTCTCAAGATTCCCTTGAGGCCCTGTTCAAAGATGTAGTTTACGTGGCATTGCCGGCAGCCATGGGGGTCACAGTGCGGCTTGAGTCGAGCTCCAACATACAGGGTGTTCAGAGCTATAGTCTCCAGACTGTCGGTACGGATGTTCCCAAGGACAAAATCAGGTTCTGACACTCGAATGCAGCAAGGCCGAAGATCACCGTTCGCTCGAACAATCTTGAAAGTCTGACTGTAATAACAGCGCGAGAACTTGTGCGGCGGATGAGCATTACCCCCAAGGATAGCGGTAATGTTGGTCTGATTTCGTAAGAAAGCCTTCATTTCCTGCGTCGAGTCCGCCAGTTCCCGAACTTCACTGACCGCCCTTTGTATCTGCTCGCTGGTGACTGCCTGTGTGAACGGCTTGTCATAGCGACACGGGTCGCGCCGGAGTGGGCGGTATTGGATGTTGACTTTGTGCAGCGCATGTGGCTTTTCCTCCTTGACTAACTCAAAGATGAACCGTGCCACGGCTGCATAGTCGCGAATGTTGGATCGGGCAAACAGGAAACTGATTCCCACGTACCTGATATCATAGTCCAGATAGCTCAGATAATTCTCAATCACGCGGTTGAACATCGGCTTGCCGCGGAATGCTGAGTAGGTATCTTCAGTGGCGGCATCCAGGGACAGTCTAATCCAACTGAACCTGTTCGGCCAATCTCCAGGTGGCCTGTACGTGCCGTTTGTCACCAAGGCCATGGTAATGCTCGGGTTCGTGGTGCAGATTTCTTCGACCATCTCCTGAAAGCGATAGTTTCCACTTCTATATAACGCTGGTTCACCACCGCCGATGATAACCATTGACCGTGGTTTCATCTGGGCAATCTTTTCGATCTCTTGGAAAGGGAAGCTGATTGCAGGCGGCTTGCGCTCGGGATCATCGTGTGCATAAGTACAACCGCAACAGGTCAGATTGCAGGCATCACTCGGATGGAACTCTGTATGGTGGATCGTTGCATATTCGCGCAGCCTATCGGCGATGTCGCCTTCGGATAACGGCTTGCCTTCTTGATAGAGTTGGCCGGCCAGGTGCTTGATCACATCAGCGGTCGAAATCTGGCGGGCTTGGTGTTTCGTCAAAGTGGCATAGTTCACACTGAACCAGCGAGGCGGCGTGAGCAAATTGTGCAGATTCAGGTCAACCGCTATCTCTTCTTTGCGTCTGAGAAAATCCAGATGATTGAGAGGTTTGTTCAAGTTTCGTGCTACATGCCACCCATGATCGCAATCATCAGGAAGCAGATCCTGCAAAGGGTTGTCCAGGCTTGAGGGCTTGTTTAAAAGATGATTATACACGGAGAATTGCTCTAGTTGAAGCATCCTGCACCTTCATAAACGAACCAGTGGGGCAAGTGGTCCAGAGAATGGGGCCAACCCCGCCCGTGTCATCTATGGCAATTCTGTCCATTACATTTGACTGTATTGAAGCACAAGCACATTACCACAACCTTACCAGCAGTCAGCAATTCCGGGGGCTTGGAGGCCGCCGGAAACCGGATCAAAACAAAAACCGCCATTCCATTAGAAATGGCGGCCTTCACGCTGGCCCAAGGGCCGGGGCTTGAACGTAGGGATCTGCTATGGCTGTAGTAGCACCGTGAATCGTTCCCAGGCTTCTATAGTGTACGTTTCCCCGACCAGGGACCATGCCAACCCCCCCGGCCAGTTTCCGTCTCCGGCCGTGACAAACCTTTCCGCACACGTCTCGAAAGCGACCCCGTTGCGCCCCAGGTTGTGCACGGCAAACTGCCCACAGTCGCTCAGTTCAGATTCCTGCCCAAGCAGCCAATCCCATCTTGTAGCGCCAGTTTTGGGAGCGGTGACGTACCGGCCATAGCAAGTCACCAGGGCAATCTTGCCGTTAGCCAAATGGTGTTGGGTGAACCACCCGCAGGCACTCAATTCGGGTTCTTGTTTGAGGTGCCAGTCATCACCCTCTCCCAATGCTGTGACAAACCGGCCGTGAAAAGACAGCAGGACTACCTCTTGCGTGGCAGCATGCGTGGCAGCAATGGCAGTCAGTGTTGCGGGAACAGCAGCCTTCATACGAGCTTCAGCTGTCTGCCACACCTCTGTGGCCACAGTGGACCGGATCGTGGGTTCCAGCGTCGCCCTCAAATCCATCGCCTTGATTCCACAACCAAAAGATGCCAATAGCCCAAGTAGCAAAACGATGGTTTTGGCAGTGAAAGTTGTATGCTTCACCTCAAAACCTCCCAGTTGTATCAAAGCACAACAACATTACCCCAACCTTACCAGATGCACCCTGCTCATTCCCAAACTCAATCAACGCCGTATGGAAAAGTGATCCTGAAAACCGAGCCCTGATTCAGGCTACTCCTCACCAGAATCACGTCCCCACCCTGACGACGAGCAGCCTTTCTGGCAAGATACAAACCCAGGCCGCTGCCCGGTTCAATGAGGCCGTCCCCTCGTTTTCTCAACTCGAAAATCGTATCCTGATCTCCCTCCGGAATTCCCTTCCCCGTGTCTTTCACTTCAACGCAGATCGTTTTCCCTGCCCCACCCTCACCCCCTTCGAGAGCAAGATCTACCTCCACCACCCCACCTGAGAAAGAGTACTTGATGGCATTGTGAATCACGTTCTTGACCGCCACCAGCGTCAGATTCCTGTCGAGTACGGTAGGTTCCACATCGTCCAGGTTCGCCATGAGGGTCACTCCCCTGCTCTCTGCGTAGGGATCGACGAGTCCTGCCGACACACTCTCTACCAATCCCCTCAGGTTCAAGAACTCCTTTTGAAGGGTCTCCTCTTCCGGAGCAAAGAGAGTCTCGATGTTCTCCGCATGCTGGTCCAACTCGTAGGCTTTGACAATGATCCCTTTCTGCTTCTGGCGCAAGGCTTCTTGGTCGTCTCCCAGTCGTTCCAACGTCTCCGCGCTCTTCCTCGAGATAAAATCCAGGCCCTTTAGAAACTCGTGAGCGATAGCACTCTGGAGGAGGTCGTACAACTCTCGGAAATACTCGCTATCGTGCTTTGCCAGATCATCCGCATGCGTCTGCTCCACGGCTTTCAGCCTGTTCTGCCAACGCCTCCTTATCCCCCAGTAGACGGCAACCCCTACTCCGCCCAGGAGAAACAGGATAACGAGTACTTCAAAGAGAGTGAAGTAATAGTCATACAAAATCACGTGCATCGGCTGAATCTCCCTTCTTGATGCAGCATCTGCGCCCTGGAAACATTGCGCTCGCACGGGTTGGCCTGCCAGTGAATTGGTAGCCAAACCCCCGGCTAGTCTCGATATAGGCGGGATGGGTAGAATCCGGTTCCAACTTCTCTCGAAGCCTGCGAATATAGACTGCCAAGGCACTGTCACTCACAGGTTTGCCCCACACCCTGTCCTTCAGGGTGGTCGTGAGCACAGTCCGCCCGGCGTTCAGTATCAGCACATCCAAGAGCTCAAACTGCAAGCGCTGCAGGTGAACCTCTTTCCAGTTTCCATCCCGCTTTACCCAGATCCGCTGCCCCGCAAAATCAACCTGAATGTAGTCATCCACGACGATTACCTCAGGCGGCAAGTTGGCCCGAATACGCGCCATGATCTCGCGATTGTCTCGCGGACGGGTCACATAGTCATCGGCGCCAGCCTCAAAACCACGCAGGACCTCTTTGGTTTCTTTTCTGTAGGCCGTGATGAGGATGATTGGAATATCACTTCCATTCTGCCGGATTGCTTCACAAATCTCTATGCCATCCACGGACTGGTTGTTGAGTACGATGTCCAGCACAACGAGATCGGGATTGTATTCCCAGACCAGATCGTAGGCCTGGTTCCCATCAGCAGTGGTTCTCACCTCATAACCAGCCGCTCGCAACATATCAGGAAGCCTGGAGATTTCACTGCTCTCATCGTCTATCTCGTCATCCACCACCAGGATTTTGAAGGGCATTCATGACCTCCCATAGTAGTGCTGCGACAAGCCCCGCGTGGGCGAAGGCCCCTTCCCAGCCACAACCGTGATCTTCAAAACTCCACCACCCACGCAACACCAATTGAGCAAATCCCCATCCCAGAATCTGTTCGCGGTCGAACCCGAGCACTTCGGCCAATTGGTGCGCCCGCCGCTTCAGCGTGTCTTTCAGTTGGCATTCTATCCCCGCTTCTGGCAGGTCACATAGATAGGTGGCAACGTCAAACAGTGGATCTCCCACAACCCCCTTGGGGTCTATGGCCAGCCAGGGAGCGCGTTCGCTCTGTAGAATATTCACCCCATGCATGTCCCCGTGGATCAGCACCGGCTCGCCCCCTGAACCGAGGAGCTCTGTGAAAAGCCCCTCCGCCCTGTCAACGCAGGCAGGAGGAAAAGGACCATACCCGCCGCCGAAACAGGCGCGCAATTTCCGCAGGTCATTGGTCCACTCCTCTACCGTGGCAAGGGCATGCTCCGCCGGCGCCGGTTTCCACAGGGTGTGCATCACCTGCGCCGCGATCTGGGTGGCCTGCTCGTCATTCCCCAGATTGACTAGTGGCGTACCGGGCCTGAGTCGCTCCAGCAACAGTACACCCAGATCAGCGTCAGCATCCAGCAGGCGGGCAATCCCCTCGCCATTGAAATACCTGAGCGTTTCGATTTCTCTGGACAACTCGAGGTGGGGCACTCCCGCCTTCAGGACCACGGGCGTGCCATCTTCGCGGATGGCCGGAGCGACATAATTGTACGACAGATCCTCAAACGGGGGCAGGACGGTCAGTGACCAACGCTGCGCGCAGTCTGCGATGATAGAAGGCAGGCGCTTTAGCCACGCGACACCGGCCGCTCCGTGAACATCAACGACCTTGCGAGCACAGCCGCCTGGGTCCACATTCATCACTGCTCTCAGCCCCCGTCCCCGGGGGCGTCCCCCTCCCCCGCTCTCAGCCCTCGTCCCCGGGGGCATCTGCCCCCGTCTTACCTTCCCCCTGTTTCCTTCAGTGATCCTCTCCTGCGCTCATCCCAATCACGTCTCTCCCCACGCGCAGTATACTCCCATCCCCGCTTCATACAAGCCCACGTTTGCCGAACACAGCCGCCCGCAAACTCAGCCCTATCCCCAGCCACGCGCCGCCCAACAGGTACCCGCCCAGCACGTCCGTGGGCCAGTGCACCCCCAGGTACACCCGCCCGAAACCCACTCCCACGATCAACAACAGCACGCCAATGCTGACGGGCCAGCGCCACCGCACGTGCGGCCACGCCGCGTGCAGTAGCGCCCCATACGCCACCAGCGCCGCACCCGCGTGGCCGCTGGGGTAGCAGAAGCGCTGGAAGCTGGTCTGGATCTCCGGCAGCAGGTGCGGGATGTACTCGACCTCCGGGCGCAAGCGGCCCACCGCCACGCGCAGCGCGACGTTGCAGGCCACCGCCCCCAGGTAGGCCGCCGTCGCCCACCACGCGCCAAGGCTGAGCCGCCTGGCGCGCCAGCACGAGATGCCCCCGAGCACAACCGTAATCGCCAACGCCGGCACCGACGAACTGGCGAACGTCAGCAGTTCGATGGCGGTGGTCAACGGCGGATTGCGCAGGCCGACCGCCAGTTGCACCAATTCGGCGTCGCCGGGGATGCGCACGCCGGAAACGATCAGCAGGGTCAGGACGGTCAGACCGCAGGCGCAGACCAGGACGACGCAGAGGCCAGGCGAACGCAGGAAGGAAATGTCACGCTCCCCAATACTGAAGATGATCCAACGAACGCTCTATAACCGGCTCCTAAGATAGTCCATGAGACTCGATACCTTCTCTTTGTCCTTATCATTGCTTCTGTCGTACCTGTACTCGCTTGGAAAGTCTTTGCATGTGGTGGCCTTGTAGATGTTCCAAGCGACTATTGTCGAAGAGTAGTTTACGGGGCTTGATCCGGACCGTGTACATTCGCGCAAGAGCCCGTCCATCCTCTGGGTACGAGGAATCAGATGGATATGCAGGTGAAATGAGGTTGGCGTTGGTTCATCGTAAACAGATTCGTAGAAGTAGACCACATATACACGCTTAATCGGATCATCTGGGAAGTGCTCCCTCCAATACTCCCGTAGAGCGACATCAACCTTTTTGATGTTTTCACCCAGTGCCCTTAGTTCATCTGACCCAAGTTCAAATAACTCACACCGATGGCGGCGTGGCTGGAGTGCCATCCAGCCGAGAAATCCCTCACCACCTTGATAATGGTTGAGTACCCAGTCGCTGCCCAGTCTGACAATACCCCCTACCACATTGTCTCCCTGAGACCTTCTGCAGCCGTCGCACTTGAGGTCGTATTCTTCCATATCCGTTATTCACCTCCGAAGCTAGACTCGCGATTTGTGCGTCTTCATCTCAGGGACGTGCTGGCTATCATCGCGGGAGGACCGCGGCCCGGCTCGACCGGCGCCTGCCTTGCACTTCCTCCAGCCAGCCCGCCCAGCCAGTCGCGCACCTACAACGCTTCATCAATGACCGGCCAATCACTCAAGCGGGGAAGTATAGCCTGCGATCCAGGTGGATCAAGAGATGGTTCGCCTGCTCTCCCGCCTGGGCCAGTGGATATCGGATCACCCATTCCACAAGCCACGCTAGATCATTTTCCGTCACCAACTCTTGGAGTGCTCGCACCGCCGCCTGCCGCACATCCCCATCCTCGTCCTTCAGCATCTCCCGTAGGTCGGGGATCGCATCCCGCCCCATTTGCTGCAAGATCTGCGCCAGCGCCTTCACAGCCGCTCGCCGCACTCTCCAATTCCCATCCTTCAGTATCTCCTGCAAGTCAGGAATCTCATCCCGCCCCATCCGTTGCTGCAGGATCTGGGCCAGCACCTCCGCCGCCGCCTGCCGCACATCCCTATCCCTATCCTTCAGTATCTCCCGCAGATCGGGGATCGCATCCCGCCCAGCCACCTGGCCCAGCGCCTTCACGGCCGCCCACCGTACTCTCCTATTCTCATCCTTCAGCATCTCCCGCAGGTCGGGGATCCCATCCCACCCCACCCGTTGCAGGGCCTGAGCCAGCGCCTCTGCCGCCGCCCGCCGCACTCTCCTGTTCCCATCCTTCAGCATCTCCCGCAGGTCAGGGATCTCCTCCCGTCCAGCCACCTGGGCCAGCACCTCCACCACCGCCACCCGCACATGCTCATCCCCATCCTTCAGCATCCCCCGCAGGTCGGGGATCGCATCCCGCCCGGCCGCCTGGGCCAGTGCCTCCACCGCCGCCAGTCGCATGGTCCAATCTCTGCCCTTCAGCATCCCCCGCAGGTCGGGGATCGCATCCCGCCCAGCCACGTGGGCCAGCGCCCCCGCCGCCGCCCGCCGCACTTCCCAATCACTATCCTTCAGCATCTCCCGCAAGTCAGAGATCTCACCCTGTCCCAACCGTTGCAGGGCCTGGGCTAGCGCCCCCGCTGCCACCCGCCGCACTTCCCAATCACTATCCTTCAGCATCTCCCGCAGGTCTGGGATCGCATCCCGTCCCAGCCGTTGCAGGGCCTGGGCCAGCACCTCCGCCGCCGCCCGCCGCACATCGTCATCCCCACCCTTCAACATCCCCCGCAGGTCCGGGATCGCATCCCGCCCCAACCGCTGCAGGGCCTGGACCAGCGCTTCCACCGCCGCCCCCCGCACAGACTCATCCCCATCTTTCAGCATCTCCTGCAGGTCAGGGATCTCGTCCCGCCCAGCCACCTGGGCCAGCGCCCTCACCGCCGCCCCCCGCACTTCCCAATCACTATCCTTCAACATCTCCCGCAGGTCAGAGATCTCATCCCGCCCAGCCACCTGGGCCAGCGCCTCCGCCGCCGCCCCTCGCACAGACTCATCCCCATCCTTCAGCATCTCCCGGAGATCGCGGATGGCACCCCGCCCAGCCACCTGGGCCAGCACCTCTACCGCCGCCAGCCGCACATCCCCATCCCCATCCTTCAGCATCTCCCGCAGGTCAGAGATCTCATCCTGCCCAGCCACTTGGGCCAGCGCCTCCGCCGCCGCCCCCCGCACTCTCCCATTCTCATCCTTCAGCATCTGCCGCAGGTTGGGGATCGCATCCCGCCCAGCTACCTGCGCCAGCGCCTGCACCGCTTCCTGTCGCACACCCCAATCCTCATCCTTCAGCACCTCCCACAGGTCGGAGATCGCATCCCGCCCGACCACTTGGGCTAACGTCGAAACAGCGCTCAGGCGCAGCGAGGGACTCGGACGTCCCAGCGCGTCGCGCAACAAAGACTCGACCTTGACCTTCGGTGCATCTCGCAGCCAGAACCAGGCCGGTCCCTGCCCTGAGAGGCAACTATGCAGCAAGAGCCTCACCTGGTCGTCATTTGGTGAGATCTGCTCCCGCACCCCGTACAGGCGAGCCATGTCCACGGGCTGCAACAGCACGGGATGCCTGGCGTAGGCACGGACTTTCAGTTCCAGATACTCCTGTAGCTCCTTGAACTCCCGCTCCCGGACACTCACGATCTCCTGATCCACAAGCAACGCCAGGTGGTCGTGGACAATCTCGTACTCCCCGCCGCCCAGGTGGCGGAGCATGCGCTTGTCCACCAACTCAGCCAGCACCCGCGCCAATCGCTCCGTACCCAGCCCCGTCTCCGCCTGCAGTTCCTCGGACGGACGCTGCCCTTTGACGCCCGTGGAGCGCACCAGCGCCGCCAGCACCCGCCGTGCCGCCCCCTCCCGCCCGCCAAACTCGGCCAGCCGCTGCAGGAGATAGCGGCCGATGATGCCCTCGCAGTCGCCCCTCTCGCGATACAGTTCCTCCGTCAGGATGGACTCGTTCTCGTCGCGGGCCGCCCGGCATAGCGTCTCACCGACCATCTGCACGTAGGGCGGGTAGATGCCAGCGGTCGAAGTCTGAACCTCCAGTGCGTCGGTGATGGCGTTCAGCAGCCGGTCGCTCACCCCGACCTGTGCCTGGGCAAAACCGGCCTCCAGCGCCGCCCGCGCCCCCGCGCGGCTCAGCGGCTGCAGGTACGTGCGCGGCAGTCCGCGGTCGGAACCGGCCACCTCCTGAAAGAGCGGCCCCAGTACCGCCTCGGCGTCGGCGCGATAGCCCACCAGCAGCCGGAGATTGCGGAAACGCCCGGCCTGGACCGCCAACAGCGCCCTTCTCACCCCATCCAGCATCTCGGGCAGCGCCACGCGCGCCACGTCCTCGAATTGATCCAAAACGACCAGCAACTTGTGATCTCCCACCGCCCGGCCGGCCCGCGCCAGCGCCTCCGCGATGGTCACCCCGGTTGAGGGTTCACTCTCCAGTTCCGGCAATGCACGCCAGAGGTCGCGGACGACGAAACGGTCGGGATCGTCAAAGGGGCGAATATAGGCGGTACGCCAACGGGCCTGATGCAGAAGGGGGAAGAGCCCCGCGTGGATGAGCGAGGTCTTGCCCACGCCCGACTCGCCCACCAGCAGCGCCACCGGCACGGCCATCACCCGTTGCCACAACGCCATGGCGTCATCGTCCCGCCCCTTGAAGTGGGGGGCATCAGCCTCGGTGAAATAGTCCATGCCCACGAAGGCCCGCTCGACCCGCTCTTCGGCCTCGACTTCCCGCCGGGCCTCGCGCTCCAGGTCGGCCTCGTCCAGGCGCAGCGTCAACTCCCACGGGAAGCCGGCATCCCTCAAAGTGGGTATCACCGGCTCCAGTTCCTGGCGGGTCTTCTCAAAGCCGGTGTAGATCACTGTCTCATCGTCCCAGTCCTTCGGCACGGCGTACAGCTCGATCCGGCCCTGGTCATCAAAAACCCAACCCCGCACCCGCAGGCGGAAGCGGGTCTTGGGGTTGTCTTCGGCCTGCTTGTCACCGAGTTCAGCCACCTGGCGGGAGACGCGGCGGTAGTCGGTGTGCAGCGCATCGGCCAGTTTGAACAGTGCAGCGAGCGGGCGCAGGCTCACTTCGGCAACGCCGAGCGGCTCCGGCCCGGCAGGCAGCGCCTCCAGGTCGCCATCGTTGTGCGCCCGCACGATCCAGCCCACCACCTCGGCTTGCCCGTCGTCCAGGCCGAAGGTCACCGCCCGATCGCGCACCTCCCACATGGAGACGTGGCCATGGTCGTCAGGGGAATCGCCGGCCTTGCCTGCGTCATGCAACGCGGCCGCTGCGGACAGAACAAAGAGGTCGGTGGCAGTAAACTGCGTTCCCTTCCAATCGTCGAGGATCAGCGCGGCCAGGTTCTCCTCTACCGCGCGGCAGTGGGGCGTGCCCTGCTGGTGACCGTCCCTGGACCGCTGTGCATCCTGCACGCCTTCCTCGGCCAGCCGCCAGACTTCTTCCAGTCGGTGCCAGAGCCGGCTGTCCAGCCGCCTCACGGCCTCGCGCAGTGACTCTTTGCCTTTCTTCCAGACCATCGCTGTTCTCCCCGGCATAAAGCCAGCCATCGGCTATCGGCGATGAAGGGCCGCAGACCACCTTCAAGTGTGAGCCATCACCAGGTGCCCGGAATCAGCCTGTGGTACGCCTGTTGGGCGCACTCCTGGTATCCCTCCAGTTCCTTCTGCAGGGTGCTGGGGGGACACGTCAATAGACCCTCAGGACCAGCGGCAGGTAAACCCGGTGCAGGACGCCAAACCATTCCATCGCCGAGGCCATCACCGCCTCGGCATCCGGTGGAACCAGGTTCTCGAAAGGCCAGGCCAGGAAGAGCACCTTCCACGTGCCAGAATCGTACGTCAGGCCATTGGTAAGCCCTCCCTGGTCCACGAAAGCCGCCGACGCCGACGAGACGGGGTTGATCTGGTCGCTCCAGGTAGCGTATGGGAGCAAGGGGTACGTACCCAATCCCCCACCCACCGGGTCCCCGGCCATGCCCTGGACGAGGCCGGTGCCGGTATCGTCCGTATAGGTCGCCACGCGCAGGTACTCGCGGCTGAAGGCACTTCGCCCGATGTCCCACAGGTAATCCTGGCTACAGAAGAAGAACTGCCCCCCCTGGTCCAGGTACTTGGCCAGGGCAATTTCCTCAGGTGGACTGAGGGTATCGAACAGGGGCCCGCCGGGGCTTGAGCCGGTGAACCAGATGACGGCCCGGTGCGCCGCCGGCGCGCTCAAGCCCGGGCTGCCCAGCACGCTGGCGTCCCAGTAGTCGAAGGGGACGTGATCTGCGGTCAGCGCGCTCACGTAGGCGCTCTGCACACCCGTGCCCCGGTCGTCGTCCACCAGCAGCACGGGGTAGGGGACGCGGCTAGTGAGGAGGGCAGTGGCGGAGACGGCGGTGCTGTTGCCAGAGACCGCCGAAAGCGTGATCGCGGCCGAGGCCCCCGGTAAAGTGCTCGACGGCACGGTGACGGTGATACCCGCGTACCAGGCGCCCCACGGCGAGATGCTCCCCGTCTGAGTGACGGGCTGGCCGGTGCCCACGTCGTAGACGGTGGCCGCCCAGGCGCCATTGGCAGACAGGGCGAAGGTATCCGCCAGTGGACCGCAGTTCTGCACCGAGGCCCTGTACGTGACGGCCGTGCCCGCCTGCCCCCACCCGATCTGACTTGCGGGCAAGACGTTTACGCATACCCCGGCGCCCTGGCACACCACGTTCAAGTCCGCCCGGATGTGACTGGGTGGCGGCCCAGGGAGCACAGTGATGCTCTTCACCGAGACGCAACTGTCCGACGGGCAGGGGCTCGCATAATAGGAGCCGCTCTCCGGCGTAGTGCCAAAGCCGAAGGCCGTGTTGCCAGACGCGCCTGGAAAGGGGTCGCCGCCGTCGCCGGGATTGGCTTTCTTCTCCAGGCCCAGCAAGCCGTCGGCCTCCTCCAGGGCGATCAGGGTGTGCCACACCGGGCACTGGCACTTGGGACACGAGGCACATTCCTGGCGGTTGTATTCCCACCGGTTCCACTTATCCTCGTCCACGTGCCAGATCAGGAGCCCAGCGCCCGGCAGGAACGAGTCGAACCCCACCTGCTGCCGGTTCTCCAGTAGCAAGTACTCCTTGGGCCCCATCTGGGGGGTCTGGAGCCGCACGACGAACCCCGGCCCCGTCCACACCGGGGGAAAGATGAACCCCGGCATATTGCCATCGGTCGGCAAAGGGTGCTCGAAACCCATCACGATGCGGGACCAGGCGTCGGGCCAGGCCGGGGAGGCACCGTTGGAGATCCAGCCGATCCAGGGCACAAACATGAGCGGGCCGTTCCAGCCCCCTGTGCCCATCAGGCTCCAGTACCCAACGCCGTACGAAGAACCGTCCGGGTCGTACAGGTCCGGCAGGCCAAACAGGGTATGCCCCAGCTCGTGGCAATAGGTGCCGATAGTCTGGTCGCCCGGAGCCAAGATGTACTCCGGGTCGAAGGTGAAATTGTCCACGCTCACGCCGTCCTGCGTCATCAGCGGGCCGGGGCCACCGGCCACGCTCATGTTCCAGGCGGAGGACCAGACGTCGTTCGCACTCAGGGTGATCTCTGCTCCCGGGCCGGCGTGGATGAAGATGACGCTGTCCACAAAACCGTCGCCGTCGTTGTCATAGTGAGCCAAATTGATGACCGGATCAATGAGTGGAATCACGTCCGAGACAATGCCCTGGAGGTTGAGTGGGTACGTGCCCCAGCCATAGTCGTCGGCAGTGCCGGCGAGGCCGTCGGCGTTGACGTAGCCGCCGCTGCCGTTGTAGGGGCGGGTAGCCGCGACCCAGCCCGTAGCGCCGGGAGCGTTCACCGTGACCAGGGTCAGCGCGGCGTAGGAAACCTGGCGATAATAGTCGGCCACCGACCCCGATCCAGGCGCGGCAAACAGCAGGTTGTCGAAATACGTCACGGCGACAGAGGCGGGCTTGTCGCTGAACTGCACGGCCACGGCCAGGAGGTTGAAGATACCGGCGGGAGGTGTGGGGAACAACGCCGGTTGATCAATGCCCTGCCTCCGTTGCGTGCTCGCCGCCCTCATCAGCATGGCCTGGGCCAGTGAGCTGTCCTCCAGGCGCAGTTTCTCCAGGATCCCGGGATGTGGGGGCATGGGCTGCAGGCCCTCGGGGACAGATACGGCAGGGAGCGAGCTCACAGGCAGCAGGAACGCCAGCAATAGAGCGAGGAAGAACAGCCCACGTAATACGCAAGGTGCCAGGCGTTTCATAACATCCTCCTTTGCATCAGTATACTCATATCCCCGTACCGTGCAAGCCCACGCTTGTCGAACACGGCCGGCTGCGAGAGACAATTGGCATCCCTCCGTAGACGCTCGAGGGCGCAGACTCGCGCAGATCTTCGCAGACGAAAATCAGGAAAATCTGCGCTCGTCAGCGTTCATCTGCGTCCCAGGACCTGGCTGCAACAGGAGGCTGCGGTATAGTTCACCTGCGGACGAAAGGCAAGTAGATCAGCGAACACCTCCCCGCCCGCGGGACAGAAAACGCCGAGGTCCCCTTGGCCGCGTCCGTGGCCGTGGCCGTGACGTTCGGCCCCCGGAACGCACCCGTGTAGACCCAGTTGCCGCTGCCGCCGGCGGTCGTATACCCCTCGTAATAGCGGCCCTCGTCGGCGTCGTCCGAGAAAATCTCGACCCGTCCACCGGCCGGCGCGCCCGATCCCGTGATGCGAGGGCATTGGACGCTCGCGATGATGGGCGCAGGCAGGTCCCCGTTGCCCTGGTCGTACAACTCGATGCCCGCTCCCGCGTTGTCGTAAATGCTGTTCTGGCTCAGGTCGTTGTCCGTGGCCCCCACGCTTTCGATGCGCACGCCCGCCGAGCCACCGACGGTGCCGTTGTGGGCGATACTGTTCCGGCTGAGCGAGTTGCCCGGGCTCCCCACGTGGGCCCCATAGAAGGCGTTGCCCATCGCCTCCCCATGCGGCCCGATGCCGATCGAGTTGCCCGTGAGCGAGTTGTTGGCGGTGCTGGCAGCCACGATGGCGACACCACTCCAGCCGCTGCTTACGATGACGTTGTCGCTGACCGCCGTGCTTACGGACCCGTCGTACAGCCCTACACCGTGATGGCCATTGCCCCGGCCGGCGGTCCCATACTCATCTGTGCCGATCCAGTTCCCATCGAGCCAGTTGTTTACAGTCCCCGGTTGGTGAACGTACACGCCGCTCCTGTGGTTCCGCACGATGGTATTGCCTACCAGACCATTATTGCTGGCCCCGTATCCGACCTCGATCCCGTAGCGTTGATTGTTGTCAATATCGTTTGCAAAGACGCCGTTGTACTCAGTTCCGGCGTCCACGACCGACACACCGCTATATCCGTTGCCGACGATGGCATTGCCCATGGTGGGGCTGAACACGATTGTACTACCCACACGGTAAACCACCCCACCCACGCCGTTGTAGGTGGCTCCACCGCCGATGTGGACCCCATCGTACGTGTTGGCAATATCTCCATCCAGGTGGCCGATGCCGATGCTGTTGTTGACCACCGTGTTCGAGATCGAGTCGGTGCCGGCGATCGCCACGCCGTGCTGGCTGGCCCCGATCAGGTTGCCCTCCAGGGCGCCGGTCCCGCCGATCGAGTTCCGCTTGCCATACCAGATGTACACGCCGACGTAATCGTTCGGTTCCGGCAGGTTGCCCGCATCGCTCGTGCCGATGTAGCAGCCCACGACCCGGTTGTCATCGCTGTGGTCTATCAGGATGGCGTTCCCGTCAATCGCGCGGACCAGCACCCGCCCGCCGCCAAAACTGCTGGCCCCCCGCCCAATCGTGTTGAACGAGGCCCCATTCGAGATCTTGATGCCTGTCGTAAAACCCTCGACCGTTAAGCCCAGGATGACGACGTCCCTGGCCCCACTGATCTCCAGCCCCACCGAGCCCGAGCCGGCCCCCCAGCCGTTGAGCGTGATGCCCGGCTTGCCGGTCGGCCACGAGCCGCTCCAGTTCCAACTCGCGTCAATGAGCGTGCCATCGTCGGTCAAGGCCGGCAGGGAACTGCTGGGCGAGATGGTCCTGCCCGTCATTGCGTTACTAAAGTAGATCGTGTCTGCACCAGGATTGCTATTGGCCTGCTGGATGGCCCAGCGCAGCGAGCCCTGCCCGCTGTCGGTGCTGTTGGTCACCATGTACTCCGCGCTCGGTCCAGTCACCCTACCAGCGCGGGTGCCGGGACTCGCGGCGGCCATCTGCCCTCGCATCCAGACTCCCAAGGCGTCGTTCATCTCGCCTCGCACCAGGCGGCGAGAACTAGAGTTGAACGCCACATAACGCCCGCCAGGGGAGAGTATCACCTTCCAGCCCGAACCATCCAACTGAGCCAGGGCATCGTCGTGATGGAGGGCAGGGCCAGAAGACTGGGCCGACGCCCCCTCTTTGCCATAGGCCACCTGCAAGATCGTCGCCCCGACAAGGACGACAAGGACGAGAAAAACACGCCAACCTGCTTTCACCACCGGCTTCGCCTGTTTACCCATTGTGCTGCCTCCTTCCTGAAGAACGTCATCACCGGGCGGGCAGAGAACTCGCCCGTACCCGCCGCATCTCGTCGCCTACCTATCCCTCAATCCCCAGCACGCGCAGGACGTTGCGCCCCATAATGTCCGCCTTCTCCTCCTCCATCACTTCCCCCTCCAGCAGGGCATGGTACATTGCCACCTCGACGTGCATCAACGCAAAAGGGGAGTCGCTGCCGAAACACACCCTCTTCGCCCCCAATGCCTTGATCCCCCTCAGGATCGAGACAGCACGCACAGCGCTGCCGATCAGCGTGATGTTCGGGCATTCCTGGGCGAATTCAATCGCCTCACGGCTCAGGTCAGCATAAGCCGCGCCTCCCATATGTACGAGCAGGATGCTCGTCTCCGGGAACATCCGCGCGATCCTGGCCGCCCGGTACGGGTGGGTATGCTGGTAGTCGTCCGCCCCAACGTGAAAGGCCAGCACCTTGCCGGTTCTGGCGATTGCCTCAATCACCGGGATAGACATCTCGGGGTCATCCATGTAGAACGAGTTCTGCGCCCCGTTCAGTTTCACGCCGTAAAAGCCGTATTCGTAAATGCACTTCTTCACCGTGTCCACGGACCTTTGCACGCCCAAGTGCGGGTCGGCCCATCCGAAACCCAGAATCCGGCCCGGGTGCTCCTTCATCGCCCTGTGCACGTACTCATTCGACTCGTCAATCTCGCGCATATACGGCGGGCACAGCCACGTGAGCGCCTTTTCGACCCCGGCCCGGTCCATCCTCCTCAGCAGCTCATCAATCGTGCTGCTGCTCCCTCCCTCGACCGGAGAAATGTGCACGTCCGCATCCACAATCCGCACCATCCCCCTCCCTCCTGCCCCCCGATCCGCCAATCCCGCGCATCCGTGTTCCCCCTTGCACCATCCCGTTCACGTCCAGGCTCATCGGGCAGTTAGCCGTACACTTCTTGCAGTTGATGCACTGGTCCGGCTCTACCTTCAAGCGCAGCGCAGACCAGCGGAAGAGATTGCGGATCTTGCGGCCCAGGATCATGAACGGTGCCATCCAGCAGATGCATGACTGGATCAACCGGCCAGTCCGGTGCACGTCGGACAGTATAGCAGAAGATCATGCGTGAGTCAATCGCTACGTTGCTTCTACACCCAACTCGTGCTATACTACCCACGCTCCCACACAGCCACCTGCCTCACCCGGTTTCCTGCGCCGCAACAATCCCGGAGCAGAGCAGTCATTGGGCTGCACCAGAGCGACGTTGAGCCCCGGCCCGCCAGAACGCGTCGGAGGTGGACGCATGACCCGCATAACGTCCTACGCCCTGTGGCTATGCCTGGCATTGTCGTTGTCCGTCGGCACTCTACAGATACCATGGGACAAGAGCGCGTATCCTGAAAAGCCCTACGTCTTTCTCCAAGCGTGGGGCAATGACATTGGAGTGTTTGACGCTCCGCATGGGATCGCAGTCAGTGGAGATCGTGTCTACGTGGCCGACACAGGCAACCGCAGGATACAGGTACTTGACCTGCGTGGCGTGCCTCTGACAGTCTTTGGTGAGCCGGGCAGCAGCGACGGGCAACTGAAATACCCCACACGCATCACGTGGGACAGAACCGGCAACGTCTACGCGACAGACTCGGGCGACGGGCAACTGAAGTACCCCACAGGCATCGCGATAGACAGAAGCGGCAACGTCTACGTGGCAGATTTTGGCGACAACCGCATCAAAAAGTTCACTGCCGATGGGACGTTCCTCGCCCAGTGGGGAAGCAACGGCAGCGGCGACGGGCAGTTCATGAGCCCCGAAGGCATCGCGGTGGACGAGAGCGGCAACGTCTACGTGGCGGATTCGGGCAACTACCGCATCCAGAAATTCACCGCCGCTGGGACATTCCTCACCCAATGGGGAACCTACGGCCACGGCGACGGGCAATTCGACTACCCCATGGGCATCGCGGTAGATGGAAGCGGCAATGTCTACGTGGCAGATACAGGCAACGACCGCATACAGAAGTTCGCCACCGACGGGACCTTCCTCACCCGCTGGGAAAGGACCGGCAGCCTCTACGGGCAGTTCGTCCACCCCCAGGGCATCACCGTAGACAGGGACGGCGACGTTTACGTGGCGGATACCAGCACCCAGAGCGTCCAAAGGTTCACTGCCGATGGGACGTTCATCACGATGTGGGAATTCCCGGACCGCGGCGGCTGGCCGTCCGACAGGCCCACAGGCATCGCCGTGGATGGCAGCGGCAACGCCTACGTGCAGTATACATACAACCATTGCATCCGCAAGTTCACCACCACCGGGATATTCCTCGCCCAATGGGGAAGCACCGATAGAGGCGAGAGGCAATTCCTTGTGCCCCAGGGTGTTGCGGCGGACGGCAGCGGCAACGTCTATGTAGCGGATTGGGAGGGCGACCGCATCCGTAAGTTCACTGCCGACGGGACGTTGCTCACCCAGTGGGGAAGCCACGGCAGCGGCGCCGGGCAGTTCGACGGGCCCCAAGGCATCGCGCTAGACAGCAGCGGCAACGTCTACGTGGCAGATTCGGGCAACCGACGCATCCAGAAGTTCACCGCCGGTGGAGCCTTCCTGGCCACGTGGGGGAGCCCTGGTACCGATGCCGGGCAGTTCATCCACCCCACAGGCATCGCGGTGGACAGGAGCGGCAACGTCTACGTGGCGGATGGCCTCCACGACCGCATCCAAAAGTTCACTGCCGCTGGAACCTTCCTCATCCAATGGGGAAGCGGGGGCAGCAGCGCCGGGCAATTCAGCGGTCCCTGGGGCATCGCAGTGGACAGGAGCGGCAACGTCTACGTGGCAGATTCGGGCAACCACCGCATCCTTAAGTTCACTGCCGGTGGCAAGTTCCTCGCCCGGTGGGGCAGCGAGGGCAGAAATAACGGGCAGTTCCTCTACCCCGCAGGCATCGCAGTGGATGGGAGCGGCAACGTTTACGTGGCGGATTCCTACAACCACCGCATCCAGAAATTCACTGCCGCTGGGACGTTTCTCACCCGGTGGGGAACCTACGGCGGCGGCGATGGGCGCTTCGACTATCCTTGCGGCATCGCACTGGATGCGAACGGCAGCGTCTACGTGGCGGATACATCCAACCGCCGCATCCAGAAATTCGCGCCGGCCTATCCTCTACCTGACCCAGTGCATGGCCTGGTCCTCAACGGCTCCTTCGAGGAGAACCCAGACCTGGTCCACTGGACCTACGGTGGGGAATTGCCCGTGGCGCTGGTGGACGGTGCTGCCCACGGCATCCGCGCGGTTCGACTGGGCGAACCCACGCCCCAGACAGGCCAGGACAGGAGTGTGGCCTGGCTGCGCCAAACCATGTACGTCCCGCCCACGTGGGAACGCCCCCTCCTGACCTTCCACTACCGCATGGTCACCAACGACGTCCTGGACTGCTCCGACTTCCACGTCTCGCTGACCAGGTCGAGCGGGGCCCGCCTGGCGGAGATCGTGCGCGATGGCTTTCGTTCCTGCAGCATGTCTCCCTTGGCTCCACCACCAGGGTACGACCTGGGCTGGCGGACGGCTTACTATGACCTGAGCGCCTTCAAAGGCCAGACAGTACGACTCGTGTTTGAGAACCGTAACCTGGAGCGCGGAACGTCGTGGGGCATCTGGACCTACGTGGACGACGTGCGCGTGGTGGACGCCGGGCCCCTGCATGCCCCACCAGGGCCTCCTCCCGCCGATCTGCCAACCATGATAGACGATCGCCCCTGCGACCCACTACTCTGACGCAAATCCGCCGCCGCCTTCCCCTCCCTTCCCTCCCTTCCCTCCCTGCCGCCCCTCGCATCCTGCCCCTCTGCCCCTTGATCCCTGATCCCTGATCACTGATCACCGATCACCGATCCCTAATTTGCGATAGTTTGGGATATTTGTCTTGACAGCGCGACAAAAGGCTGCTATAATACGACATTAGAACAGGTGTTCTATGGGCAAGATCACGACTCGAGGACGCATCACGGTTCTGACGGGCAAACGCCAGGGCGACACCGGCGAGCGGCTCACGCTCCGCCGCCTGGCGCAGGCCGCCGGCGTGCCCAAAGACCTGGTTTATCGCCTGGACGCGGGCCAGGCGCGCTACGTGGACCTGCTGGCCCTGGCGCGCTTGTGCGACGCGCTCAACTGCCGCGTCGGCGACATTCTGGCGTGGAGGGAAGAAGCGGGCGATGGCCGCTCTGACGAATCCCTTTGATATTCTGCCCGCCCAACTGTTCAACCTGCTGGGCTCCCAGGCGGGCGAACTCCAGCCCCACTACGTGGCCATCTTGCTGCGCATCTACGGGATGGCCGAGTTCAACCGCTTCGGCCTGACCCGCGAGATGGTGCTGGCCGAAATCGTGGACTACCTGAGCGGTGAAGGCGCGACGGGAGTGACCGTACTGGCGAATGCGGCGCAGGAAACACCTGACCCGGATGACGACGCTGCATTACCCCCCGCCAACGACTTGCAGGAATACGCCAGTTGGATCCTGCGCCGCCTGGTGGCCTCCGGCTGGCTGGAACGGGAACAGCAGGCCGATTACACCGAACTCATCATCCTGCCCGATTACGCCTTCACGCTCCTGGAAGCGTTCCGCACCATCCAGGAGCAAAAGCCCCGCGAGTACACCGGCCAACTGTACGCCGCCCACCAACTCCTGACCCACCAGGGCGAGGGCTTTTCTCCGGCGCTGGCGCTGACCCAGGCCTACGAGAATGTGCGCCAGGTGGTACGCGGCCTCAACGAACTGAACCAGAACATCCGGCGCTACACCGAGCGCGTCACCCGCCCACGCCCCCCGCATGCGGGGGGGTCGGGGGGGGTGGCCGAACTGCTGCACTTGCAGTACGACGACTACGCCCAGGCGCTGGGGCCCACCTACCACGCCCTCAAGACCTCCGATCACGTCTCCCGCTACCGGCGCGACATCGTGACCCGCCTGCAGGAATGGCAACTCGATACCGCCTGGCTCGACGGTGCTGCCGCCGAGTTGGCCACCCAGGGACGCCTCTCGCCCGCCCAGGCCGCCGGCGAGATCAACCACTTTGTGCGCTTCATCGTCAACCAGTTGGAAAGCCTCGACCCGCTGCTGGGCGAAATTGACCGCCGCCACGCCCAATATCTGCGCACCTCGCTGCGCCAGATTCGCTACCAATTGGTCGGCGCCGACGGCGCCTTCAAGGATCGCCTGGCCCTGCTGGCCCGGAGGTTGGCCGGCTTGCAGGCTGCCGGCGAAGAATACCAGCCCGACGACATGCCCCCCTTCCAGGCCGCTCCCGTCCGCGAGCCTGACGCCAACAGCCTGTACACGCTACCCCGCTACCGCGCCCCCTTTGCCCCGCAGCCGGTCGTGGCCGCCGTCCTCGACCCATCCGACGTACTTGCGCTGCGTGCGCTCACCTTGCAGGAGATGGGGCTGGCCATCACGCCGGCCAGGATTCAGCGCTTCGTCGGCCAGTTCTTCAACGGCCATCGCATCCTGCACGTGCGAGAGTTGC
>Ga0315277_10003366_pt1 | contig 21679 bp, 20 predicted proteins | sample YL17G05_15_MG_FD_203695 | JGI IMG/M metagenome (GOLD analysis project Ga0315277, IMG submission 203695) | Sediment microbial communities from Yellowstone Lake, YNP, Wyoming, USA - YL17G05_15 | ecosystem: Environmental > Aquatic > Freshwater > Lake > Sediment | place: USA: Wyoming | collected...
ATGACTTGCTGAAGGTTCATGATACGGACTATATTTGGAATGTTAAGAAGAGTTTGGTTGAAGATTCAGACACGCCAGTTTACGAGAATATTTTCGAGTTTGCAAGGCTTTCGGCCGGTGGGGCGATGCTGGCAGCGAAGACTGGCGGGTTTTCGATTATGCGACCGCCTGGGCACCATGCTGGTAGAGACGGCGCAGCGCTTGGAGCCTCCACGCGTGGATTTTGCTATTTCAACAACATCGCCATCGCCGTCAGACATCTGAATAGGCCTGCTTTGATTTTGGACATTGACGGGCATCATGGCAATGGGACGCAGGAGATTTTTGAAGGAGACAGCAAAGTAACATATCTTTCATTACACAGGTCTCCAGAGTATCCGGGCACGGGCAATGCTAACGTGGGCAACGCTTTGAATTTTCCCTTGTGGGCAGACTGCGGGGACGAGGCTTATTTGGAGACTCTTGATGGTGCCTTGAGCATGATTGACTTGCGAAGGTTTGAGGTTGTGGCTGTTTCCGCTGGTTTTGACACGCACGTGGGTGATATGGCTTCGCTTGGGTTGACAGAGAAGGGTTACAGAGGAATTGGAAAGCGGATTGCGGCACTAAAGAAGCCCACGTTCTTTGTTTTGGAAGGCGGTTATGACGGCGAGAACAACGGGAAAGCTATTGACAGCTTGCTGAAAGCCTTCGAGGCCTAGTCCGAAAGCACACATGACAATAGTTCTCTCTGACGGCCCCCACATCCTTGGGAGTGTCTGGCAGATGCGCTTCGGATCCAACAGCATCTTTATCTCATGTCTTGGTTTTCTCTGGTGGTTCTTCTTTGGTCTGGTATGCGGTTATGATGACCACGGCAGCTAAGATTATCGCTGCTGCTACCGCGTTTCTCAGACTGAACGGCTCGTGTGCGAGTGCCCATCCTAGAAACATTGCGACGATAGGGTTTACGTAGGCATAGGTTGAGGCTTGGGATGGGGGCACGTTTTTCAGTAGCCAGATGTAGGAAGTGAATCCTATGAGCGAGCCGAAGACGATGAGGTAAACCCAGGATACTGCGGAGCGAGTAGAGACTAGATCTAATCTGATGTGGGTCCATTCGCCCAGAATCACACTTGCTATGAGCAGTAACAAGCCGCCTGCAAGCATCTCCATGCTTGTGCTTAGCAGGGGTGAAGCAGAGAGTTTTGTGGAGCGTGAGTAGAGCGAGCCGTTGGCCCAGAAGAAGGCGCCGAAAATGAGGAGTGTTGCCCCGGTAGCGTCAACACTGCTGGCTCCTAGGCTTTCTACGCCGCCTGCTAGTAGGATGACGCCTGCAAAGCCTAAGACCAGACCTGCGGCAACTTTGGCGTTGGGCCTGGATCGGTTCCACAGCCAGCCAAAGAGAGCCATCCATAAGGGCACGGTGGCAACCATGAGCGAAGTCAGTCCTGAGGGTACCCATTGTTCTGCATATATGACGGCGCCGTGTCCGCCGAGTAGCATGAGGCCGCCGGTTACGAACATTTTGCCCCAGTCTGATCTGGTTTCGCGGGAAGCGCCGCGTAGTCTGGTCCAAGCGTATAGTATGGAGCCGGCTATGAGGAATCGTGTGCCTGCCATGAAGAAGGGTGGGAGGGATTCTTCTACGTATCTGATGGCTAGGTAGGTTGAGCCCCAGATGAGGTAGACTGCTGCGAGTGCCGCTGCCACTTGTGACCGCAAGTTTATCACTTTTATGGCACATGTTGTGTTTAGGGTCTAATATTGGTTGAGATGGCGGGTATGCGTTTTGAAGGAAAATCTTAAGACACGAAATCCTGGACAGTCGCGGGTGATGTGGGATGGTTAAGCACATTGGAATTATCGCTGTGAGTTTTGAGGGGGCTGCTCTTTGTTACCGCACGATATGCCAGGAAGCCATGGCGGTTATGGGTGGTTTTGCCCATCCTGAGGTTACTATGCATAATCACTCTTTGAGTCGGTACATGGATTGTATCGAGAAAGATGATTGGGATGGGGTAGCATCTCTGATGATATCATCTTGCAGGAAGTTGGCTGCGGCAGGTGCGGACTTTGCGATTTGTCCCGATAATACGGTTCACAGGGCTTTTGAAAGAGTGGTCCGGGAGTCGCCTATACCGTTGTTGAGCATCATAGAAGTCGTGGCAGAAGAATGCCGATTGAAGGGATACAAGAAAGCGGGGGTTATCGGGACCAAATATACCATGCAGGGATCAATGTACAAGGATGCTCTATCAGAGCTCGGAATTGAAATGGTTGTTCCAAGCGTGGAAGACCAAAAGAGAGTGAACTCGATCATCTTCAGTGAACTGGTCCCTGAAGGGACAACAAAGTCCGCCATTAGAGACCTAGTAAATGTTGTTCGAAGACTGAAGATGTCAGGCTGCGATTCCGTTATCCTTGGATGCACTGAGATTCCTCTTGTCATAAATTCGAAGAATTCACCGCTGCCTGTTGTTGATTCAACGCGTCTTCTTGCTCGGAAAGCACTTGAGCACTCGCTTGGAAAATCCCGCGCGAAATAAACAGAGCAGGAGAGGTCTTGGCGGGCCCGCTGGGATTTGAACCCAGAATCTTTGGCTCCGCAGCCGGTGTCCTAATCCAGCCTAGATCAACGATTTTGACACAACAAAAGCAGTTATCGTAACAGAAGAGTTCAATAGATCTAGATTACAGCGTTGCAATGTTCAGAATTTCCACTGCCACTATGTCTTTGTGTTCATCATAGTGTAATATCGCTTGCCCATCCCTAGTAGGCTCACCCTCAGTGGTCTTCGCATGTTTAAACCTGATGAAAAGATCGCCCACATCATCCCCATAATCGACAGTGATGACCTTCCGTGGCAATTTCACGCGGTACTTCTTCTCTAACCTTTCCAGCACTTCTTTGACGTCAATGTCTAGGAGGGTTGTAACCTTCTGAATGACTTATACCTCCTGTCTTTCCTTCCATGACTCGTGTAGTAAGCCGTTCTTATATAGCCTTCTCCACCCTCTATAAAGTAGATAATCACGATATAGTCTGAGGTTTCACCCAGGAGCTCCTTCAAAGCATGAAACGCTCCTCCAGCGTCAACATATACCTCATCAGGATGGGCAACAACATCCAAGACGAGAGCTTGCTTATCCTCCAATTCCGGATGCCTCAGTACAATATGCTTCCACCTATCCTCCGTCAACAAAACTCTGGTCCCATCAAACGCCACGGCACTCATTACCAGCAGCCTCGGAAAGAGAATGCTTGACTACAACACTTAAAACTTCAGATCATGAGGCGGGCCCGCTGGGATTTGAACCCAGGATCTCCGGCTCCGCAGGCCAGCATCCTATCCAGCCTAGACTACGGGCCCCTAGCACGAGATTACCCTACTCTAATGATATAAACGCTGACGTCAAAGGAAAAATCATCAACACTCTGTTGAAGCTGAAGAACAATGGGTTAGAAGAGCAGACTGTCAAAATCATGGGCTTCTAACTAAATCACTTGGCTGTCAACGCAAATTTGGAAAGTCCAGAGAAAGTCAAAGAGTTCATATCAAACAAAAATGTAAATGCGGGTTTCAAGGGAAATCTGGTCAGAGCTTACAACTATCACGCTTGTCGCGCGCGCTCAGTGTGTGCGAGTGTTAATGTGGTTAGTCGAAAGCGTGAACGTTTGGGTTTGGGGTTAAACTTTACCCCAACCAACCAACCAACCAGACGACGGACGACGGTTAACAGACTACAGGAATATCAGGATCAACAAACTGAAGTATACTGTAAAGAGAACTGTATCTGATTAAGGGATAAGGAATGAGGGGTAATATTCAATACAAAATATACCCCTCAAAAGAGATTACTATATCATCGTACTTGGTTGATGCCAGCGCGCGCTAGGAGTGACTGATAAAAAAGCAAAACTTTACCCCACCAACGCGCGCGCATGGTTCCGAGGTGGCTGGATTCTGCTAATCACCCCTTCCGACACTTCGTGTCACCTTCCTTCCCCTTGTATAGATGATAGCGTGACATTCATCTGATTAATTGCTCTCATAGTGCCGAACGAGCACCTTAGAGTAATGATTCTCTTTTGTTTCATCAAATTCTTCAGTTGACCACTTTGTGGAATTAGATTCTTTGCAGCCTCTTTTGGAGAACGAGAAATTATCAAAAGCCTCAACAGACTGTTTTGAAGCAAAACATCATTGAAAATCTTGGTAATGTGCTTATCTCTGAAAGAAAACCCAATAATTACACAAATCCCCGCCTTAAGCAAGGACTGAGTCAGCCGGTCGAAGAGTTGGTCATATATCCTAGCTTCTCCAAGTCTTGTTTTGGTTCCAAAAAGAACATACTCGTTCCTGTCCCACCTTGGCGAGCCTTTTCTGACTCGTGCCTGTGCATTGGAAATCTGAATATTCCCCGTCTCCTTATCTATCAACCAGTTGAGAGAACCATGAAGCTTTGTCAGGAGGAGATTGTACTCATGATTCTCGACTCTAGGGTTTACTTCGTGGTCTAAGACTGATAGCATGCAGGAAATTCCAGACTTGCAAGAAAAGTCTTCAATAGCGTTATCGTAGTTTGTCGTGAACACTTCAAACTCATTCTCCTGAAAGTGGTTTTTCAACATCAAAAAGAATCTTGCATATTCACGCTTTATCCTTGGAAATTGCGCAACTTTGGACTCATACTGCTGGAAGGTAAACTCTTCAACTTGATTTCTCAGTCCTTCGCTCAACTTCACTAACTGGCTCCAACTGACCTTTCCTTTAAGGCTTGGTGAGAAGTAGAATTGCTTGTCATCTTTCTTGACAAAATCCAAAGACATTGGATATCTAAAGAGAAAAGTTGATAATCGAGTCCTTTGGGAAGCGCTTTCTAGTTCCAAAACTGAATCAAGAATTTCCACAACGTGTTCAACATCGTCCACGACCCAATACAAGCTTCTGATCGAATTCAGGTATTCTTTTTCTTCTCCTGTCAAGAAGCCTTCTAGTTGTTCTAGGAACGACTTCGTAGTAGGATATTTGAATGGCGCCGAAGCACCTGCGCCCAGAAAGGTGACGATTTTCCTCGGTTTGATGGCTTTGACTTGCATGCATTCGGAGTATGTAATGGTTTCAAGAAAAGCCTTGCGCTAGGCTTGTTTGCCTGCAAACTTGTGTTCGAATCAACTAACTGAGACTTTCTGAAATTAGCTCCTTTCACAGGTCAACGAGTTCCACTTAGCGCGCCTGTTTGTCTATCCTCAGAAACAATGATCTGGGTTTAGGCCTCGATTAGCGCGCGCGAGGCTTAGCGCCTTATTGAGTTCAGAAGAGAACCTGCTCCTCTCGGGCTGGGATGACAGGCTATCTTTGCCTTTCTCAGTCCGCGCGCGCATGGCAAACCGTGGAGCTTCCCTACGCTTGTCTTTTCGTCTTTTGGTTTCTCAGCTTTGACCTTTGTCTGCTTGTCACCTTCACCTTTTGTTTGTTGCTTGAATTTCCATTCTTGCGCTAGGACAAATACTGCTACTGTTAAGCCCACTTGAAGTGATAGAAGTAATGTGAAGATTGTTTTCTGAGTAACTACATCCCAGAACCAGTCGCCTAGGATTGTGACCTCATAGACAATCAGACCAGGTCCTATTCCCAAAGTGGTGAGGTAGGATATCACTTTCTTAGTATTGTCTCCCAATTGGAGTTTCCACTTTGATTTCAGAAGAGCAGCAGGATGGACAAAATGCAAAACTACCATTATGGTCACCATTATAGCAAGATAGGCTATGGAAAGCATCTCCCAATCAAAAAAGCTTTGAAGGCGAATAATGACGAAGTTAATTTCCCATTTCCCACTTGTCAGCTCTGATGATGCATTAACAAACCTGACGGTATATCTACCATTTTCATAGTCAATAGTGTAGTCGTCGTTTTGATAGGGCTGTGTTCCTTGAGGCAGCTGAAATTCAACTACGATGTTTTGGGTTAGGTTCTGCTTCCAATCGCCCGTTGCGCTTACATTAATAACGTTGAACTTGCATGTACAATCATAGGGCATTAGTGGCCCAAAGGTTACGTTGGCAGGAACATCGTTGCCGAAATCGAATGTTACGCTCACGGCATAATCATAGTGATTCTCGTACGTGTTAGCTCGTGGATAGACAATGACTTCTCGATTCTTGTAGTCAGGATAATAAGTACCTTGGTTTACATAGTTGATCTCCGAGAGAGGATCCGAAAGCTTCATGCATTGCCCATCAATATCGTAAACAGAAAGAACTGTTACGTTCTTGCCACTAGGTGGAAACAAAACTGGTAGCTTGAATATCTGTGGAGCCTTCAGACCATTATATTCTGAGAGAGACCCAAACTCTTGAGTTACTGTTGCCTTAATGTTCGCGACTATAGGAAAAACCGCCGAAATATCCATCGAAAAATTGAAGGACTTGGTTTCAGGATTGTACAGGAATGGCAAAAAGACCACGGTCACATTAAGTGCTTGTGGAGGTGAGTTTTGCCATGACAAAATCTTATGGTTCTGGTCTCTGTCGTATTCTGCACCAACAGTATAGAAGGGAACGGAGAAACTAGTAGGCACGGTAATGCTTGCCTTGACCGGAAGTTCACTCCTGAGGTATACACCAAAAGACCATGCTTGAAAAGAACTGTAGTAAAGCGCCCCCGGCAATAAAACCATAATCAAGGACGCGTTATACATGGAATGTGGCGCTATCGTAACTTCATAGTTTGAGTTCATAATGTAGTCATTGTCGGTTAAAGGTGTGAAGCTATTTCCCAAATTGTCGACAATTATGGCAGATTGAACCGTAAGGTTGTCAGATTTCCATAAAAATGTGCGTTTGGAGACATTGAGTGGGAAAGGTGAGTCTTCTTCATTTACGCAGATGTATGAATATCTCAGGACATTTTGGATCTTGACATCTTCTACTTTCATCTCACCGACAAGAGGGGTAGCAAGCTCTATCTCCGAAGCGAATTCCCATCTTACGAGCAGGGTTGCTGCTCTGCATGGTGTTGGCGTAGAGAGAGCAAGGCTAATCAGGATAAGCAAAAGCGAGATCGCAGTTACACTGCTGTTAGAACCTACATCGAGAAGCTTTTTCACGTTTTCGACAAACCTTGATTGTTTCAATAATCACATTTGTGTTGAAGGTAAAAAGACTTGTGGATTACCTTTGACAGGGCGCTCTCAAGTTATTTGCGACCTGAAAAAGCGCGCGCTGCGTGTCCTTGTTGGATTGACTCGTGTGTTGTCTGAGTAGTTAAATCTATATATTGAGAGGCCCTTTCTCCAACCATAGCGCGAGGCAGGTCAACAATTGGCAATATCAGAATTCAAGGATTTATCCCCGAGTGATAGGAAGCAGGCCATACTAAAGATATCACAATTTGTTCTACGGGAGCCTTCAGCAAACATTAGAGACTCTCTTTATAGGCGGATGCTAGAAATTGGCATTTATCTTTCAGACGGAAAAACGCAGGAAAAAGGGCTTGATGGTATCTTGGATCTTATCGAAAAGCAATTCTTCGGGATCAAGCTCGAAAAAGAATTTGCTGAAAAGTACATGAAACAGTTAGAGGAAGAGGGTCTAATAAATTCTGAAAACGGAAGATATCTCTTACAGGAAGAAAAAAGGTCTCAAATCGAGAACTACTCGAAGAATGCTTTAGCGTTGGTGTCTTCATGTGAGACCAACTTCATTGAGGATGCAAAAGATAAAAGCCTCAAAGGTGTTTCGGCTGAAGACATTGAGACATTGAAAAATTGCTTCTATCAATTTGTCGTTCAGCTGATATCTAGATACGTTGTGGTTACGGCCAAACTCTTCATTGAAGGAACTCTTGGTCGCATACCTCAGGTGGCTGGTGAAAAACTTGTAAAACAATGCATTAGCCAAATCAGTGACGCACAGCTTAGAGAAGCAGCTGGAAAAACTCTTCTGAAGTGGATGCAGTCCCCTGATGATAGGTTCATCGAGTATTTGTTCTTCATGAGACAGAATTTTCTCTGCATAGAGGTTCTTAACCTAGATCCTGATTGCAGAAGGCTTGAGAGAGAAGAATTTTCAAAGAAATCGCTGTTTCTAGACACTAATGTTTTGTTACCTCTGGTCGTTGAATCAGAGCTTCATACACGAACAAAAAAATTAGTTGATGGCACTAGAAAACTAGGATGTTCAGTCTACGTAACAAAGAGAACTCTTGAAGAATTCAATGTTCTTCTTGCCAAAACAAAGAAAACCCTTGAAAGGGCAAAAGCTACCCCTTGGCAGCTTTCTAAGGCAACCAATGTGTTCATTCGGCAATATGGAAATATTCTTCTTAGTGGAAAGTCAGTGTCGCCGGCGGAATACATGAACCAGTTCTCGGACATTGAGGGTTTGCTTAATGGCATGGGGATAAATCTATTCTTGGAGGAACATACGGAGATCAAAGAACTGCCTGAGTATCACGAGCTCATAGAAGAAGTTGAGAAATGCTTTCTCAAGTTCCGATGGAGAACGAAAGCTGCAGATGTTGCAGAGCATGACGCTTATCATCTTCTTCTTGTCAAAACCTTAAGAGAAACAGACGCAGCCTCGATTCTAGGACCGAACAAATGGTTTCTTACTTATGACCTAACTTTAATCTCCGTTGACAGTTTCATAAAAAAAAGATTCAGCTTTTCTGAACACACAATGGCGGCTATGTTAGGGGACATTTGGAATGAAATTGTCTCACCATTCTTGATTGGTATTGTTGAGCAGAAGGATTTGTTAGAAGTGCTAAAGTCATTTGTCTCTTCTGAATTCACTCCAATCTCAGTAGGTGTCGATGTTGAAATTCTGGTAAGACTTGAAATAGATTGGACCGAATATGATTGGTTGGACACTAAAGAGATACAGGAGATCACGCGTCAAAGGTTTGTCCTAAACTATATTTCTCGTAGCGAAGAACTGGCCAAGACAGGAGACACCGAAGCTATAGAACGATCGCGATCCGAATTCAATTTGGCGTTTAGTAGGTTGATCGGCCAAATATCAAACAGAAAAATCGAAGAAGTCAGGATCAAACTAGAGGAAAGAGAGAAAGAGACAGAAAAACTGAAAGTTTCTGTTGAGAATCTAGAGAAAACTAGAAATGAACTTCGAGAAAGTCTGACCTCAGAACACAGTGCTCGTGTGCGCGCTTTAACATTGTCTCTTAGAATGAGGTACATTGCGGGTATCGTTGGCGCCAGTTTGCTGGTGATTGGTGCGGTACTCATAGTCCTAATGAAGGAGACTGCAACTTGGCAGACCACGTCATCATATGTGGCTTTCCTTATTCTGGGCGCGATATTATTGCTGATGGCAATAGCTCCTGAACAAGTTTCAGGAATGCTTGGTTTGGGTCATAAGGAATGAGGTGAGACTATTTGCATTCTGTATATGTGTATCAGTGGTTATGGCAAATGGCCTTGTTCGGTTCGTTGGGAGTTTGGCGAGAGCGCGCGCCAAGGAAAAGATAAATACCACTTTTGATTAAACAATGGGTGTCATTGGTTACACAGAAATGGAGCGAGCGGCTACTATGACTCAATCGTCTCTTCCTCCGCCACCACGTAGCTTCAGGCAATCACGGAAGAGAAAACTAATTTTGTTGGCGACCATGCTTGCAATAATCGTGATCGTGTTCTATATTGTTGTAACCCCGCTCATAGCCCCTTCCATAGCTCCTCATATCATAAATGCTGATCCAGACGGCGATGGACTGTCCAATGAACAAGAAAAACAAATAGGGACTAATCCTCTGGTTGCAGACACTGACAACGACGGATTGAACGATGGACTTGAAGTTAACACCTACAAGACTAATCCTCTGGTCGCGGACACCGATCAAGATAGTCTTAAAGATGGACTGGAAGTAAATGGTTGGCAGATTTCCGTAGATGGTGTTCCATGTCATGTGAAGTCTAACCCTCTTAGCGAAGACTCTGACGGCGATTCCTTGACCGACTATAGCGAATACGCCACATATTTGACTGATCCAAGCAGTAATGATACAGATAGGGATGGACTTCCAGACAAATGGGAGGTTGACTATTCATTTGCTCCTGCAGACTCTTCCGACGCTTCCAGAGACCCTGATTACGATGGACTTACAAATCTTCAGGAATATCTCTTGGGAACCATTTCGCAAGGCGGAGTTCTGTCCTATCAGAAAGACCTGTTTGTCGAGATCGACTATATGCCTGGCTTTGGGCCTTCCCAAACTGTCATAAACTACTTCATCTCATACTTTCGCGAATTGAATATATACGTACATGTCACAGTGGATGACGAGATTTCCTTAAATCAGCTGACATCAATAGGAGTATCGCCAGACTCTCTCAGTCCCGCAGAATGCAATCTTGTTGAGACGAGATTCCATGATAATCCTGAGACTCATGTATATGTTTTCTATGCAAAATCACTACGTGACCCAAGTACAAGTTATGAGCCGCTCGGTTGGGCATCCGATTTCGGCGCGTTTATCAATAAAGAGCAGGTCAACTCTCAGGAGGGCCTCTTCGTTCTATGGTTGACAGACAGGATAAGAACTGAGAGAGTAGTACTGCTACATGAAATCGGACATGCACTAGATGTCATAATATGGAATCAACAAGGTAAAGAAGACTATTGTAGCAATCTAGGATGCATAATGGCCGGAGCAGATGAGTGGTGGGACATCATAGGAGGAATAAGTCAAGTTGCAGTGCTCTGGTCTAATACCCCGCGCTATTGTCAAACTCATGTCGCATTGATTGACCTTAGAAACAAATGGTCAGTGGACGAGAGATGGACGCCCTAAACATGGGCTTTCAATCCTAAATCGACAGTACCTAAAATGCGAAACGTCGCAGAATGCTTGCATAGTGTTCAGCTATCATTGTTTGCTCATCTATTTTTCATTTCACAAGTCAAAAATTGTGCTCACAACGGACTACTATCTTTAGCGCGCGCTCCTCTGCACACGATATATACTAGATTTGCTAACAAACTCATCCGACAATCCTCTTTTTACACATGTACTTTTTATTTCCTTTATGTCTTCAGAGGTAGCTTTTCTGTCTACCACAGTTAGATAAACAAGACATTGTTTGTTATGTTCCCTGATTTTACAAAGCTTGCTGATGTCTTTCTTGATATTCCTAATGTTTCCAGAAACCCTTATTTTTACCTCGATACAGGCATGAAAGGCTTCGAGAGGATAGGAAACAATTCGCCAATATTTTCTCTCAGATTTTTCCGCCTTTTTCGAGTACTCCGGGTCACTATCTATAATGACTATATCAACGACAGCGCCAGAATTTTCAGGTTTATGTTCTGCCCATTCCCATTCTGAGCCTTTTCGCTTGATTACTTTGTGTTTGTTTTCTTCTTCAATGAAAGGTCGCAATTCACTGTGAATCTTGAACGTGCTAAACTTCGGGCCCTTCATTCTATTCTTCAATATGCAAAATAACAAAGACGCGGCATCTCCTTCAGTCAAAAGCTCATATGGATAAGCGTCATTTCCATAGTTCCTTACGAATTCTTTCAAGCATTCTTCTACCAAACCCTTGAGGTCATTAAGCATCTAGGCATCACACAGTACCGACTCATTGAACCATTGACGCTCGGATTGCTCACTTAAAGCTTAGCTTTCAGAATTCACGACGATCTGTTGATACCATTCGCTGCGCTACTGTGCTTGCACATCCTCATTGGACCAGCCGCATGGGTCTATTCACACATGAAAAGAAATTCCAGCCGCCAACCTCAGGAAAATAAAGCCTAACGATTATTCCCAATATCTATAAGGGAAAGCATGGTTTTGCTGCGAAATACCCGCTGCTTGAACTTCAGTTCAGCCTATGCCTACTTGCAGAAGGGACATGTAGTCCAGTCTAGAAAGCGCGCTTGACCTTGTAATAGAAGCAAAATAGCTTAATGTACGTTACATACGGTTGGAAAAAATCCGCTTCAGACGATAAGCGCGGGGAAGGGTGGAGTCATACCATTAATGTCTAGCAACAAACACTATATCTTCAACATCGCAACTGTTAAACTGCGAAAGCAGTCAGTCTGGTGCTAGGTATTGACTAAGGCCAGAATAGTCGTTGATGGCATTGTTCAAGGGGTCGGTTATAGAGCCCTAGTCAAGCAGGTAGCAAAGCAGTTGGGTTTAAAAGGATTGATCAGGAATCTTGAGGACACCAAGGTTGAAATTTTCTGCGAGGGAAAAGAAAACAACATACGCGAGTTCCTGAAGCAAATCGATAGGAAGACGGAAGGCAGAGACATCCTAAGCATCAATGTGACTGGAATCGAATGCTACTGGGAAGGTCAAAGCAATTATCTCCCCGCTTGGAAGGAATATGCAGGGTTCGATATAGACTATCAAGTTGAAGGCGTGACGCTAGTCGATAAGGAAACACTGGAAAACCAAGAGTTCGCCAAACTCTACTTCATAGGATTTCGAGACGAAATGAAAGGATTCAGACACGAAACAAACAAGAATTTCGAAATAATGGATGCAAAATACGACGACATATCAGAAGAACCGAAAGAATTCAGAAAGACTGTGAAAGAATTCTTGGACGCTTTCCTTGGAGAAACAAAGGGCAAAGGCCGATCTTAAAACGAAAAAAGAGAAATGGTAAATGTCTCCAACTCCGTCAAGTTCCGATAGGCTCAAAGTCTGACTGTAACCAAGCCTCTCTTCGTACTTCTTGTGATCCAGTTTAAGAATGGAATTCTAGCGGAACGTCATACGTAAACTAGTGCCCTTCCTGTCGTAGAATGTAGGAAATGTTTTTAAGTGATAATGGTAGCATTATCTACCATATGGAAGAAAAAATGACCAATTATTCCTTCACCATACTAAGCCTCTACAGAACCGATTACACAACGTCTGTACATACAAGAGCCATGGCCAAGAAGCTAAGCGTCAGCCATGTAACCCTCCTACCGCACCTAAGAAGACTTGAAAAAGCAGAAATACTCCTTTCCAGAAGAGTCGGAAAGAACAAAGAATACCTCCTGAACCCAAACAACAGTCTAACTAAACGCTACCTTGAGATAACAGAAGAACTTGTCGCAATCGACTATCTAGACAAGAGCTTCTTGATAAAGAGAATCTCCGATCAGCTGTCGACCATGAACCTAATAGGTTCCCTACTGCTTTTCGGCAGCTATACAAAAGACTATTCTACGGAAGCTAGCGATATAGACATATTCCACCTCGGCAGACTCGAACAAGACGAACAATCACAAATCAAGAAATTCGGAAAAACCTACGGCAAAGAAATCAACATTAAGACTTCCAGCATCGAGAATTTCCATAGCGGCCTGAGAACAGGCGACACTCTAATAAGAGAAATAGTCGAAAACCACATAATACTTCAAAACCCTAGCCCCTTCGTAAACTTGATATGGAGAAACTACAGTGAAAGATAGAACCATAGTCTGGTGCCTAAGACAGAAAAGAGGCATCAGAATAATTCAGCCGAACGAAAACCTCACAAAAGCCTACCTCAAGAAAGCGATAAGTGCCTTGAACACAATGAATGCTGCTTCAGAGATCTGAGAAACCGACTGGATCACAACAACAGCATACTACGCAAGATACTTCGCGCTTTACGCCCTGCTCATGAAGATGGGCATCAAATCAGAAATCCACGAGTGCAGCATCGCCGTTGCAAGCCTGCTCACGGAAAAGGGAATACTGAGAAAGAACTTAGCCACCGACATCTCAAATTCGAAACAAGCCAGAATAGACATTCAGTACTACGTGAAAAGAGAACTCGATCAAGCCTGCATTAGAAGAGGCGTCGAAAAAGCCCGCAATTTTGTCCTGGAACTAGAAGAAGTCATAGCGACTGTGACCACCGACAGAATTGAAGAAGTAAGAGCATACATGAAAGCGCTCAAGCGGCCACTTTGAATTCTGGCACACGCTGAAACGCCAAAAAATGGAAAAAGAGGGGGTTGCGCGGGAGACGTCGCCACTCAATTGCCAATCCAGCCTAGACTACGGGTCTCTAGACATGTACTAATACACTTATGAGGCTTGGGAGCCGAGACATAGCAGCTTTTTCTTCTTAAACAGCTTTCCGTCGCCATCCCGGCCCGCGACTGTGTTCTTGCCGTTCGTCTTTTAGGACCATCGTGTACTAATGCGTAGCATTAAGCAGTTGCCGCGGCTTGTCTTAGTTGGGTGAAACTAATGATTAAGAAAATCCGTAAAGAGCTGGTTGCAGCCATAATCATGGCGTTCGCACTTTCGGCATTGGCGGTTTACATAAATCAGCCGACACAGACAGAGACCCTCTTTGTCAATACAAGAAGCTCTGCAAGCTCTCAGTCTCTGCAGAATCTTCAAAGTCAATGGGGGCTCTCTTCAGGCACAATTCAGGAGACGGTGACTGAGAACATTCGCGGGGAACTGAGGGGCGACACGTTTGAACTTGTGGTTGGAGGCTTGAAGAACTTGACGTTTCACTATGGCGGTCTTGTCCCGGCTTTAAGTATGGTTTATGGGAACGAGCATTGGAGTGGCTCTATGAGCTGCAGGGTTCCAACGGACAACGTGACTGATTTCACCTTCGGGGTGAGAAAACTCATAAGCGACAACGGAAAGGTCACGTACATCTCCGTAAGCGTCACGGAAACCATTGTGAACCAGACAGCCCTCGCTGAAAACCAGTTTTCAGACGTAAGCATAGGCCTGACCGAATCCTCAGAAGGCGCTTCGCCGGTCTTGAGTCAAATTGGACTTGTCGTTCCTTGGCTTGTCAATGGCTTGGTTTGGGTTGCGCAGGGGCTAATCATAGGCGTGCCGCTCTGTTTTGTTTCCTTAGGAATCATCATAATGGTTGACAGAGCGATAATTCCAGCATGGAAAAAACAGTTCAAGGGCAGAAACTTGAGAAGAACCGCATCAGCCGTGCAGGAGAAATAGGTGTTCAGAGCGGTGAGAATTAGGCAAAGGGTTGCAGCTGATATGTGTCCAAGTCGAATCCGAGAAGGCGCGCGGGGTACTCCTTGTTGTGGGTTTGAGCCAAGCTATTAGAAAGCTGGAAGCCTCATGCTAGGAATAGGATTGCCACGCCTGTGACGGCTACTACTGCTCCCAGTATGCCGCGCCAGCTGGTCTTTTCCCGGTAGATGATCCACGTCACCGGGATGATGAAAACAGGCATCAATGACATCAAGGTTTGAGCAACTCCTGCTTCAGCGTTGGCTATCGCAACCATTGAAAGCGTCATTCCCACGACCGGTCCTACTAGCGCACCTGCAGCAGCGTACTTGATTCCCTCTCTATCTCTTGCGGCATCGTGCAGTTCTGGCAGCTTCCGCGCGAAGAAAGCACACGTCCATATGAACAAGCCTGCCAGCAGCATCCGTATCAGTGCTGCCGACACTGGGTTCATTGCCTCACCGACGCCAACGTACATTCCCTTCTTCGAGAGGGCAACACCGAACCCCTGACCTATCGCCGAAATCAAAGCAAATAGCAACCCCCGACTCTTCCTCTTCACATACGCAGACTGCTCTTCCGACGCCTTCTCTCTCTCCAGCAAGACCACGACAATACCAGTCAACGTGACTGCTACTCCAACCAGGGACAACAGCGAGAACGTCTCGCCGAACGCCAAGAAAGCGCCCATAGACGCAAAAATCGGGGATGAAGCCTGCATGAGAACCGTCCGCTTCGGCCCGATCGAAACATACGCCGCAAAAAGCCCAAGATCACCGATGCCGAGCCCCACGATGCCGCTCAAACCCATCCACAACCACTGCGCACCGCTTGCAACAGGCAAGACTGCACCAAGAAAAACAGCATGCGCACACACAAGAAGCCCAATGGCCATCGTGGTGCGGTAAACGTTAACACTGAACGCCCCGATCTTTCTGCCGGCCGACGTGAACAACAAAGAGCTCGCAGTCCAAAGACATGACGTAAGAATCGCGGCTGACTCTCCCATCAGACCTGAGCCCAAATCCTCACTGCCAGAGATACGAAGCGAACCTCACGATCCTTAAACCTTTCCCAGCATTCGGTGGCAAGGGGAACAATCGTGGCTCCTGCAAAAAATCCCGCCAAATTAAGACGCCGATTCTCTGTGGGTCAACCCTGATTGCCATCCGTCTTAGCATGCACTAGTAGAAAAAAGAAAGGGAAGGTTCTCTATTCTCTAGCTTCTTTAAAGTATGATGCTGCAAGCACTACCAGCACGAAGCCCACTATGCCTTTAACAGCGCTAAGCGAAAACAATTGGCTACTCGGATCCACATAACTCAAGACACCATCAGCAAGCAGAAGTGCAGCCAAGGCTATCGCTATTGTTCCCACTATGAGGTTGCTAATTTTCATAGTCGCCTCGTTTTATCCAGTTTACCTTGCAAAATTTCTTGTAGCACGCGCTATGGCTGAGCCGTCATTAATTCAACTGTTATCATCGTGGCTATTTCAGGATTCTTGTGGCAAGGTCTTCGCATTGTTTTTCAGCGTCTGCGACTTTGGAGGCGTCGTTTGGGTCTCGAGCAGCTACGCTTATTACCCCTCTATAGTCTAGTCCAAACAGGCCTGCGATCATCTTGAAGTAGTCTTCGACTTTTCCTCGTGAAGCAATGCCTTCGGCTCCAGGAACTTGTCCAACGACCACGCTTGCAAATCGTTTTCCTTTGATTTTGCCATATAGAGGATATGCGCGGTGGATGAAGTTCATAGCTGACGAAGTGGGAGCATCGAAATACGTTGGCGAGCCCAGCACAACTGCTTCAGCAGATAGTATCTTGTCGTAGATTCCCTACATGTCATCTTTGATGTGGCATGCGTTTGTTTTTTCGCATACCAAACAGCCATCGCAAACCTTGATGTTCCTATCTCTGAGTGTAATCAACTCGGTTTCGGCACCTCTTTTCTCAGCCGCCGCCTTGAGTTTTCTCATCAACCATTCAGTATTCCCTTTCCTCGGGCTACAACATATCTCCAGCATCTTCATGCTCAATTCCTCTTGGGTCATATATGCTAAACGAATTTCATTTAAAGTCTTTTTCTGTGGCGAGCGCGCGCTGCAGATAGCGAAATAGACCGATAACAAAGAAAGATGGAGGTTGAGTGTACGCTTTCTATTGTCTAGGGAAGGTTGACTACTACGTTGTATGCGTCTGGTGAACCCCAGCCGGTTGGGTAATCCCATCCGGTGCTTGCTGAGAAGTAGCCGCAGTTCCCTGTTGTTATGTCGTGGTATACGGCCTTGTTGATGGCGTAGAGGTTTGTGTTGATGGTTCCGTAGGTGTGTCCATGGTATTGGACGGCGATGGCCGCTAATCCTGCCCATTGTGGTGCTCCGGCGCTTGTTCCGCCGACTTGCCACCATGAGCTTCCGGTTTTGACGTAGATTCCAGTGTCGGGGTCTGCGTTGTAGGCCACGTCTGCGATGTCCCTCTTGTTGTTAAGGCCGAATCCCGTTTGGTACGTTGGTTCGGTGAACGTGATGCTGTAGCCTGCGCCGCTTCCGCTCCATGTGGTCTCGCTGTTGTAGGACGCGTCTGAGTTCATGTATAAGCTTGTTCCGCCGACGGCGGTCACCAGGGGATCTGAGGCTGGGTAGATGATGTTGTTGGCCACTGTTGCCCCGTTGTCTCCTGACGCCGCGAAGAGCGCTATGCTCTTGTTCACGGCTGTCTGGAATAGCGCATGATACTTCGCGATCGTTGCGGACCCCGATTTGGGCCACGAGGCTTCTTCAAGTCCGAAGCTCATCGAAATAACTGAGACTCCTGATATGCTGTTGATGGCGTACTTGATGCACGTGTACAGGCTTGAGAGCGAAGCATCCTTACCGACGACGAGCGCTATCTTCGCAGCTGGAGCCACAGCGTGAGCCCACTCAACATCAAGGCTCGTCTCTATAGCCCAGTTGGAATCTGACCTCCTGGGCTTTCCGCTTGGATAGTAGATGTTCAGCGTGCACGATGGCAAGTTGAACGTGCTGCAGAAAGTCTGCAGGTCCCTCGACATCGTGCTGCTTCCATAAGCATCCACGATCGCAATTGTCGTGCCTGCACCGTTCCAGCCGGCGCTGATCAGCGTGTCAAAATCATATGCCTTCTGCATCTCCTGCGGAGTGTAAGGCGCCGCCCCAGGCGTCCCGATGCTCGTCGGACGCGCAATTAGGAACGGTGCAACCTCAGACTCTGCACGAGGCAAAGCACAAAGGGCTGCGACAACGCCTACGGCTACACTGGCCGCCAGAACAAAGAGCAGCATAGTAGCACACAGTTCGTTTTTCATAAGCCTCTCCTCAAAGCATGCATAGAGGGTCTAAACTAAAAGCTTTTTGCAAGTTCACACAACACGATTCAGAGATGCCGAGCTTCTTCATAGCGCCAGACCCCCAAGAACAACATTAGAAATAGTCACGGCAATGCCTACATTGGGGATACTCACTTCAATGTTGGGCCTGCGACACCGCATGTTCTTTCAGCCGAAAAAACAACATAGGCCAAACGTCACTGTGACGCGCTTCCGTCATTCCTACACCTTCCAGATCGACTGGAACATGTGAACAATCAACATAGCCACTTAAACCCATCCGCCCTGGAACCGTCACACTGAAACTTCAGGAAAGAACCGTGACTGAGAAGCAGGTCCAGCATCCTGTTTTCCTAGCGCAAGCTAGAAAACATACTAACACCTATTCAGTGAGAGAATGATGCCAATTAAGTATGTATTCAGGCAACCTCAACCCTCTCTCGCCCAATCTTTCCACCAGCCTCACTGGCAATGGACTCAGAACATAAGCCGCCCTCATGTAAAACCTTCTAGGCTGCCCCCGCATAGCTTCCTCCTCCAATATTATCCGCAGGTCAGATTTTTCGGCCAGGGTTGATTTCCCAGTACTGGTAATTGACAAGACCGTTCCATTCATCTTCTTTAAAATGTCACACCAAGAAATTACGGGTTTTGTTTCTCCGGAAAATGAGATTAAAATCTGAACGTCACCAGGTCTCGGAGGTGGCGTATTTACGCCTCTGGCTATGTAGACGTTGTCTCCTAGTGTGTTTTTGATGTGGGAGAGCCTTATAGCAGCCATCTTGACTATTTCGCTTGCCGTGCCCTTCCCGCCTAAGAATACGCTTGTTCGTTTTTCCAAAGCGTCAACGAGGCGCGAATAGGTTTCAGACTTGACTATTGAGTCAACTATTGGTCCTAATTTGGCGAATTCCTCTTCACAGAGCCCAATAACGTCATTTGCTTCCAAATTTCGAAAGATCGCCTCAGTCATCATGAACAAAAGAAGAAGACTCCCCAGCTCGAAGATATCACCCATAATTCCTACTTCACTATAATCAAACGAAGGCTTCGCCCTCCCCCGCCCTCTCAACTCAACAACGTGCCCATGTTTGGCGACGATTTCTGCCAACGGAGACCTTACGCCAGAGGTTATAAGCCCCATAGAAAGCTTCGACGCCCCCTTCTTCTCCTCAATATATTTTGAAAGATCCTGCGCCATAACCAAGGGATCACCAGACACGCCGCTTCCAGAATTCATCAACATCAACGTCCTCTTGTACCGTCTTTCAAGCTCTGCCGCAGCATCATACATGTTCTTCCCCGGAAAACCCGGATCATCCGGGGTCAACACAACCTTGTTCCTCCAACCTGTCTGACTGATCGCAATTTGGCTCATTGCCGCATTGAGAGAATATAACGACCTGCCCGATCCTCCGCAGACCACACAATCAGCTGACTTCAGACTTTCATAAAGGAGTGACAGCTCCTTCCTTCTCACATCAAGAAGGTTCTCTCTAATCCTGTTAATGTATCCGATGCCGCTAACCTTGTCTTTGATCTCCACCACGCTCGGTCAAACTGATTTCCAAACACTACCGGAGCAGTCTGGTCAACACTTCTGTGCTTACAGCAATTTCAGCTTTTCCTAATCTTTCGCGGGTCTACCATTCACCGCCATTCTCTGAATCTCGTCATAAGCGCGCGGTGTAAATAAGAGAGGAAACGAATGCAGGGAAATGCCCCACGTTTTGGCTACCACACCTGTCGCTCTGGCCTTTTTCCTGCCTCTATAACCCTGTAGCAGTGGTTCAGAATGAACTCCTTGGGAAAGGCTTGCCAGAACCACGTTGTCGCCTTCCACCCAGTACAGTGACAGGGAGAGATCACAGCGAAACCGAATTTCTTCAACTCACTGATCGTCCTTTGAACGTAGTCGTCGGAGCGCCAGAGCATGTGGGTGCCACCAACCAGGCCATGTATACGGTCGAAGGAACCGAGCTTCTGAACCTGCATCAAGGTGTTAATAGGCCCTGCGTGTGCGCACCCTGTGACCACGAAGGGACCAACTTCTTTCACATCAGTCCACATTGCCAAATCGTCGAGTACGCGGTCCTCAGTCTCTTTTCCATCGATGTCGGTGACAAGTTTGCCTCCGCCAGGCAAGTCTATTACAGTTTCAAACGTTTTTCTCTCAATTTGTCCCGTGGTCCAGAGCCCTGGAACTATCTCTGCAGGTTTGGTGGAGAGCACGACCTCTCCCCCTGCTTTCTCGATCTCTGCTATTCCTTGCCCCTTAGGGACTCCTATGTTACCACTTCGTTTCCCTTTTCGCTTGGCGAACCTTTGAATAAACGTCTGGGGGTGCCCGTAAACTTTGATGCCTCCAGCGGCCTCTACTACTTCCACTGTCGCCGTGGTATGGTCCAGATGTCCATGGCTCAGCACTACGGCATCGATATCTTTGAGGTTCAGCTTGAGGAACTCTATGTTATGTATCAACGCTTCCTTGTTGTCTCCCGTATCGAAGATTACTTTTCTAGGCTCGCCTCTGGCGTCAATTAGTTCCAATAGCAAGGATAGACCTGACTGACCGTGACCTTCGTCATAGACTAGGTTATCCCCGATGGTCGTAATCTTCAGCTTTTCAACTCGAGTCACAATCTTCACTATTATTTGCTAATTATTATAAGATTTAGCGCGCGCGGTGTAGCAGCGTTATGAAGATCGTGTAAGAAACTACGTCTATTCAGCGTTTCGATGGCCAGCGTGCGCCTAAACTTAATAACTTTCTTTCTCAATGTCAATCATACGCATATGACTCGGGCTGGTGCTCACCATCACGAAGAACAAGCGGGGAAGAACAAGGAAACATCGCTGGATTGAGTTTTCCGATATCGAGCATGATTCTTCACATGAAGCTCTGTACGTGAAATGGGCAAGTATTAACAATCCCGCGCTGGCTCAATGCGCACGCTATGGTTGCCCTCACTGCGGGAGAAAAGTCTTCAGACTTCGACATGACAAGAAGTTCGGGAACATACGTTTTTACTGTCCGAATTGCAGTTTTGAAACTTCATACCATATAATCCAGCCAAAACGCAACTTTCGCACGGTTGAAGTTCATGACGAGCGAGGAATTCTGGTTGGTGTGAAGACGGTTGACGATTACCATGAGAAGACTCCACGGGAAAATGCTGATTTGATGGTGATGTACGCGGAGCAGAGAACGGACCTTGGGGGCGAATGGTTCGATGGTGCTTCTGGAACTAACTCCCAGTCCAGGTACTCAACTCGCGAGGAGACTCTGAAAAGAATCGAAGAGCGTAGAATGAAGCGTCTTATGGAGGCCGTGCTTGAGGAGATTGAACGAGAAGAACAGGAGAATCGAACCGCAGATTTTC
>Ga0315277_10003367_pt1 | contig 21676 bp, 17 predicted proteins | sample YL17G05_15_MG_FD_203695 | JGI IMG/M metagenome (GOLD analysis project Ga0315277, IMG submission 203695) | Sediment microbial communities from Yellowstone Lake, YNP, Wyoming, USA - YL17G05_15 | ecosystem: Environmental > Aquatic > Freshwater > Lake > Sediment | place: USA: Wyoming | collected...
GACTAGTGTTCCGACCTTCTCACCTGTGACTGCTTTCTTGATGTTGTCTTTCTTGTTTACATCGAACACGATTATGGGCAGTCCGTTTTCCATGCAGAGTGAAATGGCAGTGGAATCCATTACCTTCAGACCCCTGTTGATGACCTCGAGGTAGCCCACTCTTTCCAAGAAAACTGCGTTGGGATCGGTGACCGGGTCTGAGGTAAACACCCCTCTGACCTTGGTGGCTTTTAGGAGGACGTCCGCGCGAATCTCGATTGCTCTGAGGACGGCGGCGGTGTCAGTGGTGAAGTAGGGATTGCCCGTCCCCGCGGCCATTATTACGATACGCCCCTTCTCAAGGTGCCTCATGGCCCTGCGACGGACGTACGGCTCTGCTACCTCCGCCATGGTAATGGCTGACAAAACGCGGGTGTGCAGGCCGAGCTTTTCCAGATGATCTTGGAAGGCGAGAGCGTTGATAACGGTGGCCAGCATTCCCATGTAGTCGGCATTGGCCCTGTCCATCCCCGCACGTTCTGCCTCCGCACCCCTGAAGATGTTGCCGCCACCGACGACCATTCCCACCTGAACGCCCATGGCCGCAACATCCTGGATCTCAGAACACAGAGCGGCGATGCGAGTGTGGGAGATGCCGTGGGCTTTCTCGCCGGTGAGAACCTGCCCGCTCAATTTGAGCAGGACTCTTTCATAACAGATCTGAGGCATCCATGCCGCCTGCTAAGAGCATTGGCCTAGACGAAAACGCGAGAATCTCCTGACGACGATGTTTTCTCCAAACCTACCAGCTGCTTCCTTGACCATCTCTTCGACGGATCTCTTCGGATCCTTTATGAAGGGCTGCTCCAAAAGGCAATTGTCCTTGAAAAACTTGTCCAGTTTGCCCTGGACGATTTTTTCCACGATTTGAGGAGGTTTGCCCGAGCCTGCAACTTGAGCAGCCAGAATCTCCTTCTCCTTCTCCAGAAGCTCTGGCGGGACTTGCTGACGCGAAACTGCGACCGGGTCGCTTGCCACGACCTGCATCGCAACTTCTCGCACCAGCGTTTTGAACTCTGAAGTTCTCGCTACAAAATCCGTTTCGCAGTTGACTTCAACAAGAGCACCCACACGACTTCCGGGATGAATGTAGGCCTCAACAAGGCCTTCCGAAGCAACTCTCGAAGCCTTCTTCGCAGCAGCAGCGATCCCCATCTTTCTGAGATACTCTATGGCTTTTTCCAGATCGCACGCGCATTCTGTCAAGGCCTTCCTGCAATCCAACACGCCTGCGCCCGTTCTTTCTCTTATCTGTTTTATCAGCTCGGTGCTAATCTCCATCGCTGCCCTCCGGCTTTCCGGTCTGCTCTTTTCTGGCACCATCTTTACCGCGATCTCTTGTTTCGTTAACTCCAGGCTCACGAACCGCTGCCCTGCGAGCCATGTGAGGATCCTCTTCTCGATGCCCCTCAGTCTCAGGCTGCGGCAATTCAACTTCTTTACCTTCCAGGCCCCCGGTCCCCGGCAGACCCAGATCCTCGCCTTCACTGGACTCTGCGAGCCCTTCGATGACGGCGTCGCTTGCCATCCTACAGAAGAGCTTTATCGCGCGTATGGCATCGTCGTTTCCAGGGATAGGGTGAGTTATAAGCTCCGGATCGCAGTTTGTGTCAACGATGCCGACAATCGGAATCTTGAGCTTACTTGCCTCCGCAACCGCAATTTTCTCTTTCTTTGTATCGATGACAAAAACTAGTTTGGGCAAGGTATCCAGCTCTTTTATACCCTTGAAGATCTTCTCGAGCTTCTGCCTCTGTTTCTCGAGCTGGGCGACCTCCTTCTTAGAAAGCTTCTCATAGGTGCCGTCCTGGCTCATCTGATCCAGCTCTTTCAGCCTGCGAATGTTTGAACGAATAGTCCTGAAGTTGGTCAGCATGCCTCCTAGCCAGCGTTCGGAGACGTAGAACATTCCACATCTGGCAGCTTCTTCAGCAACCGTGTCTCTGGCCTGTTTTTTTGTTCCGACAAGAAGGATCTTCCCGCCGCCTCCTGCAACTTCTTTGATCTTCTCTCTCGCTACGTCAATACACTTCAATGTTTGCTGAAGATCAATGATGTAGATCCCACTTCTTTCGATGAAAATGTAGTCCTTCATCTTGGGGTTCCATCTTCGGGTCTGATGCCCGAAGTGGACCCCGGCTTCGAGCAACTCTTTCATTCCGACTTGAGCCATCAACTCCTCCTCGTATCGCAGTTTTGATCCGCCGTCTCTAGAACGCTCCAGCATTTCTGGAACCACCGCGTACTTCGCAGAGACGTGTGTATTGACAGTCTATCTCTTGGAGAACTGGAATCTCTTTCTCGCCCCGGGCTGACCGTATTTCTTACGCTCTTTCATCTTTGGGTTCCGTGTCAGACACCCTTCTCTGCGAAGAACGGAGATGAGCTCCGGGTTCGCAGACTTGAGAGCTCTGGCAATGCCGAGGCTGACGGCACCGGCCTGACCGCTAAGACCACCGCCATCTACCGAGGCAATGACGTCATACTTGGTGGCAGTTTCGGTCAATAACATCGGTTGCTGCGCCTGGGCCACGAGAGACTTTCGCCTGAAGTACTCTTCAAAGCTGTGATCGTTTACGATCTTTCGACCCGTCCCGGGCAAGATCCTGACTCTCGCGACGGCCTCTTTTCGCCTGCCCGTCCCGTAATACCGTTCAACTGACATTCTCTACCTCCATCGCCTCACATTAACTTGTCAGATTTCCACGGCTTCGGATTCTGCGCCGCGTGAGGATGCTTTGGACCTCTGTGGACATGCAGTTTCCTAGCCATCTGCCTTCCCAGTTTGCTGTGGGGGAGCATGCCCGTTACGGCATGCCTTATGACGTCTTCAGGTTTTTTCTCCATGAGTTCTTTGAAAGAAGTAAACCTGGCTCCCCCAGGGTAGCCACTGTACCTGAAGTACGTCTTAGTGGCAGCCTTGGAACCCGTTACGCGAATCTTCTCCGCGTTGACTACAACAACATGGTCCCCGATGTCCTGGTGCCGGCTGTACCCAGGCTTACCCTTTCCCATGATCCTGTAAGCAACTCGGCTGGCCAGCCTACCCAGTGTCATCCCTGTTGCGTCAACCAGAAGCCATTCAGCAGGGAACTGCTCTGTTTTTACGAAAGTTGTCCTCATGAGATGAACTCCTATTCAGCTTTTCTTGTCAAACTAACATCTTATCTGTCAAGTGCCCTTGTGTCAACACAATACTGTCTCCCAAAGAGGCCCTCACGGTTTGGCTCGAAATATCCATTCTCGCCGTATCAAAACATTCTATCCCATTTGACACCAAACATAAAGCCACAAGCTACCAGCAGATGGAACAAATACCCCAACCCCAGGAAAAACGACTTGGCGCAGAAAACTGCCGCTTCCTCCTAACCTCGAGCGGCACGAATCTTTCCTGCAAAGGGCCGGGTTATGATGTCTTTCTCTGTGATTATCGCAGTAACGTACTCGTGCGGCACAATATCAAATGCAGGATTATACACGCGCGCTTCGTCCGGCACCATCTTCTTCCCTGCCACTAATCTGACCTCTTCCTCTCCTCTTTCTTCCAAAGGAATACCAGACCCGTCGGCGATAGAATCATCAATCGTAGAATAGGGACATGCCACGTAGAAAGGCACGCCGTGCTCCTTGGCAACGATCGCCAAAGAATAGGATCCGACCTTGTTCGCCAGATCGCCGTTGCGAGCCACTCTATCAGCACCCACCATTACGCAGTCCACTTTCCCCTCCTTCATCAACCAGGCTGCCGCCGAGTCGCACACCACGGTGACATCAATTTTCTGCGACACTAATTCCCACGCCGTAAGTCTTGCACCTTGAAACAACGGCCTCGTCTCGTCGGCTATCACGTGCACTCTCTTGCCTTCGCTCGCGGCAACGTAGATCGCTGCCAGCGCGGTCCCCATGCCCGCCGTCGCAAGCGCTCCGGCATTGCAGTGCGTGAGAACTGTCGCACCGTCGTTGAGAAGCCTCGCCCCGTTCCTGCCAATCCTCCGACACAATTCCCTGTCCTCGTCCAATATGGACAGCGCTTCTGAAAGGAGCGTCTCCTCCACGCATTGTCCACGCGATCCCTTTGCATCCTCAACGACAGCCAGCATTCTCTCGAGTGCCCAGGAAAGATTGACGGCCGTGGGTCTGGTCGAACGGAGAAGTTCAATGGCGCGAAGGGCTCTGGTGCGAACGGCCCCTGCGCCAATAAGCCGCTTCCTGGTGCCAGCCTCAGCCTGGCCCCGCACCGAAAGTGCCACCCCGAGAGCAGCCACGACGCCAATCGCTGGAGCTCCTCGTATTCTCATGGTCCTTATCGCTTCAGCGACATCTTGCGCGGAAGAAAGCTCCAGGTATCTGAGACGCCCCGGCAGAGCAGTCTGGTCGATGATCCTGACGGATGTTCCTGTCCACTCGACTGTTTTTGGTCCAAACCTCTGCCGTTTCCAAAAGTCTTTCTCAAACGTGCAAGCCGCACCATTACGTCTAGCTTTGTGTGTAGCGCTCCTGTGTTTTGTCTCGCCAATTGTCTCGCGCTTGGGCTTTCTAGTCGCCACTCGGACCGACTCCTTTCATTGCCTCAGCTTCTTGGAAAGCTCTTTGAGCATGTCATAAAGCCTTGCAACTGGTAGTCCCATAACGTTAAAGAAACATCCGTTGATGTGTTTTATGAAAACCGCCCCGAAACCCTGAATCCCGTAGCTTCCCGCCTTGTCCATCGGCTCTCCGGTCGCCAGGTAATCATCAATCTCGACGTTGGTCATGGTCTTCATCGTCACGAGGCTCTTCTCGTAGCCAGTCTCTCGAATATCAGTAAGCACGTCAACCAGCGCAAGACCGGTGTATACCGTGTGAGTCTTCCCACTCAGCCTGCGAAGCATCGCTCTTGCGTCAGACAGGTTCCGCGGTTTGCCGAGAATTTTCTTGTCCAGAACGACAACGGTATCGGCGCCAAGTATGACCCCGTTCGGAAATCTGTGTGCGAGCGAAAGCGCCTTCGCAAGCGCCCACTCAACCACGAAATCCGAAGGTCTAGCGCGCGGAGTGTGGTCCTCGCGGACTTCCGGAACGGCAAGCTCAAACTTGAGTCCCATCATCCTGACAAGCTCGCGTCGTCTGGGAGAGACGGAGGCGAGAACCAGTCTCTTTCGTGGTGGAGAAATGAACATTAGCTGTCTCCCCCATTCCCTTTGGCCAACAGCACGGCAGAAGCTGAACGCAGCCACGCTGCAGTGACGTAAAGACTATGCGTTTTCCCCACTCCCTTTGTTTTCCCTCTCGATTATCAGAGTGACCGGCCCGTCATTCTCTAAATCCACCAGCATTCTCTGACCAAACACACCCGTTCTTACCTCAACCCCCGTGTCCCGCAGGAAATCGCAAAACACGTCGAAAAGCTCGCGGGCCTTTTCCGGGACTGCCGCTCCCGTGAAGCTCGGCCGCCTTCCTCGAGAACAATCTCCGTAGAGTGTGAACTGCGATACTACGAGCGCAGTGCCCCTCACCTCCAGGAGAGATCTATTCATTTTCCCCCGGTCGTCCTGAAAGATTCTCAATTCGGCACATTTCCCCGCAGTCCACCGTGCCTCCTCCTCCCTGTCACCGTCTCCCACGGCAAGCAATATCAGAAGTCCCGGGCCTATGCGCGACACTTCCTCCCCTGCCACACTCACCGAAGAAGACGCGACTCTCTGGACTACCGCCCTCATCTGTCGATGTCCTTCTCTGACTCAGACTTCGGAAAGGCCTCAGGTAGAAATTGTCCTCGTTCGACTCTAGTCACGTTTTTGACGCTCGAAATGGCCTTCATTACCCTCTCGAGGTGTCGAAGGTCCTGTACTTCCACTACAAACCTCCCTTTCACCTCCCCGTCGACAAGACCCATATCAGTACGCTGGATGTTTGTTTTCGTCCCCGATATTGCCTTTGCAATGTCGAAAAGGAGATTCTGTCTATCGCTCCCCCTCACGACGAGATTGACCATAAAGAGATCCTCCTCAGCCACGTTCCATTCGACGTCGATTCTTCGTCCTTTCTCGACCCGATCGTCAAAAGCATTCGGACAATCGACTCTGTGCACGGAGACCCCTCTGCCCCGTGTAATGATTCCAGTGACCCTGTCTCCCGGAATCGGCTCGCAGCAGTGTGCGAAAGTCACCATCAGGTTCGAAATGCCCTGGATCTTTACGTAGTGTCTGCGTCTCTCTGCGAGCTCGCGAAGCCTCCTGAACGGAAAGACCTTTTCGATTCCTACCCTCGAAGGACGGGGCGTCATCTTCAGGAGAACGCTCTCAACACTCACCTCGCCCCTGCCTATTGCAGCCACGAGCTGCTCCTCAGACGAAAAACCTGATGCGACTGCAATGTCGGTCAGATCATCTGGAGCAGTGATCCTGTTCTTCTTGAGTTCCTTGTCCAGAATCTCTTTTCCGAGAGTAAAGCTGTCCCTTTGACCTGCGACTCTCAGCCAGTGGCGCACCTTGCTCCTGGCCTCAGGACTTCTCAGAACCTTAAGCCAATCCTCGCTCGGCCTTGCGGACGGAGACGTCACAATCTCAACCGTCTCGCCGCTCTCGAGCACGTGCTTCGTCGATACGAGTTTCCCGTTGACCTTGGCACCGACGCAGTGATTGCCTACTTCAGTGTGCACGGCGTAGGCGAAATCAAGCGCCGTGGAGCCTCTCGGCAGATGCTTTACGTCTCCCCTTGGTGTAAAAACAAAAACCTCGGCGTGGTAAAGGGATTCCTTCACGAGTCTCAGGAATTCCTCCGGGTCACTTGCGTCTTCCTGCCAGTCTGTGGCGCGCTTGAGAAGTTCACGCACTTTCTGCAGCTCGCCACCCACGGCTACTCCTTCCTTGTACGAGTAGTGAGCTGCGATTCCGAGCTCCGCAGTTCTGTCCATTTCTCTGCTTCGTATCTGGAATTCCACCATCTCCCCTTTGGGACCAAACACTGTCGTGTGGAGCGATTGGTACATGTTGCTCTTGGGAGTAGCGATGTAGTCCTTGAACCTGTCGTGAACAGGAGAATAGAGATCGTGCGCGATGCCCAGAACCCTGTAACACTCTGCCTTGCTCGTGGCGATTATCCGTATCCCGATCAGGTCATAGATCTGCTCGAACGAACAGTCGCGTTCCTTCATTTTTCTGTAGATACCCGCAAAGTGTTTGGGCCGTCCAAGAACGTCTGCCTTGATTCCAGAAGCGGTGAGCCTCTTGCTGACAGTCTCCTTCACTTCCTCGACGTAGCGTTCCCTGTCTTCGCGAGCCTGGTCGATCTTATTAGAAATCTCTCGATAGGTTTCTGGGTCCAGATACTTGAATGCAAGATCCTCAAGTTCCCACTTAAGCTTCCAGATTCCCAGTCTGTGGGCCAGAGGGGCAAATATGTCGCGAGTTTCTTCTGCGGTCTGGATTATCCTGGACTTGTCAAGCGATCCCAGCGTACGCATGTTGTGGAGCCTGTCGGCAAGCTTTATCAGGACTACCCGGATATCCGTGGCCATCGAGAGAAGCATCTTTCTGAAATACTCTGCCTGTTCTACCTCTTTGCTCCTGAACTTGAAGCCCCCTATCTTGGTCACCCCGTCTACGAGGTATGCCACTTCCTTGCCGAAGGCATCTTCGATATGCGGCGCCGTCTCATTTCCGTCTTCTATGACGTCGTGAAGAAGCGCGGAGCAGACCAGCGGGGTATCCATTCTCCGCTCCAGGAGATCGATCAGGATCGTCGCAACCTGGGTACAGTGTGTGACAAAAGGCTCACCCGATTTCCTGAGCTGACCCCTGTGCGCAACGTCCGAGAACCTGAAAGCTCTCTCAACTATGTCGAGTTTCACACGAGGGCATCTCTTCCTCAGTTCCTCGAGCAGCGAGTTGAGCAAGTTTTCCGTGTCTACCGAAATCTTGTTGTCCCCTGGAGGCTTGTTCATCACGCAGTCTCTAGGTAGAATGCGACCCCATTTCCCGGGTCACGACAATTGCCACAGATGTCCCGGCCCCATGCATTCCCCTGCCACAGATTCAATGGCCTTTGACATCCTTGAGTTTCAACTGCAATCTGCTCTTTCCCTGCCAGCTACTGAGCCACGGTATGTGTGCAAGCGAAACGTCTCCCTCAGAACACGCTATTTCTCTCTCGAGAGACGCAAGATTGAAACCGATGCATTCTGCGAAGAAGCTACCCTGTCTCACAGATAGCTTCAAATGAGAGCCTCCGCCCACGAGAGACCTGTCCAATACCTGTACACCTGTTGTCACAAAGACGGGCTCGGGGTTGCCAATACCGAAAGGCGCCAGCTGGCCGATGAGCCCGGCCAGTCGTTCGCTCAGTTCTGATAAATGAAGTTCGTAATCCAAATAAAGTTTCGGCGTGACATCAATGCCCCTCAGGCCCTCATCCACCAGCGCAATGAATGTGTCTCTGAATCTCTCAAGATCGCCCTTGTTAAGCGTTATTCCGGCGGCATGGCTGTGGCCTCCGAAGCCTGTGAGTATGTTCTTGCATCGAGAGAGCGCCCCGTAAACGTCGAACCCCTGCACGCTCCGACAAGAACCCCTCGCCGTTTCGCCCTCCACCGAAATGAGAACGGTAGGCCTCCTGTAACGCTCGGCGAGTCTAGACGCGACTATGCCAAGCACGCCTGGATGCCACCTCCTGGACCAAAGAACGATGCTCGGAGGAACTTCAGTTCCGTATGCTTTTTCGAGCTTTCCTATCGCCAGATGAAGCGTCTCTTCGTCAATCTGTCGCCTGCGAGCGTTGTCGTCTTCAAGACCCTCTGCGATCGCCCGGGCTTCGCCCGCGTCTTGCGAGAAAAGAAGTCTTATACCCGACTCGGAATCTCCCATCCTACCTGCCGCGTTGATCCGTGGAGCCAGGATGAATGCCACGTGTTGGCTCTCGATCTTCCTTCCCGCCAGTCCGCACAACTCCTTCAGGGCTTCGATACCTGGCTTCTTGCTCGTCTGCACCGCTTCAAGACCAAGCTTAGTGAACACTCTGTTCTCTTCGGTGAGAGGCACCACGTCTGCCACAGTACCCAGAGCCACGACGTCCAAATACTCGTTTAGATCCCTCGGCACCTCTCTTCCTGCGACCGCGAGAAGAGCCTGCGTGAGCTTGTAAGTAACCCCCACACCTGCCAGGTCAACGAAGGGATAATTTGAGCCCTCACGTTTGGGATCGATCACGGCACAAGCGTCCGGCATGTCTGTTGCAGGCTCGTGATGGTCAACTACGATGACATCAATGCCGAGCGAATTCGCCAGTGCAACTTCTTCCAGTGCCGCGATTCCGTTGTCCACCGTGATGATTAGACTTACCCCCATCTTCTTGGCAAGAAGGACAGCTTTCGCCGAAAGCCCATATCCGTCGCGAAGCCTGTGAGGAATTATGTATTGAACATCGCCTCCAAGCTCTCTCAGGAAAGAAGTCAGAAGAAAAACGGACGTAATTCCGTCTACATCGTAATCACCAAAGACGAGTAGCTTCTCGTTTTCCCGGATTGCCGTGAGGATTCTATCAACTCCCCGTTCCATGTCCGGTAACAGGAAGGGATCGTAAAGAAAAGAGATCGATGGATTGAGAAACCTCTTCGCCTTCTCTGGTGTATCCACCCCCCTCGCTGCCAGAATGGCAGCCAGAGCCCGAGGTATGGCAAGGCAGGATGCAAGCTCGTTCACGCATTCTGCCGGTGGCTGTGAAGGCCCGACCCACTGCGGTCTGATTCCGGAATGTGCTCCGCTATTTCTGCCTGAGCTAAACAAATCACTCTCCCTATGCTTTCAGTTCTTGAGTACCGTCGAGCGAGTGAATCCCTTAAGGCACGCCGGCTCCTCTTGTCGCGAAGCACGCCCGCCCCTCAAATCGCTCATAAACTCAGTATGCCGGAGGAAGCAATAAGCCGGGTTCTGTCGACCCGATTTGAGCCGACCGAAGTCGTCTCCGGGCCGCGATGACCATTTATCTGGGACGCGCGTCGCCGCGCGCCTCAAGCAACCTACCCGAGAGTGATACCGAGGCGGGCCACCTCTCCTCTTCTATTTGGTCTTGCTCCGAGTGGGGTTTGCCTAGCTGCCGGTGTCACCACCGGCACTGGTGAGCTCTTACCTCACCGTTTCACCCTTGCTCGCGGCTAATGCCGCGGGCGGTCTCGTTTTCTGTGGCACTTTCCTTGGGATTTCTCCCACTGGGTATTACCCAGCACCCTGCCCTAAGGAGTCCGGACTTTCCTCGAGCTGCCCCGTCGTCCCTACCGGGACTCTGGCTCGGCCCGCGGTCATCTAGCTTCCACCGGCGGGGTTATTGTAGCATGCTGGGTGCGCAAACGCAACAGGCAGGCAGACGAGCGCGGGACGGCAAGCGCGATGCACAGTTGACAGTGAAGCCCGTGGTGGAGGCTCGGATCATATGATGGGCACTGGCGGGGCAGCGGCGATGCACATTCCCGAAGGTTGATGAGATCAGGGAGTGTGCGCCGAGACAAGCGGAATACAAGCGTGAAAGCTGAGGTGTGCTCTTGCGCGGTAGCTCTCTCTGTGCTTCGCCCTACTCCTTCCCCATCCGCTGCTCCAGACCAGACTCCGCCTTGTCCTTGCCCACCTTCAAAAAGCTGTCAACCGCATCGTTGGCCAGGGCGTCGGCCTCCTTGTTCTTCTTCCGCTCGACGTGCACCAACTTCAAATTGGAAACACTGTGGCAGAGCCTCTCGGCTTCGGCAAAGAGTTCTTTCAGTTTCACGTCTTTAACCTTGTATTCTTTGTTCATTTGCCGCACGACCAACTCACTGTCAGCCAGAACCGTCACGTCCTGAGCTCCCACGTCAATGGCTTCCCTGAGCCCATCAATGAGCGCAGTGTATTCGGCAACGTTGTTCGTGGTAATACCGATGTACCGCGCTTTCTTGACCAGAATTCGGCCTTCGCCGTCCTTGATGACTAACCCGCATCCTGCGTGACCTGGATTACCCCTCGCACATCCGTCTATCGAAACCGATATTCTCGCGGGTCCTTCTTGCCACAACTTTTCACTGATCTTCATCAAGTATCAAGCCCCCCAGATTCCAATTATGCGATCGCCCATCCTGCTACCTCCCCCGTCTCATTGCCCGCTCTCATCCGCCCACACAAGCATTCTTCCGCACGTCTCACAACCTATCACCTTGAGACCTTTTCTTATCTCGTTGATTGTCTGAGGCGGAAGATTAGTGAAGCAAGCGCCGCAGGCCCTGTTCTTTACTGCTGCAACGGCCATACCTCCTTTGCCCCCCACTACTCTTTCGTACCGCGACCGAATGGGCGCGCTCAGCTTGCCTAGAAGGTATTCCCTCTGTTCCATGATCACTTCTATTTTACCTTTGGCGTCTTCGAGCTCTTGCTCAAGCCTGCGCTTTTCATCGACCGCGAGCGTCTCTTCCGTGGAGATCTTTTCCTCAGATTCCTTCAGTTCCTTGGCCGCGTTCTCCTCGAGTTCCATGAGTTCGATGATTTCACCTTCAACGTGCGAGCGCTTTTCCTTTTGCAGAGCTATTTCGTGAAGAAGAGCCTGGTACTCTTTGTTTGTCTTGACCTCAAATTGCTTAAATTCAAACTTGCGGATCCTCTCAGAGAAATCCTCTATGCCCCGCTCTTTTGTCCGTCTCTTCACTTTGAATTCCTCGAGCTGCGCCCGCTTCTTGGCGTACTCTTCCCTGAGAAGCACTAGTTTCCTGTCGAGCTCCGCTACCTGCTCAGGAACAAGGTTGATGACTCTCGTAAGATTGACCACCTTGATGTCAACGTCTTTGAGTTCCGCGAGAGCAGCGATTTCGTCCGTCATTTATCCAACCAGCTCCTTCCATGTGAAACTATGCGCGGCGCTATTCACGACATGGACAAACGGGTTCCCCTTTACACTCCCTCTTGATTGCGAACAAGGCACTCGCTGCCACACCGATGGCACAAAAAAAGAGAGGTGTACGTGTCACCGCACACCTCTCTCCGCCCCAAGCTCTCTCACGAGAGCCAAGTTCCCCTCAACTCCGTTACACATCCAGCTAGTCGCTTCTCCTGCTGACGATCTCTATCGGCGTGACGGCGCTCAGACCAGGATGATCCGAGCCGCTAAAATGAGCGTGCTCGAACCAACATTTTGAATTCAGACAGCGCCAACCTTCACGCCATCCATTCTCGAACGATTTAACCGTGGTGGGCGGAACAGGGCTTGAACCTGCGACCCCCGGCTTGTGACGCCGATGCTCTCCCAACTGAGCTATCCGCCCTCTCTGGGCCCACCTGGATTCGAACCAGGGACCGACCGGTTATGAGCCGGTAGCTCTGACCAACTGAGCTATGGGCCCCATACTTGAGCCAACGTTGGAACTTAGCACAGCACCGCTTTGTCAGTCAAGAGCTTCATTCGGCCGAGATTTCGCTAAGAGCCCATCTCCATGTAGCCCCTGAGTCTCCTGCTTCTAGTAGGATGCCTCAGCTTTCGAAGGGCCTTGGCCTCTATCTGCCTGATTCTCTCCCTGGTCACGTTGAAGAAGGCCCCGACCTCTTCGAGGGTTCTAGGGCAACCGTCCTCTGTCAGCCCGAAGCGAAGTCTTATGACTTTCGCCTCGCGCTTGCTGAGAGTCTCCAGGACTTCACCCACCTCGTCCTTGAGCATGGAGTATGTTGCAGAACGGGCCGGTGAAACCACGCTAGTGTCCTCAATGATGTCACCCAGACTGCTGTCATCATCCTCGCCCATCGGCCTGTCGAGGGAAATCGGCTCCTGCGAGGCCTTGAGGATGCTCTTAACCTTGTCCAGCGGGTAGTCAAGTTTTTCGCCAATCTCTTCAGGAGACGGCTCCCTCCCAAACTCCTGGACCAGCCTCCGCGAAGTCCTCATGACCTTGTTAATGGCTTCTATCATGTGAACGGGCACACGGATCGTTCTGGCCTGATCAGCAATCGCTCTCGTGATGGCTTGTCTTATCCACCAGGTGGCGTAAGTACTAAATTTGTAACCCTTTCTGTAATCGAACTTATCCACGGCCCTCATCAGGCCACTGTTGCCTTCCTGAATGAGATCCAGGAATTCCAAGCCTCTGTTCGTGTAGCGCTTCGCAATACTGATAACAAGCCTCACGTTGGCTTCTATCATTTCCTTCTTGGCCTTGTCTCGCAGGATCTCGCCTTCCCTTATTTGATCCACGACATAGATGAGCGAATCCTTGGACATCTTGGCCTCAAGCTCAACGCGCCTGATCTTGCGCTTGCTGTTCTTGATTCTCTTTACAGCTTCAAGAATCGCCTGGGGAGACTTCCTCGCCTGGCGGGCGACACGAGTGGCCTCCTTCTTTCCTCTGACGATTCTCCTCGCGTACGAATTGAGCTCCTCCGATGTCAGACCAACCTCAGCCAGGGTTCCCGCTACCTCCCCCTCGCCCTCGCGAATTCTATCGGCCAGCCCCTTCAGCCTGAGCGCAAACCGTTCGACCAGCCTGGGATTGAACGTGAGTTTGTTGAGCTCAGCCAGGACTTTATCTCTCAGCTTGTTGATGTTGGCCTCGGCGACTTGACGGGTTTTTTCGGTGAGCTTCTTGGAGAGTTTGTTCTTCAGTTTCTCAAGAGTCGCCTGATGACGCACCACTTTGTTGACCGCGTTTAGAACTCTTTGCTTTTCTCTCTTTGCCGAAAAATCAGGGCTCCAGCTTCCGACGTCAACCTGGATAAAATCTTCAACCTTTATCTTGCCGCCGGCCAGCTTCTTTGCCATCGCTGCCAACTCATTGATGGAGGTCGCCGTCTGAAACATGGCGTTGACTACCATCGCCTCACCTTTCTCGATTCTCTTGGCGATCTCGACCTCACCCTCCCGATCAAGGAGCGGCACTCGACCCATTTCCCGAAGGTACATCCTCACGGGGTCGTCGAAACGCATCGGCTGCGCGGCAAGCAATCGACTCTCTGCTCGTCTCGCTTCCTGTCTCTTGGCCTTCTTGAGCTTCTCCTTGGCCTCTTCCACAGTATCAAAGACGTCGATCTTCATCCCCGCGAGGGATATGTAAACCTCGTCCATCTCGTCAGGAGAAGCGTCCTCATCCAGCAAGGACTCAATCTGCTCGTGAGTCACAAAACCCTGTTTTACAGCAAGGGTCTTGATCTCCCCAAAGCTCTGCGTCCTTCTTTTCTTCATTGACTGTTTCCCCTCCTCGGCTAAATGGAACTGTCCGAGGGCTTCTGGCGCCCGCCGTTCAGAGAATTCCTTTCAGCAGCAAGAGCTTGAAGCCTTCCAAAGAGGCTCCGCAGCTCCTTGCTCTCATTAGCGTTTTCTTTTTTCCTGATTTCCTCCTCGAGAGACTTGATCGATTCCGTCAACCACCTTTGCCTGAGCTTACGAAGGTAGTCCGTGAAAACTGCCATTGGCTCCTCAAACTCAAAAGCTTCCTCCAGAAGGATGGAAGACATGAGATTCCTAACGTCTGCATTCTCTATTGAACCCAGAAGCTCCGCAGGCTTGACCCTCTTGCGAGTATCCATCTTCCTTAGAATGTCGAATGCCTGCCTGCACACGGAAGAGTTGAAGTATTCCTGGTCAAGCGACTTGCGCGCAGCCTTCAGAACCGCGTCGTCTTCAAGGATGAGCTTGATGAGCTCTCTCTCAACTCTGTCCACTCTCGCTGCACCAAACTCTGTGGGTTCGCTATGGGCTCTCCCCTTTCTCCTGAGCCTTTCGACTTCGTATGCAATCGTGTTCTCATCAAATCTGAGCGCCTCGGCCGACTCCTGAATCTGAAGTCGTCGATAGATGGGATCGTCCACCAGCATGAATATCTCAATCAGGGACCGGAGCTTTGCCTCACGATTCATTTTCTCCGGGCTCGTTTTCAGGATGAATTCCACAACGCTGCAGGATGCCTTTATGGCTTTCTCAAAGGCCTCAGCACCCTTTTCCCTTACGAAACTGTCAGGATCATTCCCTCCTGGCAAACAGACTATGCGGATCCTCAGGCCCGCTTGCACAAATACCTGAAGTGCTCTTCTCGCGGCATGTATTCCCGCTTCGTCGCCATCGTAGACGAGAACAGCTTCCTGCGCATAACGTCTGAGCAATTTTGCCTGCGCGTCTGTAAACGCAGTTCCGCAGCTTGCGATGACGTTCTTAAAGCCTATCCCGAATAGCGATAGAAGGTCGGTGTAGCCCTCCACGACTATGGCGGACTCCTCTGCCCTCATTCCCTGCTTGCTCTGGTAGAGTCCGTAGAGTATCGAACCCTTTTGAAATACTGGCGAATCCGATGAATTCAGATACTTGGGCTCAGAAGCATCAAGGGCCCTTGCGCCGAAACCTATTGGCTTTCCACTCGAGTTCAAAATCGGGAACATGAGCCTGTCTCTGAACCTGTCGTAAGCACCCGGCCCGCCTTCGCGCGGCACAAGGAGCCCCGACTGGAGAAGAATCCCCTCAGAAAAATGCCGTTTCGCCGCGTTCATCAAATTGTCCCAACCAGGAGGCGCATAGCCCAAAGCAAACTCCTGGATGGCACTTTCCCCGATGGCCCTGGTCTTCAGGTATTCTTTGGCCTTCTTGCCGGCGGGACCTCCAAGCTGCTTCCTGTAAAAGCTGACTGCGAATTCTGTCGCAGAAAGAATGCTCTGAGTGAGACTGTCTGTCTCGCTGCGCTCGACCGGTAGCTCAATACCCCTGCGCTTTGCGAGTGAACGAACGGCCTCGACAAAAGAGAGATTCTCAACCTGCATTATGAAGGAAAAAACGTTCCCTCCGGCCCCACAGCCAAAGCAGTGGTAGACTTCCTTGCTGGGACTAACAACAAAGGAAGGAGTACGCTCGGAGTGAAAGGGACAAAGCCCTTTGTAATTCTGTCCCGATTTCTTAAGTGTGACATGCTCACCGACGATTTCGACGATATCGCATGCCTCTCTTACCTTCTCCAGTACTTCCTGAGAGAACCTCATTCCTGTCTCGGCCACCCTTCGTTTCTAGAAAGCCAAATAGTCGGGACACGCTTTCCAGTTCCGGACCGGGTTTCGTCCACGAGTTCCGATTCGTCCGCTCACGTCAAACCCGCCTCGTACACAATCTTCCAGATGACGTCCCACTGCGCTCCATTATCTATTACGTCGAAAGCTCCACAACGGTCACGCCCACCCCTCCCTCGTTGATCGTGCCCAGCCTAAAGCTCTGGACGAAACTATAACCGCTCAACGCCTCCCGCACCTTCTCCCTCAAGATGCCCTTCCCCTTACCGTGGATGATCGTAACTTGAGAGAGTCCTCTTAAGAAAGCAGCGTCCAGGAACCTGTCCACGCATTCGAGCGCCTCATCTGCCAGAAGTCCTCGCAAGTTGAGCGTCGGACAGAAGCCATCGTCGCTATCAGAGCTGACGATAGTGGCGCGCTCTTTGGTTTCACCTTCTTCCGGGGCCGCTGTGAGTCTCGAGACATGAGTATCGATTCTCACGCCTCTCCTCTCCACTTTCACTCTTCCCTCTGCGTCGGGACCACCCACCACCGTCGCTGTCGACCCGATGTCATAAGCCCAGACCTTCATACCGGCCCTCACATCCAACGGTTCCAGCGAGGGCGCTTGTCCCCGCGGGGACTCTTCCTCTGCCAGTCTTACGTCCGCCTCTTCAATCGCTCGCTTGAGCTTCGTCACCTCGGCAGGACTCGTCTTAATGACTTTTGTCTCCTCTTTGACGCTACGCACCAAAGACCTGGCTTCGGCCACAAGGTCCCTGGCCTCTCGTGCGGCACGAGCCCTCAACTCTTTCTTCTCCCGTTCGAAGAGCGATATCCTTTGCTCGTATTCTTCTCTAAGCTCGCCCAATCTTCGACCTTCTCTGTCAAGGATTTCTCTGTCCCTGTCGACCTCTCTGCGAAGGATCTCGAGTTCTGAGAGAAGGCTACCCATTTCCCTTTCTTCCTCACTCAACAAGGCAACAGCACGCTCAATCACTTGCCTCGCGATCCCCATCCTGGCTGCCGTCTCAAGCCCCCTGCTCTGGCCAGGGATGCCCACCTCCAATCTGTAAAGAGGTTCGTGCGTTTGAGGGTCAAAGGCCATCGACGCATTCCGCATGCCGTGCCTTGAGGCCACAAAGCTCTTGAGAAGTCCCAGATGCGTTGTGGTCACAGACGTGACATTCTTTCGCTCGAGTTCCTCCAGAACGGCCTTGGCCAGGACCGCCCCCTCGACCGGGTCTGTCCCAGCCCCAAGCTCATCGATCAAGACGAGGGAAAAGGAATCCGCGTCGTTCAGGGCTCGCGCAATATGCCTCATGTGTGACGCAAAAGTACTGAGCTGTTCCTCTATTGATTGCTCGTCTCCAATATCGCAAAACACTCGCGTGAAGACCGGAATCTCCGTTCCCTGTCCGGCCGGAAGATGGAAACCGCATCTCATCATCAGCGCGAGTAGCCCGACCGTCTTCAATGCCACGGTCTTCCCGCCCATGTTTGGACCGCTGATGAGAAGAATTCTGAAACTACTGCCCATTTCCAAATCCAAGGGCTCAACCTCAAAACCCTTCTCCTTTCCCTGAACCAAAAGAAGAGGGTGCCGACCGAGCCTTATCCTCAGGGTCCCGTTCTCAGAAATGCGAGGACACGTCGCCCCCATTTCATTCGAGAGCCTGGCCCGCGCGGAAACGGCATCAAGGATAGCAAGCGCCCTGATGGATTGCCTCAAGTCCGACTCGCTACTCCTTGCAGTTGAGGAGAGTTCGCGCAGAATCCGAAGCTTCTCTTCTTTCTCCTCGGCGCTCAGCTTACTCAGGGCGTTGTTGACATCGACGGCCTGAAGCGGTTCAAAGTAGATGCCGGCGCCACTTCCAGAAAGATCATGCACTATACCTTTGAGCTTCTTTCTTGCCTGAGACGGTATGAGCACCATGTATCTGTCGTTCCTCAGAGTCAGGAATGATTCCGGCGGCGAGCCCAAGGACTCAAGGGAGCGTTCGAGCAGACTTCGGGCCTTTTCCCTGTTTTTCTCGATTTCGCGTCTTATGTTCTTGAGAGTCGAACTTGCCGAGTCCAGTAGCTCTCCAGAGGGATCAATGGAGCTCTCGATCTTCTTTCTGAATTCTTCGTTGGGTTTGACAGCTTCAACGCAGGCCCAAGAGAGTGGCGATGCCGACTTTCTGGGCCTGAAGAACTTAACGACGCTTGCAGCCACGTAGAGAAAGCGAGCAATGTCCAACAACTCTCTGGCTTCAAGGACCGACCCCTCTACGTGGACCTTTTCAAGCTGCGGTCTTGTGTCGGGGAAATCCAGCAACGGCGCATCTGAAGAAACAAGAATCTCCCGCAACTCGGCCGTCCACTTCAGTTCCCTCTCAATAGCATTAGGGTCTATGAGCGGCTGGCCGTGCCCGACAACCTCTCGCCCAGGAATCGACTGAGCTTTCTTCGCGGTTAGAGCGATGATCTTATGAAGTTCGAGAACTTCGAGAGAGTGTGTGTCCACAGGGAAAATCAAGGGTCCTTGGCAAGGGAAAAAAGACTCATCCGGGCGCGACCCGAGCGGAAAAGAACAGCGCCCTGACCGGAACTGTACAGAAATCCCGCCCTATGCAGACGGATCTGTCCGCACAGAATGGAAACACTTCTCACGATGCCTGATGAGGAAAAATAGACGCGTCGTCAGCAAAGAACCTCTGATCAAGGTGGCCCGCTCCAGCCTCTGTGCTTCCCCTCTAAACTCCCGCTTAAGGCTCCTGACGCCTAGAGTTCTCTTTTCTCCTTGCAGCGTTTAGCTTTCTCTTGCGCCTTTCACTCGGCTTCTCAAAATGCTGGTGTTTTCTGAGGTCGGAAAGAACACCCGACTTCTCACACCTTTTCTTGAAGCGTCGCAAAGCACTCTCAAAGGATTCATTCTCCCTAAGCCGAATCCCCGGCATGCTCTTCATCCCCTCCTCTGACGCCGAACAATAAAACAATAGCCGAACTGTGTGCGCAGCAAAAAAATAAGACTGCCACAGTCATCATTTTCAATATATCACCCAACCCAAACCCTGTCAACCCCTTCGATCAAAGATTTTTTGATCTTCACTCTGCTCAGATCAGGGCCTGCGCCGCGGGTCAAACATTCCTAATTGCATGACTATCAAGCTATTACTCACATCGGTCAGGCAGCATAACAGACATAGATTCGCGCCGTTCCGCCAGGAAGTTGAGCCTATCCAGCACGGCCATGGCCGCCGTCTCGGCTCTCAGCCTTGCCGTTCCCAAAGACACCGGGATCGCGTCATGCTTGATGAGAAACTCTAGCTCGCTTGTGGCAAAGTCGCCTTCTGGTCCCACCAGGCTGACCACTCTCGCCCGAGATAGTTCGTCCTCCTTGAGCGAGTGCATGCTCTTGCCAGAAGGATGAGCGAAGAGAACGGTCACGTCTGTACCGACCACGCCGAAAAGCTCCTCCAGAGAGACCGGCTTGTGCACTCTCGGTAGAAACACCCGCCTCGATTGTGTCATCGCGCCAATCGAGATCCGCTGCCATCTTGCAAGTCTGGAATCAGACACCCCTTTCAACGAGATGGAACGCTGGGTGGAGACCGGCACAATGGCATGGGCGCCCAGCTCTGTGCACTTCTCGATCAGAAGGTCCATCCTCGTGGCTCGTATGATACCGGGCGCAAGCCAGATCTCCGGAGTCCTGGGTTGGAACTCCTTCTTTTCTACTATGTGTCCCCTTATCGTCTCGGCAGAGCATTCGGTCAATTCAATGCAGTACCTTCCGCCGCAACCGTCGACAACACTGATGACGTCCCCGGGTCTCCGCCGAAGCACAACCGCAATATGCTTGGCCTCTGGTCCTCTGATTGCCAGGCTTACTTCGTCGAAGCTCTCGGGTGGCGCAAAGAAGCACTCCTCAGAACCTTTCGTTATTTTCACGGGAGATCTTTCTCCTCTATTACTTCGCTGGCGCTCACTCCTCCTCACCGCGGAGAGCTTCCTTGATCCTCCCGATGAGTCTGTTGCCCTTTTGTATGCTCTCTTTTCCCAGTCTTCCGAGTTCCTCAAAAAGCTCCTTTTCTCGCTGAGAGAGCTTTGAAGGCGTGCTCACGTGCACGCGCACAAGCTGGTCCCCGTTTCTCCCACCGTCAAGTCCACGCATACCTTTTCCGGAGATCTTCAGGACGGAACCAGACTGAATGCCGCGAGGAATCCTGAGATGCTCCGGGCCATGGATGCCGGGAATTTCGAGCTCACAACCAAGAGCAGCCTCGCTGAAAGAGATCTCGGCCTGGCAGACGATGTTGTTCCCATCTCTCACGAATATCTCGTGTGGTTTCTCCTCGATGAGGACGACCAGATCTCCCGCGGGTCCTCCGTAGGAACCAGCATTACCCACACCCCTCTTCACAATGTAGTTCCCGTTCGACACGCCTGCTGGTATCTCGATCGTAAGAGTTTCCTCGGCCTCTGCTCTGCCCTGACCACTGCACTCTGGGCAAGGGTTACGCACGACGCTGCCGGTGCCACGACAACCCGAACAAGTCGTCACATTTATGAACTGCCCCAGAAAGGATTGCTGCACGTGTCTCACCTGCCCTGTTCCCCCGCAACTCATGCAGGCGGTTCTCCCCGTGCCAGGTCTTGCACCTGAACCCCTACACTCCTTGCATGAGGCGAGTCTCTTCACTCGCACCTTCTTGGTTACGCCGTCTGCAATCTCCTCCAAGGAAAGTGTGAGTCGAATCCGAATGTCGCTCCCGCGCCTTTCCAGCGTACCTGTCGACGATCCGCCTCCGAATAGATCACCGAAACCGAAATCGCCGAAATCCCTCATGAAAGCGCGCAACGCGTCAGCAAGGTCAAATGTACCAAAGTCAAAGTTGAACCCGGTTCCTCTCCTGAGTCCCTCGTGGCCATACCTGTCGTAGAGCGATCTTTTTCCAGAATCCCTCAGGACTTCGTAAGCCTCGGTCGCTTCCTTGAACCTTTCCTCGCTGCTCTTGTCCTCCGGGTTTCTGTCCGGATGGAATTTGAGGGCAAGCGCGCGATAAGCCTTCTTTATCTCTTCGTCGCTGGCGTCTTTAGAGACACCAAGTACCTCGTAATAGTCTCTCTTCTTGCTCAAGGTTCGACCGACTCCCAACTCAAAAGGACAAAGGCTAACTCAAACGTCGAGTCTGCAGGAAAAGTCGTTTTTCATAGATTCGCTCTCAAGAACCAACTAGCTACGAGTCGAAAAAAATGGCGAAAATCGCGCTTTTTCTACAGGCTCGTTAAGCCTGAAGCATACTGGCTCCGGCGGGTCAGCTCAACGGATTGCGCAAAGACATGAGCCCTGCCCGCGCATCCCGAACGCGGGCAATACCGTACCTCTCCTGTCAGCGGATCACGTGGAATAGTCTATTGAATCTGGGCAAATGTCTTTCGCTGTTCCACGACCAGTAGAGAATCATGGCTTTGCCCTTTAGAAGCTTGACGTCGAGTGGACCCCAGAACCTACTGTCGTGACTGTTGTCTCGATTGTCTCCCATCATGAAAATGTACCCCTCTGGAACGTACAAGGGGTCCATGTTGTCGCGAGGCGAAATCTCTCTGGGAAAAATCCGGGGGTCGCTACGAATCACGTACGGTTCATCGCGCGCAACCCCATCAACATATACTACCTTGTCTCTTATTTCTACGGTCTGCCCCCCAAC
>Ga0315277_10003368_pt1 | contig 21675 bp, 23 predicted proteins | sample YL17G05_15_MG_FD_203695 | JGI IMG/M metagenome (GOLD analysis project Ga0315277, IMG submission 203695) | Sediment microbial communities from Yellowstone Lake, YNP, Wyoming, USA - YL17G05_15 | ecosystem: Environmental > Aquatic > Freshwater > Lake > Sediment | place: USA: Wyoming | collected...
ACAGCTCTATGACACCAAGGACCTCTCTCTGGCCGATGACGGGCACGACCAACATCCTTGTGCGCGTGTTCGGGGTTCCCTGGATTTGGCTACCTCTCGGGTCGGCTTCACTGTCGAGGACTATCTCAGCCTTCCTTGTGCGCGCAACGTATCCGGCAAAGCCGATGTCCGCAGGGAACTCCCTGTCCGTCATCATCTCAGACGCGTACGGTCCGGTCGCATAGACAGGGTTTCCGATCCGCCTCTCCCAGTCATACACATAGAATGCGAGCTCTTTGCTGGGAACGATCTCCAGGAGCTTCGTCGCGACGATCCTGTATATCTCCTCGGAGCTGATTTCCTGTTGCAGAGCGGCGGCTGTGTCGATCAACGCCTTCTGCGCCTTCGATCTCGTCGAGAGCTTGTTGAACAGGTCGGTGCTGTTCATAACCCAGGCGATCTGGATCGCGATGTCCTCCATCAGGCCGACCTCTTCGGGCGTGAACATCGTTATCTTGGAGTTGTCACCCAGGAGGACCAGGCCGATGACCTCCTCGCCAGTGACCAACGGGACCGCCATCGAATGGTTGAACGTCAGTCTTCCAAGCACCTTGCGTTTCTTGGCCGACTCCTCCTCGCCGTCGCCGATCAACTTGATTTTCTTCTCCCTCGCCGCATCGGCACCGATTGGGAACGAGTCGAGCAGGACGGTCGAACCCTTCGTGAGAGTGACGCCCTTCGCAGAGCAGGCTTCGCAGGTGAACTCGATGGACGCAGGACGGAATGTGAAGAGGGCCACGAAATCGACCTCGAAATAGTCCATCAGGTTCCTGCAAATCCGCGATAGGCCTTGGTCACCAGCGAAATGCGAATCTGGAGCGCCGGGCATGCACGAGGCGATGGAGCCCCGCAACTCCCCGTACTCCTCGAGCATCATCACAGTGCCCTCGATGCTCTTGTCAATCATCGCGTCGATCGCCAGCTTCGCGGTCGCACGTGGCAGGTCCGGAAGGTCGTGCTCGACCACGTAGAGCATGACATCCCTGAGCAGGTTCTGCTTCTTGACCATCGCAGTGAATCCGAAGACCTTTGCGGTGTCCGCCCTAATCGAACTCTTGAGTACCTCATGGGCCTTTTTCGATTCGGGGTTTTCCCCTCTCTCGATGGTGGCCTCCACGTATATCTTCATTCGATCGAGACGAACCGTTTCGGGCTCGCCGAAGTCTCTGCCCTTGAGGTAGGACGATCTCGAGAAGGATGCGAACCAGTTTTCAGCAATGAGCCCGACGTTCCCTTTGAGCACATCGAGAACGGCTTTGAAATCCTTTGAAGAGTTGGCGGACAGCTTGCGTTCGACAGGGATGGTTACTCCTCCAGCTCGGCAGGGGGGATACTGTCATCTTATGGAACTATCAGATTAAAGTGCTTTTCCCTGACTCCCTTGTACGGATTTCGCCCTAGGCTGGTAAACATCGCTATCACACTGGCCTGCCAGACTTCGCGTGGAAACTTATTCTTTAGCTCGAATACGCTTAAATCGTCAAATAAGATGCAACTCACAGGAGTAGTGCAATTGGATGTCTACACAACACGCTTCTGTCAGGACCTTGCTTCTGACGGGGAAGCAGGTCAAGAAGCTCCTTGAGATGAAGGATGTGCTCGGCGCGGTCGAGAACGCCTACAGGCACAAGGGGCTCGGGAAGGTCCAGATGCCGCCGAAGGTGTACCTCTTCTACGAGAAGTTCAACGGCGACCTGAGGACGATGCCCTCATACGTCGAGGACATGGATGTATCTGCAGTGAAGATAGTGAACGTCCACCCGGACAACGCGAAGAACTTCGGGATGAGAACTGTCATGGCAGTGCTGGTCCTTGTGAACCCGCACACGGGAGCCCCGCTGGCGTTCATGGATGCAACGCACATAACCGACATGAGGACGGGCGGCGCGAGCGCAGTAGCTTCCAAGTACCTTGCGAGGCCGAACCCGAAGATCCTCGGAATAATCGGCTGCGGCAACCAGGCCAGGACCCAGATGCTCGCACTGATAACTCAGTTCGGCCACTTCGATGAGGTCAGACTGTACGACATGTTCCCTGAGAAGAGCAAGGCGATGGCAAGGGAGTTCAGGCGGCACTACAAGGAACAGGTGGGCAAGATTAAGGCTGTCCAGAACGCGAAGGACTGCGTCGTCGACTCCGACATCGTTGTCACGGTCACATCGGCACGCGCACCGGTCGTGCTCGACGAATGGGTCAAGGACGGCACGCACTTCAACTGCATGGGAGCCGATGCGCCTGGAAAGCAGGAGATGGACCCGAAGATACTGAAGCGCGCGCGCCTGGTCATTGACGATTGGGAGCAGGCGAGTCACTCGGGCGAGATCAATGTCCCGCTGGCCAAGGGCGAGATGACGAAGGACGACGTCGACGTCGAGATAGGGCACATCGTCGCAGGCCTGAAGCCGGGTAGGGAGAGCGACCAGCAGATCACTGTCTTCTGCTCGACCGGACTTGCGGTCCAGGACTGCCTGACGGCGAAGATCGCCTACGACGCTGCGATCGCGCAGAAGGTCGGCAGGTCGATACAGATAGTGCTCTGATCGAAACATAAAAAGAAGAAGCCCGATGGGCTTCTTCGATTCTCATTCTTTTCTAGAATACTCTATTTATCTGGCACGTGATGTACGCCCGATGATCTGCCTCGGGATCGAAGGCACCGCCCACACCGTCGGGATTGGCATTGTCGACCAGGACTGCAGTGTCCTTGCCAACCTGACCAAGATGATTGATGGTTCGAAAGGAGGCATCCACCCCAGGGAAGCAGCGAACCATCACGCGGAGAACGTCGTGCCCCTCATGCACGAGGCCGTCGCAAAGGCAGGGATCAAGTACGAGGATATCGGCCTCGTGGCGTTCTCCCAAGGGCCGGGTCTCGGACCTTGCCTGCGGACGGCCGCAACGGCCGCGAGGTCCGTCTCACTGAGCCTGGGCGTGGACCTCATCGGAGTCAACCACTGCGTCGCCCACCTGGAGATCGGCAGGAAGGTGACTGGTTGCAAGGACCCAATCCTCTTGTATGCATCTGGGGGGAACACCCAGGTCATCGCGTATTCTGGTGGCCGATACCGCGTGTTCGGCGAGACGCTAGATGTCGGCATAGGCAACATGATCGACAAGTTCGGAAGGTCGGTTGGCCTTCCGTTTCCGTCCGGTCCTCAGCTCGAGAAGCTTGCGAGGGAGGGCAAGGAGCTGATCGATCTCCCGTACAGCGTAAAGGGCATGGATGTTGCGTTCTCGGGAATATTGACGGCTGCCATTCAGCTGCGCGGTCAGGGGAAGAGGCTGGAGGACCTGTGCTTCTCGCTGCAGGAGACCTGCTTCGCGATGCTCGTCGAGGTGACCGAGAGGGCTATGGCCCATGTGGAGAAGAACGAGGTCCTGCTCGGGGGCGGGGTTGTGCAGAACAAACGCCTTCAGGAAATGGTCCGGATCATGGCAGAGGAGAGAGGCGCGAAGATGTTCGTCCCTCCAGGTTCGCTATGCGTCGACAACGGCGCGATGATCGCGTGGACTGGCCTCGTCATGCACAAAGCGGGCGTCAGGACGAGGCTGGAGGACAGCGCGGTCAGACAACGATACAGAACGGACGAAGTGGACCTTCCCTGGATGATGACCGAGCTCAAGGCATGATGTCCGATGGCTCGATGAAGTAGAGCGAGACAGTCTTGTCCGGGGCGAGCCTCTTGGCCTCCGCCTCGACTGAGCGTTTCGAATTGCCCTTGCAGATGACCTGTCCGTCGGCGACAGCGATCCAGTGATTCGGATAGTCCTGGATGAGATCCATGTAGTTCTCCTTCAGCCACTGGTCGTTCTTCTTGTCCTCGTCGCTCTCGGCCGGTTCCTCGTCGTTCATCATGTTCGATCCTCACATCCGCTGACAGGTCGGATAGTCGGCTTCCGGATACAAGAACATGTCCCCAAACAAGCGCCTCAGAGAGAGGGTAAACTCTATCGTCGATGAGCGCCCTCTCTCCGCCGACATGCCGTCGATAAAGCCGGGACTGGACAAGCAGCTCAAGAGGCAATCGATGTGGCTCAAGGAGTCCTGGATATGGCTCTTGGAGAACAAGGTACTGACACATGAACCGAAGCTGCCTGTCAGGCCTGAAGCGCTCGATGTTGGCTGCGGGGCTGGTTTGGTCATGGAAGTCCTGGGAGAGCTGCTCGACATCAAAGGCGTGGACATCGACGCTGGGATGGTTGACGAGGCACGGAAGAGGGGTTTCGATGTCTCCCAAGCCGATGCCTTGGACCTCCCCTACGAGGACTCATCCTTCGACATAGTCTACTGTTCTTTCCTGCTCTTGTGGGTGAGGGATCCCGTGAAAGCGGTCTCCGAGATGAAGAGAGTCTCCAAGACATGGGTGCTCGCGCTCGCTGAGCCGGACTTCGGCGCGAGGATCGACTATCCTGAGAACCTGGCGAAGCTCACGCAGCTGATCATTCAGGGAATAAGGGAGGACGGAGGAGACCCCACAATCGGCAGGAAGCTCAGATCCGTCTTCGGAGCGTGCGGGCTCAAGGCGGATATCGGCGTCCACCCGGGAGTCTGGGACCTGGACAAACTGTATGCAGAGACGATGGACGAATGGCGATGGATCGACATGACGGTCAATGTAGGCGGGAGAAAAGAGAATCTCTCCGTGCTGAGGACCGCTTGGATCGACGCCCTGAAGAAGGGTTCGCTGTTCCAGTTCAATCCGTTCTTCTACGCGTTCGCCAAGAAGTAGGCCTCTCACATCGACGAGTTTCTGTCGAGACAGACATAGTCGCCGTGCTCTCGAGAGAGCGGACAGCCCCCGCCGCAGACCTGCCTGAGGTCGCAGCTGACGCAATCACCGTCGAGGTATCCCCTCTCTCTGATCTTCTTGCACAGCTCGTTGTCCCAGATGCTCGGCCATGGGTCGGTCAGGATGTTGCCCAAGGATTTGTAGTAGCTCTGGCAGGGCAGGACCGTGCCGTCGGGTTCGACCGCCATGTTCATGGAGCACGCGGTGCACTGCTTGATCCCGAAGCCGTAGTTGACCGGGTTGAACTCGTGGTACGGCGTGGGCGTGTACCAGATCATGTTGATGTCGTTCTCCTTCGCGATCTCGCGCAGCTTGACGAGCAGTTCCGTCAGCTCCTCGTAGGTGATGCCTTCGGCGTCCTCGCCCTTGCCCGCTCTGATGATGCTGTTGAAAGCGATGTTCTTCACTCCCAGGCCCACGAGGAACCTCATCGTGTCCTCGATGTTTCCTGCGTTCGACCTCATGATGGTCGTGTTCGTGCTCACATAGAGGTCCTCTGAGAGCGCGACCTTGAGCCCTTCGATAGTCTCCTTCCAAGCGCCCTTAGAGCCCGCAAGTCTGTCGTGGACGGCCTCCTTGTGCGACAGGACCGTGATTTGTACATGATCCAGACCCAGCTTGACCAGCTCCTTGAGGTAGCCAGGAGTCCTCAGACTCCTGCCGTTCGTGATCAGACCTGTGACCTGCCCGTGCTCCTCGGTCTGTGCGACCAACCTGTCCAGGCCTTCGTACAGGGTCGGCTCGCCGCCCGTGAAGACAACGTGGGGGACGCCGACTTCCCAGAGCTTGTCGATGACAGTCATCCACTGCTCCGGCGTCAGCTCCTTCTTGTCCTTCGTCTCGTTGTAACAGTGGCCGCAGTCGTTCTGGCATCTGTAGGTCAGTGCCAGATCCATCCTGTACGGCGCGGGCACTTTGTCGAACCCGATGGCCGCGCTCTCGGTCCCCATCGTCTTGATGACATTCACATCGCCCTTCAGATACTCCCTGAACTGCGACTTCACCCGTTCGTAGTGCTCCTCGAGTGTGGCCCTCGTGAGTCCCTTGTATCTCGTCCGCATGTACTTCGCGGCGTCCCGGTCGGACCGTCCTTCGAGGTAGCATCGGACGTAGTCCAGAGCGGAACCGTTGAGAAATATGAGCTTCGACGCGTCGATCATCAGGACGCCTTTGCTGTCACTATCGACCCTGAGGTGGAACCGGTGCCCTTTCAGATCGCCCTTGCCATCGTACCTGTAGGTGCCCTGCTTGAGTCCGAGCTCGCGCGGGTCCTGGAACATAGAGCCCAATAGCTTCATCTTCCCCCTCCAGCACAAGCGCACGCGCACGCACAGGCGCAGGCGCAACCGCTGAACCCGCCTCCGCCCCAGCCTCCTCTGCCTCCGCCCGCTGTTGCCGCGACCACGGGCACGGGATGCGTCTTCGAGGTCACCTGCTTGCTGAGCTCCTTCATGCTGGAGGTCATGTTGTTCGCCGCTGACTTGACCTTCGACGCGTATCCGTTCGCCATGGACTGAAGTGTCTTGCCTGCGGGTGATGGAGAGCCAGTGCTCGTGGTGCGCGCGGTGTTCGGGCCACGAGCACCATACGGATAGCCGATGAATATCGTCGTCATGCGCCTGTCATAGTTGGGGTCAAGCATCATCCAATCGTGCTTCTGATCGACCCCCTTCGAGAAGTCCTCCGGAGTTCCTGCGGCTTTGACCTGTTCCCAAGCTGCGTCGCAGATCCTCTCATAGTACACCTTGGTGGCGTGATAGTCGAATCCTCTGAGCTTGTGACCGGTGTCTTGGACAAGGTGCACCAGGGCCTCCTTGAGGAGCGCGTGGTCCATCGTCCCGTCCACCTTGATCGCTACGAGATACTCGTCCTCGTAGCGGTAATCGCCCTTCTCGCCCAGCTTCTTCGCCAATCTCATCGGCATCGCTTCCGATTCGATCCTGACCTTGTCCTTCTTCACGAGCCCGAAGAGGATCATCGTCGCGACCATCTCTAGTGGCCTCTCAAGGACTATCGCGGCCTCAACAGCGGTCAGGTCTCTCCGCGGGCCCGCTCCCGCCTGGCTGAGCTCGGGTTCGAAGTAGTCCACAGCCCTATTCCGGGTAGCGCGTCTTCCGGCCACGAACGCGACGGCTACGATGATTGCCAAGAAGATAATCGGCCAGCAGACGCCCAGCAATGCTGCAACGCTCCCGAGGAATTCCGTCAGCGTGTTTGTGGACGGCTGCTTGTAGTACTTGTCGACATACTGAGATGGAAAGCCGGCTCCGAAGTCGTAGAGCCCGCTCGCCTGGCCGCTCGGGCTTGCGCCTGTGGTGCTCCAGGTCGCAACGAGCAGTCCAGAGGAAGGATCGACCGCTGGGGGGGTGTCCCATGCCCTGTCCTGGAGGTAGACCGCCTCGGACGCATTTATGAACCCTTCGGGGAAGAATATCCTAGCCCGGAGAACACCGGTGTTGCCCTGTTGATATGTCTCACTGAACCATGTGGGTGTGAACTTGATGCCCACGGTGCCCGCCACGATCGCGTTCTCGTAGACCATGTGATCGTTGTTCACGTGGAACTTCAGCGAGAACACGCTGTGCGTTTGGATCGCGGCTTGCGTCTCTGAAGTGAATTCAACGGCCATGCCTATCTTGACATTCGGAGACTTGTGGATTAGCGCTGGCTGGTACTCGATGCCGTCCACCGTGATCGTGGCGGCGGCAGATGTCGCGTCGTAGTACTTGTTCGGAAGTCCGATATCTACGCCGTCCATGAAGCCGTAGTTCGTGAAGTTGAACGTGTAGTCGATGTCCACGCTTCCGTCCTTCAGGATGTGAACATCAACATACTCAGAATCGGTGGCGAAGCTGTATGTCTGGGCCCTAGAAGCGCTGGGGAGCATGACGAGAGCCCCCATGAATGAGACCACGAGAAGGATCGCAACCGAGAGTGAAGCGCCGAAGAACGAGACCGTGCTCCCTCTAGATCTCATGCCACCACCAGCCTCACCACTTGGGCGCTTCTTCCATCGCGAAGATGGCGCCGCAGAAGGAACATTTCGCGCTGACGCCGCCCTGGATGACTGTCAGATCCTTCGCTGTGATGGGCGCTCCGCAGGACTTGCACTTCATCTCCCTCGCGTCGAATGTGCCTGAGCCATCCATCTTCACGTTGAAGGTCTGCTGTATCTGCGTGGGCTTCGTCGCCTCTATCTTCTCGATCCGATAGACGAAGTAGAACATGACTATCGCGATTAGAACGAGGGCCGCGCCGACAAGCAGGAATTCAAGAGTACCTGAGATGAGGAATATCGCGCCGAGCAACGCGAGGCATATCCCGAAGAACACTATGACGCCCTCGACGATCTTGTTCATCCGACCCCAATCCAGACCTGATTGCCCTCGGTCCCATTATAATCTTGTCGCAAGAAGTCCGCTACCGGAGTTGGAGTCCTATGACAGCGTCCACCGCTGTCACGAATTCCTCTTCCTTGTCCTCGGGGATGGTTGCACCGGCAGCGACCGCGTGACCGCCCCCGACCCCTCCGAGCTTCTCCGCAGCCTTCTTCAATGCGGCCGAGAGGTCGAGCCCCTTCGAGATGAGATGCTTCGTCCCCCTGCTAGAGACCTTGACGCTGCCCTTGACATGCGAGAATGCGAGCGTTGGCTTCGACTGGTCAAGTATGTACTGCATCGCGAGACCGCACTGGGCACCTGCGAGCGACGGGTCCTCCGCGGTGAAGTATTGCATATGGTCCTTGTGTTTGACACCGTCCGTCTCGATGCTCAAGAGGCGCTGCAAGATCCTGTTGTTGTACTCTCTCCTGAGCTCTCCCGCCCTAGCGATGGACTCGTTGTCGCCCATGCAGAGAGCGATGCCCAGGCCCTCGTGGTCCATCCTGCCGCACGCGTTGAGCAAGTCCGCGAGGTCCGCCGCCGTCAGGCTCAGGGACGGGATCCAGTGCACATCCGTCACGAGCTCCTCGACCGTCTCCGGCCTACATCCCTGACCCATGAGCCTGAGCGAGAGCATGGAGGTGAGCTTCCTCCTGAATATCTCGTCCAGCGCACCCATGGCCGTGTCCGGGTTGAGGTGGATCGACTCCAGGAACGCGAGCACGTTGTCCTTGCGTCCGGACAGCCCGACGAAGTACGGGTCCACAGAATCCGCGATGGCATCCGCGATGGTCGCGCCTTTCAGGCTGAGGCCTCTCTGGACCTCGATGAATCCTTTCTCCTTCGCATAGTCCAGTATCTGCTGGTTGACACCCTTCATGCCGCCCATGTGCTGCCTGTCACCGATTATCCCGGCTATGCAGATTGGCGAGAGGTCCCAGTTGCACGGGTCCATCGTGATGGCCAGCAGGAGCGATACTGTCGACGCGCATGCTTCTGTCATGCCATCCATGCCGAAGAAATGCGGGTTCGCCTGGACGACCTTCCGCGATTTCCTTATGGGCTTGTGGTGGTCCAGGGCCGCGAGCTTCGCGTCCAGAGACTCGAGCGCGTCTATCTGGCCAGAGCCCATATCGAGGAACAGTATCGCCTCGTTCCCCTCCTTGGCGATGCCATCGATGATATCCTTGTCCAGGCTCTTGCTTATGGTGAGATGGAACTGCTTTTTGATTCGAGTGAGCGCCCCGACCATGATGGCCGCCGCGGCCAGACCGTCCGCGTCGTAGTGAGAGATGACCCTCAGGTAACTTGCAGAATTGACGACCTTCTGAGCATGCTTCAGGCTGTCGGAGAACTCGTCCGGGAGTGTTATGCTCCCGCCCATACAGTGATCACTCGACCTGCAGTGCGGCGGTATCCAGGGAGTATTTCCACGTCTCCGGAATTATGCCTTCCCGCTTGTAGTACTTCACAAGTCGTCTGATCTTCGACTCCATGAGCGCCCTTCCCCTCAGGTTGTGCAGGTCCTTCTTGTTCTTCTTGATGTGTCCGCCCATGGACACTGCGCGCTTCATCAGTGCCTGCAGATCCTCCGGGAGATCGAACTTGATGTTCTTCTCGTCCAGGATCTGCTTGACGCTCTTGCCCGTTGCCAGATGCACGCTCGGGACACCGTACTGATCCCTCAAAACCAGGCCTATCTTGGCCATTGACACTCCCTCGCCTGCCATCTTCACTACGAGGTCCTTCACTTCATCGGACGACTGCTGAACCCACTTCGGGTTCTCTGTCAATAGCGGCCGCTTCGAGCCCGAAGAACCTTTCTTGCTTGAATGCATCCTTGACATTGCTGATCTGACTCCGTTTCTTCTATGTCAGTGGCGAGGCAGAGCCGTCTATATTCTTCCCCCTTTTAAAGGTTTCGAAGATGCGCCTCGCCTGGGCCAGCATGGCGCGATACTCCACCAGAGGGAACGAGAGCTCGTCGGGGAGATCAGTGAATTCCTTGACCTCGACGATGTTGTACTCGGTCGGGCCAGCCTTCAGCTCACCGCGGACAATGCCGACGAAGACCTTTCCGCCCGGTTTCAGTAGCCTGATGTGCCCGATGATTTCCAGGCTCATGCCGGTCTCCTCGAAGAACTCACGCACGGCCGCTTGCTCGTGGTTCTCGCCTTTGAGCAGCCGGCCACCAGGCATCTCCCACTTCCTGTCCCTATGCCGGACCATGACGAACTTGTCGCCTTTGAAGGCGATGACATAGGTGAACTTCTCGATCGTGTCTACACCTCCACGAAGAAGGCCGCGTGATCCTTCGAGTATCGTTCCAAGTAGATGATGTTCCTGACCTTGAATGATCTAGACACGAGCTCTTCACGGACCTCGGCGAATATCTCCTTCGGCTTCCGGTTGACGTTCACGCTCCTGGACTTGAGCATCAAGACGCCGTGCTCGGCCTCGAACGCCGCCATGTTCTTGACGAAGATATCCACCTGGTTCCTCTGGGCGATGTCTTGATAGACCAGCTCGACGCCCTCGATGATGTGTGCGTACTCCTCAGGCAGGTTCGCGTCCGCCAGGTGAGGGATCATGTTCCGCCTGGCCTCGCAGATGGGAACCAAATCCCTGAACGACCTCTCTGACACCTCGACGCAGTGAACGACACCGCCTTCAACGATGTCCGAGACATGCGAGGCTGTCGTGCCGGAAGCAGCCCCGAGATACAGCACCTTCGTGCTCTCATCCAGGCCAAAGTCCTTCGCGCCAAGGAGGATCGCAGCTGCCAATTTCGACCTGTACGGATCCCAAAAGCGATACTCCACGCCGTTGACCGCGAAGAGGCGCTCTCCGTAGACTGTCTTGCCGGGAGCGCCGTTGACCGTCAGGAGGCCGTTCCCGTCCGTGAACACTCCCGCTACTCCGTCGACCTTGGACAGAAGCTTCGCCATGGTACTGAGGCCATGGGCGTTCCCTGATAAATCAGTTATACATCGAAAGCAATGGCAAGCCTGATGGCAGACGAGGACCTCGAGAGACAGATCAAATCCCTCGCGGAGAAGATGGACGGCCTCGAGGAGTCGATGAGCAGGGTCGCAGGGCCTTACGCTCAGCTGGTCGACTACATCGAGCGGTTCCAGAAGATCTCCTCGAGCTACTTCAAGATGCTAGGATTGTACCAGAGGTACGGAGCGATCTCGCCCGACCTTCTGATCCCTGGCGTGAAGGATTCCATCTCCAGGGACATCGTCAAGGTCCTGTTCGAGAGGGACGGGCAGAACATCTCCCAGATAACCGAGAAGCTAAAGGAGATGAGGGGCACGTCCTCGAGACGGATAGTCCGCGAGAGGCTCAAGGGGCTGGAGGAGAAAAGCGTCGTGCGTGCCAAAGGGTCCCCGAGATCGAGAGAATACTGGCTCACGGGAGCATATGTAGACAAGTGGTTCGAGCTGATCGGGCTGGGAGTCGGAAAGAGAAGCGAAGAACATACTCCTTCGGAACAGAGCGGCAAGTAGCCGGCAGATGGTCACTAATGCTCACTTTCCTTATGTACTGGCACCACGCATAGCACGGTCCAAGAAGCCCTGAGAAAGGGCGACGAGGTGAACAAGAATGTCAGACGACAGGAAGAATGATGCACAAGAGGTAAAGGAAATACTCGGTGTGGTCTCAACTGAGATCCCGAAACTGCTGGACTCGATAAGCAGCACCATCTACAACGCGGACAAGGCGCAAGAATTCGGCAAGTCCGTCGCAGCGTTCTTCAAGCAGATGAAGGACGCCGGAATGGACGACAAGCAGGCATACGAGCTCACGGAGAAGTTCATGGCGAATTTCAGCATGGGCGGTATGATCTCAAGTATGTTCCACGGACTGGGTTCCGGGAACGACGAGATAGGCAAGAAGATCAACGAGAAGATCAAGAAGAAGCTGGATGAAGATGATGAGTGAGCACCAGGACGACCTGCCAAAGCTGGTCGCCGCCATCACCATAACGATCCCGAAGATCGCCCTTGGCACGGGCATCGCCTACCTGAGGATGAAGAGGAATGCGAGAAAGAGCGCCAAACTCTTCGAGAAAGGGCTTGTCAGCAGCGGCCTCTCCCCAACGATGGCACACGAGCTTGCGCTGAAGTACGAGACCGATCTCAGCATCCGAAAGATGATCAGCAGCTTCGGCGGCAATTTCCCGAAATGGGGAAGACGCGAGACGATCGAGGCTCCTGTTCAGCCGAACCAATAACGACTGAAGGATGCTATCACCGAGTTCGCTGGCACCTTTCCGGGAAAGTAATATCAATGACCCTCCCAATATTGAGCCCGTGAAGCAGGAACTGACCAGGATAGCAAACGCCGTCCACGCAGCCTACCACGAGCTGCCCAAGGACTTCGGCGGACACATCCATGTCGGCATGGGTGCCAGCGGGTCCGCCACCTCGAAGATAGACAAGTTCGCCGAGGATGTCATCCTCAAATACCTCGACGATGAAGAGATCGAGCTCAATGTACTGAGCGAGGAGGCGGGGTTCATCGACAGAGGAGCGAAGAGAGTCCTCGTGGTCGACCCGATCGACGGTACCCTGAACTGCACGAGGGGTATCCCGTTCTTCTCCGTGTCCCTCGCAATCGGCAAGAGCAAGCTGTCCGACTGCGATTTCGCTCTTGTTAAGAGCCTCAGCTCAGGAGACACCTATTTCGCGCGCAGGGGAGGAGGCGCGGAGCTGAACGGCCACAGGATAGGCGTCTCGAAGTACGACAGAAACGATGCGGTCTTTCTCATGTTCGACGGAGTGGATGCAGCGCCCGAATCTGAGAAGGTGAAGCTGATGGCCAGCAGGGTTCGGACCATGGGGTGCGCGTCGTTGGAGATGTGCCTCGTCGCCCAGGGCTCTGCTCAGGCACACTACATGAACTGCGCCAACTTCAAGAGAATGATAAGGGTTATTGACATCGCAGCTAGCTGCCTCATCCTCCGAGAGGCGGGGGGCGAGGTCGTGGACCTCGAGGGCAAGAAGCTGGAGATGGAATTCAATCTGCAGGACAGGAAGAACTTCTTGGCCTACGGAGACCCGAGGATAAAGGAGATGGTACTATGAGGATAGGCATCACTGGCACTCCCGAGCTGCGGAACTTCAAGCCTGTGGCGAAGAAGGTGCTCGAGGCCCTCAAGGGCGTTAACTATGTTGTTGAAACGCACACCGCGGAGGCGCTCGGACTCAAGGGTGTCCCGCTTGCGAAGATGAAGGTGGATGCCCTAATCACTGTCGGAGGCGACGGGACAATCCTGCGCACCCTGCAGGCGAGCGATGCGCCGGTCATGGGCGTGAACGCAGGCGTCCTGGGCTTCCTGACCGAGATCCAGGCGGAGGAGGTCAAGACCGCCATTAAGAAGCTCCTCAAGGGAGAATACCACATCGACGAGCGGCTGAAGCTCAAGACGGTTCTCAACGGCAAGAGGCTCGAAGACGCGACGAACGAGGCGGTCGTACACACGGCCCACATCGCAAAGATGAGGCATTTCGCCATATCAGTCGACGGCACACCCGCCACGGAGATCCGCGCCGACGGACTCATTGTCGCGACCCCCACTGGCTCCACGAGCTACGCCATGAGCGTCGGCTCATCCATCATCGACCCGAGGGTCGACGCCTTGGTGATAGCACCCATAGCGCCGTTCAGATTGGCGGCACGACCATTGGTCGTGTCTGCGAGGAGCAAGATAGCTGTCAGGATCCTGGACCCCAAGGAGTGCACGATGGTCATCGACGGCCAGTGCGAGTTCAAGATCAGGGGCGATGAGACTCTCGTCTTCACAGCTTCCGAGAAGAAGGCCAAGTTCATCAGCTTCAAGGACGATTTCTACAGGAACCTGGAAGAAAAGCTCATAGCCTCCGCCCCGTTCGCCGCGCACAGGCACTGACCCAGAGAAAGGCATCACCATGAAAATCGCCAAGAACGAGCCCTTGAGGATCAACTATCCGAAGCACTGGTTCGTGATCTTGATCCTCGTCTTCGAGGCAGTCGTAGTCTGGCTGTTCTACACCGCATACTCGAGCCCGGTCGGCAGCTGGAGGACCCTCTGGATGGTCGTCAGCCCGTCAGTTGGGGTCGTCTTCCTGCTGTTCTTGCTTCCGCCCGTCCTCACATACCATCTCGCGGGCGAGAAGGGTTTCCGCATACGGATGGGATGGCTGATCAACACCACGATTCCATACAGATGGATAGCTAACGTGAAGGAAACTTCAGTCCACCGCGGAGGCCTCAGCGTTGGGGTCGGGGTCAGGTACTTCCCGATAAGCAAGGCTTTGTTCGTGACCTCCTCGTTCACCAACCTGGTGGCTCTGAGACTGGACGGGGAGCATGTCATTGGCGGCATCAGGAAGCGCCGCGTCGAGGAGATCGTTCTGAGCGTCAGCTACATCCCAGCCATGATGGAGACCGTCAAGGAGAGAGCGAACCTAACAAAGGGTGTGTAGAGTGCCGCTGTTCGATTTCTCTAAAGACGCTCGTGCGAATGTCACTAGCATCAAGAAACGGACGCTCAAGATGATCCTCGAGGCGTCGAAGTCGCAGTTCCCCGAGGAGTTCGGGGCACTGCTGAGGGCGGACAAGGGCGTGATCCACGAGCTCATCCTGCTGCCGGGAACAGTGTCTGGAGAAAGGCACGCGATATTCCATTTCAACAACTTGCCGATCGATTTCACGATCGTCGGGACGGTGCACTCGCATCCCTCAGGCGTGTGCTATCCTTCGCGAGCTGATGTGGACCTGTTCGGCAAGTACGGCTGGATCCACATCATCGTGTGCAGCCCGTTCGACAGGACGAGCTGGGCCGTCTATGATGGGAATGGCGAACCGAGGGAGCTGAAGGTCGTGGACTGACCGCGCCCATCAGGTGCAGGAGAGATCGTCAGAATATCCTGCTCTTCGGAGCTATCGTTCCCCTGACGACCGCTCCCATGCCGATCATCGTGCCTTCCCCGATGATCGATCCGACATCGATTGAGGCGTTGATGCCCGTCTTGACATCGTCGCCCATGATGACTCCGAGCTTTCTGCGGCCAGAGCCAGTCTTCTGGCCGTCCACAACGACCTGGACCTCCTTCTCGTCCAGCCTCAGGTTCGCGACCTTCGTGCCCGCGCCGAAATTGCATCTCTCGCCTATGACGCTGTCGCCGACGTAGCTCAGGTGCGGTATGTTGGTCCTGCTCATGACGATGGAGTTCTTGATCTCCACGGCAGCGCCGATCTTGCAGTGGTCGCCTATCGAAGTGCTCGGGCGGATGTAGGCGTTGGGACCGATCTCGCACTCGTCGCCTATGATTGTGGGGCCGATGATGTAGCTCCCGGGCAGCACTCGTGTGCCCTCGCCCACATGGATGTTGCCGATCACCGTGGCCTTCTCGGACACTTTGCCCTTGATGTCGGCTTTGAGGTTGCCCATGAGTATCCTGTTCGCCTCGAGCAGGTCCCACGGCCTGGCGACATCGATCCACTCGCCCGTGAGCAGGTGCGTGTAGATGTGGCTCTTGCGCATGAGTATCTTGAACGAATCGGTAATCTCGAACTCTCCTCTCGGGGACTTCTTGGTCTCCTTTATCGCCTCGAATATCTCCGGCTCGAGTATGTACGCGCCCGCGTTGATCATGTTCGTCTCCGGCACCTCGGGCTTCTCGATGATGTCCTTGATCACGCCCGCATCGACCATGATGCAGCCGAAGCGCTTCGGATCCTCAACGGTCGTCAGGGCCATGACGTTCCCCTTGACCTTCTTGTGGTGCTCGATTATGCCCTGAACGCTCTCCTTCGTGAGGACGACGTCGCCGTACAAACAGAAGAAGGCGGAGTCGACCTTTTCCTTGATCATGCCTATGGCATGGGCGGTCCCGAGGCGCTCCTTCTGCTCGACGTACTCTATCTTGACCCCGAAGTCCCTTCCGTCCCCGAAATGCTCCCTGATCCTCTGGGCGCGCCAGCCGACCAGGAGTATGAGATCTCTGATGCCCGCTTCCTTGAGCGACTCGATGTTGTGCTCTAGGAACGGTTTGCCTGCCACGGGAAGGAGAGGCTTCGGTATGTTGGATGTCAGTGGCCGCATCCTGACCCCTTCCCCGGCCGCTAAGATGTAGCCCTTCATTTGCACGACCTCTTGACAATGTTGTCTATCGTGTTCATGATGCTCACCGCACGATTCTCGGTCCTGGCCTCGGCCAAGAGCCTGATCTTGGGCTCGGTGCCTGACGGCCGGACAAGCGCCCAGCCGTCCTCGTACTGCAAGCGATAGCCGTCGAGCGTGAGGAGCTCGTCGCACTTGAGCGCCCGCATAGCCTTGTCGAGGTTTCTGAGTATCATCTCCTTGAACTTCGGGTTGTAGGAGACCGCGCCTCTGAGCATCTGATATCTCGGGATCTTGGATGTGAGCTCGGACAGTTTCTTCTTGGAGGCCATCTCGACCAGCCTCGCGGCTGCCAGTATGCCGTCGGGACAGTAGCTCTGATCGGGGAATATCCAGGTGCCCGAGGGCTCTCCTCCGAACTCCGCCTTGCTCTTCTTGACCTCCACGCTGACGAAGACATCGCCCACGCGCGTCCGGATGATCTTGGCGTCGATGTAGTCGTCGATCGCCATGGACGTGTCGACCGTGACGACGACCTTCTTCTTCGCGAAGCGTTTTGCGAAGAGCGCGAGCAGCTGGTCGCCTCCGAGGAACATCCCTTTGTCGTCTATCGCGACCATCCTGTCGGCATCGCCATCGTGGGCGATGCCCAGATCCGCTTTCATCGAGACGACGGCGTTCTTGAGGTCCGTGAGATTCTCTTCGATCGGTTCGGGCGGTCTTCCCGGGAAGTTGCCGTCCGGGTTCGAGTTGAGAGTGATGACTTTGCAGCCCATCCTCTGGAGGACGATGGGCGTGATCGTTGACGCGGGACCGTTCGCGCAGTCGACCACCACCTTGAGCTTGGAGGTACCGACGCCAGCCAAGATACGACATGCGTGGGTGTCGATGGCTTCGGGAAGAACGTGTTTCTTGCCCACCTGGTCCCAGGACTTCAGCTTGAACTTCTTGGATTCGAGCAGCTTCTCGACGGCGGCGGACTGCGACACCCCGAATCCAGAACCATCAGGGTTCCAGAGCTTGATGCCCGCGTACTCGGGCGGGTTGTGGCTAGCGGTGACCATGACGCCGCAGTTCATGGTGCGTGCGGCCTCCGCAAGGGTCGGGGTGGTGACGAGTCCAGCTTCGAACACATCGCATCCAGCCGCCATGAGCCCGCTCGATACAGCAGCTGCGATCATCGGCCCAGATGTCCGCGAATCCATCCCGACGACCGCACACTTCGCGCGGGTGCCGACTGCCATGCCGATCTTGGCCGCGAGCTCGGGCGTGAAATCCTTGTTAACGACTCCCCTGATCCCGGATGAGCCGAACAGTTCCATCAATCAGTACCCCGGACACTCCGATTACCATACGTGACTATATTACATTTCTCGACAGGACTCCGCCCAGGATGGCAGCCCGGTGCATCCGACATTGGGCAATCGCTGATGGTATTAACTGGTAAATCGATTCGGGTGCGAGCTGATGTTTCGGAAAGAGACATCGGACAATCGAGGGGGGAAGTAAAGAGATGAGTCTGAGGTATCTTCAAGTGGGAACGGCTATGGCGATTGTGGCCTTCATGGTCGTCGCTTGCCTTCCGTTGGCAAGCAGTGGCCCTGGAAGCTCGTACACGCTACTCACGCCGGAGGAGCTCGCCTTCGCGAAATCGGCGGGCAGGGGCGAGTACGCATACGGCATCGACTGGACGTATTCGTACGAGTATGGGGAATTCGAATACCCTGCGGGTAGCGGCCTGATGGCGTGGAGGGGGGTCGGAAGCGAGCCCGCGCACGAGTACGCGGACTACCTGGCCAAAGAGATGAAGAACATCGGCCTGAAGGATGTCAAGAAGGAGGAGTTTCCGGCACACGCCTACAACTATGGTGGCGCGTCAGTTCAGATAGTGTCGCCAGTTCAGAGCGATGTTTGGCTCGCTGCTGGTCACGCAGGACTTCCTGGAACACCGGCGAATGGGATAACTGCGGACCTAGTCTACGTCGGGCTTGGGACCAAGTACAACTACGAGGCATTGGAGAAGCAAGGCGTGGACGTGGAGGGCAAGCTCGTGCTGGTGGATGTGAGCGAGGAGGAGATGTTCTGGCTGCAGTATCCTCACATGGAAGCTGAGGTTCATGGCGCTCTGGGATTGGTGGTAACATGGGTCGAATACCAGATGCTTCCCAACGCTGTGGTCACGCACGATTCCGAGTCGAGATCGACAATACCAGCGGTCGACATAAGCAAGGAGAATGCCGCGGTCCTGAAGGAGATGATCGCGAGTGGCGTGACCCCGAAGGTGAAGATCTGGTGCGACGCAACGATCGACTACAATGGTAATGGCATCAACGTCGTCGGGTACCTACCCAGCGAGAACTACGGAACGCCTGTTGATAGGTTCGTGCTCGTAGCAGACCACTACGACAAGTGGTGGTACGGTTCCTCGGACAACGGGGCTTCTGTCGGTCGCATGCTCGGAATGGCAAAGGCACTTGTCGACTCGCACTACAAGCCCGCCAAGACCATCATCTTCTTGGCAACGGATGGCGAAGAGTTTGGATGGACAGACACGGAGTTCGACTGGGGGCTCGGTGCCTGGTGGGAGATATTCACGATCCATCCCGAATGGGCCGGGAAGACGCTCGGGACCTTCGTCTTGGAGGGCGGAGGAACGATAGGCGCGACGAGCGTGACGGCCTACGGCAACCCGGAGACCCTGGAGTGGAGGAAGACGCTCCTGCCGAAGTTCAACGAGTTCTTCTCAAGGACGGCGCCGTGGTCGAAATACTACTATCGGGCGTCAGTGGACACGGGAAGCTTCGCGACCACTTGGGCGGACGAGTTCAGCTTCTGCGCCGCGGGCATTCCGATCATGAGCGTAGATAGCTCGAGGTCGAACTACGCGGGTTACGACTACCACACTAACCTAGACGACATGACGGGCATCTCCGCCGAAAGCCTGGCAATGAGCATCATATCGAACGGCATAGCCATAATCGAGCTGGACAGAGCCAAGATCGCACCCTACAGCTTCCAGGACAGGGCTGCGGACCTCAAGACCACCTTGAATACAAGGTTGATCGGGGCGTCAGGGATCGACATCAGGCCCGTCCTGAACGCGCTCACCAAATTCGGGAGCGCGGGCGGCGACGTTTGGGCGCTGATAGCTTCATCCAAGACGAAGAACGCGGCGGTGGCGAACGACTTGCTTCTCGATGCAGCTTACAAGGTGCTCTCAGAAATGACAACGGTTGGCGGATACACCACGTCGATGTATCCTCACCAGCACTACTTGGACGACTCCTGGTACTTCAGAGAAGGCATCAAGCAGCTGAAGCTAGGTGACATCGATGGCGGTCTGATGTGGCTATCTTGGGTCTACGGGATGTATACGGGAAGGCTTGTCAGTCCCGAGGTCTACCAGTATCTCGTCATAGACAGATGGGATGACACATCAAGGGCGGACTTGTTCTGGGCTGACGGTCGTCTGGCCTATGTGGAGGATTTCTACTCCGAGTACCAGTCCCTGGTCGACAAGAAGGCCGCTGAGATAACGGACTACACGACCGAGATCACACAGCTGACCGAGCACTACCAGTCTGTTGTCGGGAATCTGCAGGCGTCCCTCGATTCGATGGTGGTTACCCTGAACGAGGCGACAGGACTGCTGCAGGAAGCGAAGGCAACGATGACGTCATGAGCAGAGCGTCGTGATCGGAGCAAGCAAAACCCTTTTCTTTTCGTATTTTTCTTAGATCACTCCGTACAATCTATCAGAAAGAAAGGCTGGAAGTGGTTTGTTGTTGCCATGGCCGAGAATCTCACAGCTTCAGTATGTTCTTCGCCTTGTTTTCGTCGCTGACAGCGAACGCCACATGCACGTGCTTCGAATCCCTGTCGAGCATGTAGGCAGCGTCTATGTTGACGCCTTCCCTTGCCAAAGCCCCTGAGACCCGTGCAAGCTCTCCCGGCTCGTCCTTCAACTTCGCCACAAGCAGGTTCCTCTCGGAGAACTCCAAGCCTGCACGCCGCAGGCTTTCTCGGCTCTTGTCAGGATCCGCGGTGACTATGCGAACCACCTCTGCATGCGGCTCGGTGGAGATCGTCCTGATGTTCACACCGTCCTTGTGCAGAGCGTCCGTCATCCGGGCGAGCTCCCCCGGCTTGTTCGCCAGCTTCACGCTGAACTCTCGTTCCATTTTCTCATTTCCTCCTCACACCGGAACAAGGGCGAGGGTCTCCCCCGGCACATGTGCGATGGAGAAACGAACGTCGTATTCCAGTGTCACTATAACGTGCATGCTCATGGTATTTCAAACCTCTCGACCAGGAATGGGCAATGCATACACGGATGCATACGTTTGTGCGCTGGCTCACCGCGAAACGGAGGCTCGTCGGACTCCTGGATCGAGGCGTGTTCTGAGCCAGCAATGCTGGCTATGACGGCACATGACGACCCTCAACGTCTAGCCAGATATCCCGAAAAACCGAGCCAGCATACGCAAATCATTAAATACCATCCATCGTGATACACATCTGGACTGTGCCTGGATGGCATGGCCAGAAGCACGTGGAGGGATGAAAAAGATGGTAATGGAACCGATAAGTGTCGACAAGGCGATGGAAATCGCAAAGAAGAAGGGCATAAAACCAGGCCGCGTAAAGGGCACGAACGGAATCCAGTTCACGAAGGGCAGGAACTCCCGCCTGGAGATCATTGACTGGGACGAGTTCAAGACCACTCTCGGAAAGAGGAGACTGGCAGTCTACGAGAGCGGCGGCTGGATGAAGATCATGAAGAAGTAGGTCTACCTACTTTCTCTCAAACCCTTGAAACCCCTTCTTCGAATTAATTCGCAAACCAGTTCGAGTTTTTCATTTTCCTACTCCATAGCCAGGAAGCTAGATAGCCTCGGACTTGCATCCCGAATCCGGGTGTCCGGCGTTGGATTGTCCCAAGTGTGGCGTTCACAATCTGGAGGACGCGGAGCGCTGCAAGATCTGCGGAAGTCTTCTGAGGCCTAAGAGCAAGCCGACTGGACCTTCGAAGGAATGCCCGCTATGCAAGACGCGCAACGATCTCGATGCGCCATTCTGCTCCGGCTGCAAGAAGCCGCTGGGCTCGATTGCGATAAAGGAAATCAAGAGCAAGAAGAAGCGCGAGAAGTACTACGACCGCACTTACATCGACTACCCCGGCTCTGCGCACAGAACTGCACGGGCGGGCGTCGGAGGCGCCCTGATAATGATGGCGGCGTTCTTCGCGCTCATAGACGCCGTGTTCACGATCGCAATAAGCTGGGAGATGACCCGGCTGGCCGACTACGACCAGCTGCTGAGGGAGAACCCGCAGCTGGAAGGCGTGGTTTCC
>Ga0315277_10003369_pt1 | contig 21673 bp, 30 predicted proteins | sample YL17G05_15_MG_FD_203695 | JGI IMG/M metagenome (GOLD analysis project Ga0315277, IMG submission 203695) | Sediment microbial communities from Yellowstone Lake, YNP, Wyoming, USA - YL17G05_15 | ecosystem: Environmental > Aquatic > Freshwater > Lake > Sediment | place: USA: Wyoming | collected...
GAGTCGGACAGGTAGCGACTATAGTTCTGGTAAGTGGTGCCGGGAGTGCCATCAGTAAGTCGCTTCCACTCATAAGTAGAACATTGCAATTCGGTGCTGTCGGTACCATGGCGGCCGGCGGGACTTATATCACCGTCAAAGATTGGAGTCAGATGTCACCCAACCAGAGGGCTTTATCGGTAGCAATTGATGTTGCTTTAATCGTGGCAACGGCAAGGGCTTTTGTAAAGATACCAGCTCCCAAGGTCAACCAGAAACTGACTGCCAAGCGGTATATCCAGGAATTGCAAAGGTCAGCCGAACCCGAGGTTATTGCCGGGAATCCCGAAAGGTTTATTGTCGGTGAAAAGATAATAACCGTCGAAGAGGATTTGAAGGGAAAAATAAGCCAGGTAACGACCAATACAACCGCTGAAACAGTGGCATCCTACCGTGAAATGATACTCGACCAGTCTGATTACGCTAAAGGCATTAAGAATGAGATAACACTTGAGAGAAAAGTAGCTACTTATCAAAATGCTCTTGACGACATCCGTGATGATCCGTTTGTAGATAAAGTAGAAATCAAAAGAATCGAAACAAAACTTACAGGATTACAGAGTAAACTTGCCGATGCAAAGTCTTCTAATATCAGCACTAAGACTCAGCTGGAAAATTCCATCAGGGGATATACTGACAACCTCCGGGATGCGGCCGCAAAGGGATATATAGCAGGGGATGAATCTATGGTCAGGAGCGGTTATTCGGGCTTAAAGAATACACTGGATGATTTACCTCGTGATATACCGCGTCAGACTGAAGAGGCAATCAGGGAATTGATGAGCGGTAAAGGTAATAAGGGCAGGATTACGGCACTGGAAGTTGATATAAAGAAATTGCGAACCGAGATAGAAGGTATCCGGGAGAAACACCCGACTGACCCCAGTGCTTATTCCGACCTTACCGCAGAATTAAGGGCGAAGGAATCTTATCTTGAAGTTCTTAGGTCCGGTGACATTAAAACCATGGAAGCGGAATTAATAGCAACCAGGGACACTATCACCGATCTGAAGAAACTCAGTAAGTTAAAAATGAGTGAGAAGTCGCGACTTCAACTGTTTCAGGACCTGAAGGAAGCGGAAGATAAGGCAACGGCGTTGGAAGCCAATTTGTACAAAGGGCTTAACCAGGCGGAAGAAATAGTCTCTGTTAAGGCAGAATACAATCCGAAAACGGGTGCCTATACCACATATAAAGAAACCGAACCGATGATCGCCGGTAGCCAGATAAAGACAAAACCGAAGGGGAAATTACCTATATTATCCGGCGGAGGCAGTTCGACTAAACCCTCAACGGCAACAATGACACCGGAACAAGTGGCGTTGCTGACAGGAGCAACAAACGATTCCTATTACCAAGGTCGTCCTTTAACCGTTGTTGAAACCACTACCAAGCCGGTGAGCGTTCCTAAATGGAAACCAACCTCTGCACCTGAGTGGGAAACCGCCAAACAGGGCGCAACCGCACCTGATGTCAGCGCTAGTGCAGCCGTAACCGCAAAAACGGCGCAGAAACTTCAAACTATCTCAGAATCTAAAGCAAATACTGAAAATATATCTGAGACAAGACCGGCTTTCCAAACCCAACCGCAGACACAGGCGCAGACAAAAGCACAGGTACAAACTAAAACAGCAGTTAAGACGGCTCTCAAGTTCTCTCCGAATAAAGAACCAAATATGAAATTTATCGGGATTCGTTTTCCTGTTCCTCCACAGGGTGGGGGGAAGAAGAAACGCAAGAAGATGCCCAAAGGTTCGGTTACCTGGCAACAGGGCATCGGTTGGTGGACCAGAAAGCCGCCTTATAGATTAAAGGATAGTGAATTTACATTGAAGAAGCCTATCGGTGCCGTTGCCGTCAAAGATAGCAAGAGCGCCTTCGATACCATTCAGACAATCAGCGGCCTGCCACCGGACAAGATACCTACCATGCCGATGGGTATTGTCGATGTGAAGGTTACTAATCCGCCGTATAACCCGCGGCATAATAACAGGCAGTCGATTCAATTCGTACCAACGGAAACTTACAGGAGGGGCAATATCAGAATTACTACTGGGGAACCGGACGACTCCCATATAAAGGTAAGAGAACGCAAGCAATCATTCGGCAAGATGCGCAAATTCAAATATTACGGCCGTTACAAGGACCTGGGTGCCGGTATTATTCAAACAAGAACTAAAAATGGGCTAAAGCGTCGTTTAAAATTATATTAATATAAGGAGGAAAAATGAAGAAATGGTTTACTAAAAAATGGCTATTCATTCCCTTATTGCTAGTTTCACTATTAGCAATTCTCGTCCCGTCATTCATCTATGCACTTCCGGAAGAACCCGGCAATCCCGATGTGGAAGGGTGGTATTTGTGCAAGGCAAATATCGTCCTGACAAATATGGACAATGTTCGCGTTACTCCCGTCTATAAGTACATTGGGCTTCTGCTCAACGATCAGACCGAAGAGGCTGTCACCGGTGAGCTGCAGTTCTATCTCACGAACACTGCCAAGGGCAGTACCCTGGCTAACAGCACCGGCGTTGCGACCGGTTCCCCGGTCAAACTGGCACTCGGCACCAACACCATCACCGATACGACTTACGGTGATTTCATTCTCCATCTACCGGTCGGACTGACTGCTATCGTTACCAGTGGGACCACTACCGTCGGAAGCAGCCCTAAATCCTGCACCGCCGGCGATACCACTATCGTTACTTCAGGCAGTACCGGCAACTTCACGGTTGCGGTTTCACTCGACTATGTTACCGTCGGAGACTTGATTGGAGTTGTCGGAGAAGGCTATCATCCCCGCATCCAGTTGTTGGGGACAAGCATCAGCGGTTCCTGTACCGATAATGGTGGCAATGCTACCGGCTCACCTGTTACCTGCCTTCCTGCCAGCACGACTATCACCGTAACCAAGGCAGGGACCTTCGATATCGCTATTCCCCATGGTGTTGTTGCTACGGCGACTTCCGGGAGTGGTGTTACTATCACCCAGAGCCCGAAAACCTGTGTTGCTGGTGAAACTACTACCGTCACCGCTACCGGGACCGGCACCTTTACCGTCGAAATGCGAATCCTCAGCGGTTATGTGATCTCGGGCCGTGTCTCCCTGAATAGTGAAGGAGATGTTGTTTCCATTTCAGGCAATATCGAAGGGTTTTATATTGCCGACAACCAGACCTGGAATATCCTGTCTTATTCCCGCAAATTCTCAGGTCGCTTTACAACACTGGACTAATTATGCGGTTCTCACTCTCTTAAAACAGGGGTTTGGGGTAATAAACCACCTTGAACCCCTGTTTTATGCCTAAATATATTTTCCGATTGTGACAAAATCCGTCAAAAACCTATTGACAAAATATAAAGTTTCCTTTACAATTTCTAGTGATGGATAGAAGAGTTACCTGTTACCAATATACCTGTTTACGATGCGGCAAAGAATGGCTGAGCAGGACCAAATATCCAAAATACTGCGGTAAATGTTCATCCCCTTATTGGAACAAACCGCGAAAAAATAAGATTAAGCCTAAATAGACACGTCAGGGCGAATACTATATGTTATGTAAGGTAGGAATCTAAATAGAATCGAAAAGGAGGGGCTGATAATTTAGATTATGTAAAAGCATGAAGGGTTAATAATGGTGGTAGAAAGCTAGAACTCTCTACCACCGGTGGCCAACAAAACCAACTCACGGTCAATCCTGCCAGCCTTTGTTATTTAAGCAGAAAAATACAAAAAAATCAAGTGGAGAGGTTAAATGGAAACAATCCAGATTACCGATACCATCCCTGCCATCCCGGGAAACCATCCCGGGAAACCATCAGAATTCAAACTCAAAGGTTACATCTTCACCCAAAGAGAAGCCACAAAGCCATTCACGTCATGCGTCAGTGGCAAACTAATCAATAGTGGTATGCGCTACTACTCAGTCGTTCTCGGGTCCGGCGGCATGAGCTGGATTGCCCACCCCGACCGCATCTTACTCGACGAAATGGATCAATACTTAATGAAGTGGGGTAATGTCTATGGCAAATACTAAATGCCCCTATCCGCAGCATATCCTTGACGAATGTGCCGGCATCAGTGTCCCTAACGACCTGTATTATGCGTGGCACGCCGGTTACGAGGCACATAAACTTGAAGTCCTGGAACTAACAAACTCACTCAATGTGTTAGCCGAGAAAATGCAGGAGGCAAACCATGGTAACCGCAGTTCGCTCAACCATTGACTTAAAACACAGCATCCTATCTATCCTGTCAAACCATGTGGGCCGCAATAACCCTATCAAAGCGGTAAGGTTGGCTGAAATGCTGGACTGTTCGAAAACCAATACCTTTGCCATTCGTGATGCGATTGCGGAACTCATCCGCGAAGGACACCCCATCATCTCATCGACCTCACAGCCGGAAGGCTATTACCTGGCTAACACCTATCAAGAAGTCTCGGATTACTGCCAGTCACTCAAGGACCGCGGTATTAAAATCATCATCCGGCGGCGTGATGTAAAAAGAGCTGCCCTGCACTATTTCAACGGTCAACGAAGATTATTCTAAGGAGAATACTATGCCTAATCGCTATCAGTCAACGGCCAAAAAAGCAATCTTCGACCTGCTTTGTAAATATGAAGGCGCTTACTGCCTTGCCTGCTTTGCCGAAGGGAATGGCCGGCGCGGTCATAACATGGGTGTCAAGCTGCAAATTGACCATTGCGGCCGCGAGATACATTTACTGTGTCAAAAGCATAACACCGAGTTTCGCCCGCTGAGTGTGGAAGCACGCGAGCCAGTCATGTCGGGCTATAGTGCTATGAATGTGTGTGAAAGAATGAAAAAGGGCGAACTAATTAAGGGAGTAAGGGAGATAGTCGATTACAACCAGGGAAGCGTAGAAATGCATGCCAGTCAGATTATTCTAGATAACTGGCTTAACTATATTAATAGGGAACTGATAGACAACGGCTTCTTATCAAAGGATGATGCTATCTGGAATGGAGCCTATATTTCGGGTGGTAATGCATCGACGATAACCAGGTACTACCGGACCTATTCAGCTCGGGATGGGATTTACCAGCAGACCAAGCAAGATAATACTTCCGGTCTGATGTTTAAGAGTTTGGAAAAACAACAGGAAATCATGGAAGCCCTGAAAAAGAGCAATAACTTCTCAAGCAACGGTCACTCCGGTAACGGTCATAAGCAACTCCTTGCAACGGTTAAAGAGGCGTAGATGAAGATTAGGATAGATCCACTAGATACCTTATTCTCGAAGTACATAAGACTTCACGATGATTATACCTGCCAGCGGTGTGGAGTTAAATCCGAGAATGTACAATGCGCTCACTTCAACGGCAGAGGACGTAAATCAATAAGGTGGGATGAAGATAATGCCTGTACGCTCTGTATGGGTTGCCACGCTTTCCTTGATGCGCAACCTCTAGACAAGTTGGGATTCTTCCGTAAGAGATTAGGAGTAAGGAAATTTAATCTTCTTCTTGCGCGCATGCGAATTACCTATCCTAAACCCGATAAGAAAGCTATTGACCTATATTTAAGAATTAAAATCAAAGAGTGCGAACATGGCAAAGAAACAGAAACAAACTAAAAAGAATCCCCTGGCTGTCTCTCAGGAAGAACTGGATGCCATACATAAGAAGCTGGATAAGGTCATCCGGGATGATGTCAAGCGATACGAAATAATAAGGGAGAATTGGGAATTGCTAGGAGTATAAATGTTACTTGCTCTTAATAATCTAAAAGTTATCCTTGCAGTAAGACTCTGGAGACTCCGGTATCAAATATATAACAGGAGGACAAACAAATGGCAGTCGCATCAGATATCATCCATCACTCGGTAAAATGCTTCTATGACATTTCGCCGGGACTCAGCGCGCCTGACTTCGATATTCCTTTTCCTACCGGTGTCGCAGCCAATGAAAGGTGCCGGCACTGCGGTAGCTACTCTCTTGAAAAGTATCACTGGCATGGCACGACATATAGAAAGTGCATGTTATGCGAGAGGGAACAATGAAATGGAAGAAACAACCAGTGCAATTTGTTTTCGCGTAAAAAAGGATTGTATTAACCCCGATTCTTATGGCGAAATCTGTGTAGGTTGCGGGTGTTGCTCAAAGGATACAACAGTGAGGTATCCTGCACGACTCAAGCTATTCACAGAGGGTTTAGAACGGCAAATAAATTTTAATCATTGGATGAAAGGTTTTATTCGTTTGCAAAAAAGAAATCGCAAACTCAATATCACATATTGTAAGCGTAGAATTGCTATCTATAAAAGATTTGTCACTAGATTAGGGGAAGAAAAATGAAAAGAGACAAGCCGGCAACCATCTGCCCTTACTGTGGATTGGATTGCCGGGATGTTCAAAGTCTGCAAAGGCATCTTGATTGGGTACACAAGGATAAAAAGGAGTAGGGAAATGAAAATCATATCAGCAATACGGATGTTTTTCTTTCTTTTGTTAGGTGGGCGATTATACAAAGTAGTAAATGGGAAACCTTGGGTAAAAGAAGGATTTGGAGATTGGGAAAAACTAGATACCCACCTGAGAGATAGGCACCCCGAGGCCTATGATGATCTAATAGAAAGTAAACGGAAAAAGGATTAAAGGAGTAGAAGAAGTAAAGATGTTATACACTACATTCGCTAAAGCTAAAGGAAATAACGCCTGCATTGAATCATACCGCAAGATGGGTGATGCTCTTGGCGGTATCATAAAGTACGGCAAAGACACACCCATCCCACTTGATAAGATAATGGAAGTCTGTGGGTTACAAGATGCTATTTGGGCATTGAGATGCACCATTGAGCCATCGGAAAATCTACTAATTGAATTTGCTTGCCAGTGTGCCGAACACGTACTGCATTTCTATGAAGATAAATACCCCGATGATATGCGACCCCGACTCGCTATTGAAAAGGCACGAGTTTGTATAACTGATAAATCAGATGCTGCTGGGAATGCTGCTAGGGCTGCTTGGGATACTGCTTGGGCTGCTGCTGGGGCTGCTGCTAGGGATGCTGCTTGGGCTGCTGGGGATGCTGCTGGGGCTGCTGCTGGGGCTGCTGCTTGGGCTGCTGGGGATACTGCTGGGGCTGCTGCTTGGGCTGCTGCTAGGGATGCTGCTTGGGCTGCTGGGGATGCTGCTGGGGCTGCTGCTTGGGCTGCTGCTGGGGCTGCTGAGAGCGAATGGCAGAAACAGACTTTATTAAATCTGTTAAAGGAGCAAAGTAGTTAAACAAAATACACCATTTTGATTAGGGGAAAAGATGATTGATTTGAAGCAGAAAGAGTTAAAGATTTGGCAAGAAAACAACTTTGGTGAGCCGGATATTTCAGATATGATTCACGGAGTATGCGAAGAAGCAGGTGAAATGTCTCACTGGTATTTAAAAGGGAAGCAAGGAATCAGAGGGGTGACTTCATCAAAAGCCAAAGAGGAAATAGCCGATGCTTTTGTTGATGTGGTTGTATTTGGTATTCAAGTTATGACTTGTCTCAATCTCAACGCCGAAGATGTTTTACGGAAGATATTAAAAGATGTTCTCTCTCGTAATTATAAGAAAATTGAGGAACCTAACCTATGAAAGTTGTGATTTATGCTCGCGTGAGTACTGAGGATCAGACAACCGAGAACCAGGTCAGAGAACTTGAGCAATGGGCTGAAAGGCGCGGCTGGCAGGTTGTCGGCATTTACCGGGAGAATGAGACCGCATGGAAGGCCGGTCATCAGAGGGAATGGGCGCACTTAAAGCAGGATGCCCGGTTCCACAAGTTCGATGCCGTTATCGTATGGGCGCTCGACCGCGTGACGCGCCAGGGTGTCTCTTACCTCTTCCAGCAGATACAAGAACTTAAAAAGTTTAATATTGGCATCATCTCGATGCAGGAAGCATGGCTTGAATCGATAGGTGAACTAACAGAGGTCTTTGTAGCATTGGTGGGATTCATTGCCAGTTATGAGAGCAAAAGGCGTTCAGAACGCACTAAGGCAGGTATGGAGCGCGCTCGGGTGCAAGGAAAGAATATAGGCAGACCAAAATACAAGAAGGATAGAAGGAAACGAGAACAGAGCGGTTATATTATCAGTGGAGCAAAGAAGAGAGGAATAATTTAATGGCGAGAGGAATTATAGCATGGCATAACGAAATGAGAAATCGAGCCCATTTATATTCAAAAGGTCATTGCCAAGCATGCAATAAAGAAATTGCAAGAGGCGTGATTCATCATAATCAATATCCAAAAGGGTGGAAAAATTTTGATGTTGAATACCTTATGGATGTTGATGTATGTGTTTATTTATGCCAAGAATGTCATACTCTAACCCATAAAAATGATGCTCTAAAACCTTGTGATATATGTGGCGAACTTACTTTGCACGGATTACAAAGAGGAAAACAATTATGGATACCAGATGTAAGTCTTTGTCGTAATTGTTCAGAAAACTTGAAACGAGAATATGGCGAGATACTGCTTAAAAAAGGGGTCGCCGAAATAAGGCGATCCCTTTCGAGTGTAGAAGTCGAAAAATAAAAAGATAAATAATGGATCCCTTTTAGGAGAAGCAAATGAGTAAGTTTGTAGGGGAATATCCTGAGAATTGGGAGGATATTCAGATTAAAGTAAAAGATAGAGCGAATTGGCAATGCGAACGATGTTTTCATCCTAACGATAAAGAGCATGGTTATTGCTTAACAGTTCACCATCTTGATAATGATAAATCAAATTGTAGTGATTGGAACCTCGCTGTCTTATGCCAACGCTGTCACTTACATATTCAAGGAAAAGTAGAGATGAAGCAATACTGGATGTTTGACCACACTGGATGGATGAAATCACATGTGGATGGTTATCTAAAAAGTTTAGGAGTATTAAATGGAACGTGAACATCTTACGGCACTAATAGTATTCACCCTGGTATTTGTGGTTGGCTTTGCCATCGGTATTGGAGTCGGCATCTGGATAAATATTTAGGAGGCAAATATGAAGAAGATAATATTATCGGTAGGTCTGGTTATTCTGCTTTTACTGACAGGATGCACGTCGCAGGACCCGATGGATGATGTTTATACCAAAAACATCTACCCGGGTGAAGGCGGCAGTTACCAGATAGGCACAGAGAACAATCCTTATGCCGACGGCCACTTTACCGATATTCATGTCAGTGAGCATAGTATATATATCGGCGGTGTAAAGTTTAATCCTGAAAGTACCGGCGGCGGTTCTATCTGGTATTCCGGTGAAGGAACTCCGGACCAGGAAATAGGTAACACTGGAGACTATTACCTTGATAACTCCAAAGGCGACTATTACGAAAAAGAGGATACTAAATCTGAATTTCAATGGACATTCAAAGGCAATCTTAAAGGTGCTGATGGCAGTCAGGGTATTCAGGGACCGCAGGGAGAGCAAGGAACGCAGGGGATTCAAGGTGTTCAGGGGATTCAGGGATTAAAAGGCGATACCGGCACTCAGGGAACACCAGGCGCAAAAGGTGACAAGGGAGACCAGGGCAATCAAGGCATACAGGGTGAAACTGGCGCTCAGGGAGTTAAAGGAGACACAGGGAACACCGGCGCAAAAGGTGATACAGGTGAGCAAGGGATTCAGGGCATACAGGGTCCTAAGGGTGACAAGGGTGATCCCGGTGACGATGCCCTGGAAGCTGAAACAGTCGTTGTTAAGGTAGGAGACACCGCCAATTCTACCACTACACTCGCCAACGCCACCGGTTTAAGTTTCACCGCCGATGCCAACAGCACCTACATCATTGAGGGGTTTCTTCTCTATGATACCAGCGCGACAACTGTGGGCATCAAGTTAAGCGCCTCTGCTACGAATAGTCCGACTATCCTGGCAGGTCACTTCATTACCGATGCCGGCAACGGCACACCCGACAGCTCGTCATTCAATACTACCGATGTTGTAGTGACGACTTCGGCATCGTCTTTTACGACCTACAACAGCGGATCATTGCACTGTGTCCTGAAAACAGCCGGCAGTACCAGTGTATTCACCATCCGCTTTGCCGCGGAAACTACAGGGACCATCACTCTTAAAGGCAGTTCGACATTGAGAATTAGAAAGGTGGCGCCGTAAGCGAGGTAAATGTGGAACGTAAACACCTGATGATATCACTGGTAGTATTCGCCATAGCTGTATTTGTGATTGGTATGGCCGTCGGTACATTAATTGCGAGATGGATAGGGATATGATACTAATCCGTCGTAATCTCAAAGCAGGTATCTATGAAGTTAAGTACACCGCAGAGGACGCGGTTGTGGTACTCGACCTGTTCGGAACTGACGTTTTGCCCACTCCCTATTTGTTGAGTACGCAACCTGAAATAGTCCGTCAGGCAATTTGGGAACTAAATAAAAATACTCTTGTTGATTTGGAGTAACAAAATGGGTTGTTTAGTTGGTGTTTTCAAAGTTCTTTTCACGATTGTAAAAGTAGCATTCACACTGCTATTCAACTTCCTGAAATGGTGCTTTACAAGCGGTTGGAAGGGAATAATGGTTATCGGGACCATCTGTGTGCTTCTGGTTCTTATCATAATCGTTGTGCATACTAATACCGGTACTGGGATAAAAGATAAGAATACTATAACTTCGGCTGCCGCTCCCACGGTTGCCCAGGCACCCTATATTATTCAGACCTCAAGCCGGTATTATTATGCAGCAAAAGCAGAGACAAAAGACGGCATCACCACAATGACCGGGTATTGGGAACTAACAGGTAAAACTTGGAAATATAACAAAGGTACTCTGGTACTGACTAAGGAATTTGGCACTGTCACAGTAGGAAAACGAAATCAGTGAGGAGGCAAAATGATAACAAAAATATTTAACTGGCTGTTTGGAATCAAAGATGTGGAACTGCGTTACACCACAAAAGAGAAGTTTGGGCTGTGGTTTGGAGCGCTTGCTTCTATTGCGGGTATAGTTTTCTGCCTTATCTGGATGGTTTTTTATATGAGGAGCAACCCCGTAATCGGGCTTCTAGGCCTTTGTCTAATAGCCATGGGTACGGTGGGAATGCTCTCAAGCCAGAAGGAAGCGTTAATCCGCAGAGTTCTAAGGAAATAACACTACATATAGTGGTATGTTTCAGCTCGTCAACCACCACAGGTAGTAGTATGGCACTTGACAAAGGGTGTTACAATGAAATTAAGGGGAGCGACGACGGTAACTAAGACTGATGAAGTTAAAATATCAGAACTTAACGACAAAGAACGCCAAATCGTATGGCGGTGCCGTCATATTAATTATGGTACTGTGACCATATTCATTGAAAGCGGCGAACCGACCCGGGTGGAAGAGAAGAGGAGCTTCAAATTGACAGGGGTTATAGAGTAAACATTAACTAAATATCGCTATCAAGGCACTTGAGGCGAGTTTGTAGAGCAATCTACTACTCGCCTTTTTTATTATCTGAAAACAGAATATGAAAAAATTAATTGCAATACTGGTAGTAGCGATAACGGCAACTGTGATGTTGCCTTTAGCTGTTTATGCCGACCCCGCCCTGCCGGATGCAATCGATATTCCCAAGATTTATGTCAATACCTGGGTGATTGAAGAAGATGATGTTCTTATCATTGCTGAATACAATCTGCAATACGACCCGACACCCGTACCCGCTGATCCCGCGGATGTTAATTTCATATTCCGCTTGATCGATACGGACGGCGTGACGGAAATTGGGCAGGCGCTTCCCTATCCCTACTTTAATACAGGTTACGGCTATGGTGTTGTTTCCTTCTACTTCTCCGCGGCGGATGCGCTTGACTGGGGAGAAAATTACATCATTCGGATTTACGGTAATCCTTCAAAATTTGCCACGCCACCGGTGGAACCTTTTGTCATTGCATCCGGTGACTATACCGCTCTTACCGATCATGAGGGAAACCAGGCGCAACTTGCCGACCGCATCAGGGAGATTGCCGGTGATTTGGAAGTGGAATGGAATGCCACTTTACTCGGCGAGAGTGATATAGGCGGAGACGACGTATTAACGGGTGCCGGTCAAGGCTATTTTGCACATGTAATCCAGGGGCTTCAGGTTATGTCACCGTCTTTATTTCTTGTTCAAAAACTATCGGTCGACACATCTAAAAGAGTTTGGGGAACGAGCAAGAGCGACACTTACAAGAATTTCCTTAACGGCACCGATATCAAGGCCGGGATAGATGCCGTAGCGGACGCGATTAATATCCCATCAATCCTGTTGATGGGGATTCCCATATTGATAGGCTGCGTGTTTTTCATCTGGAAGTCACAGCAGAAATGGCAGACGGCCAGTCCCGGTTATCTCGCATCCTTCCTGCTGGTTACTTGCGGTGGCATGCTGTTCTACGGCCTTACCCTGGTTGCTCTGGTGGCTTTCGCCTGTGTTCTGTTAACCGGTTACTTCATATTTTTCAAGAAGGCTTAATGATGAAAAAGATATTGATGATAGTAGTGGTAATCTTAGCGGTCGGGCTGACTGCCTTGCCCGTATACGCTGACATCACCGATGCGAAGTACATCGGGACCATCTCTATCGTCAACACTGATACCGACACCGTCAATGTCAGTGTTCCCGTTACCATATCGACCGCCAATCTGATAAGTAATTACTACATCGATAGCGATTGTGCCAATACCTCAATCCAGATTAACGGTGTCGATACCGCTTTCATGCCGGCGAGGACAGGTCAAACGGATTGGATACTATGGGCGCCTACAGTAACAGCGGGAACGCAAGTTGCCAATCTCTATACCGGCGGACCGGACATGACCAGCAAATTACGTTACTTCCCCGGTACCGGCGGTATGGCAACGGCAGATAGTGACGATTTAGAGCTTTTAGATAGTTTTACTATTGAACAAAGAGGATTTGTAGATACCTCCATGGCTGCCAGCAAATATCTTGTCTATAAACAGAATGCCTTCAAGACTTATGTCAGTGCGACGGGGACGATAACCTCTCAAGTCGATGCCTCTTTTGCCGGTGGGCTGACTGTTTATTTTAGATCACACGCAGACGCTACGTCGTCAGGAGGAACATTACAGGTCAGAGTAGTTTTATACAATGGTTCGACGTACCAGTATAGTGCCTGGCAAGATGTCAACACGGTGACCTGGACTACTTATAATAAAGCCTTTGCGGTCAATCCCTGGACCACTAATCCCTGGACATTATTCGAGATAAATTCCCTTGAAATCGGCATTCTGCAGGATAGCCAACCGGCTAACGAGGAAGGCAGGACCGTTCAAACATCCTGGTTATACGCAACGATTGACGGTTATACCATCCGTCCCAATGGCGTTGGAACTGCCAATGAAATTACCAATGTCGCACCGGGGGGTAGCGCGCACTGGTCGGTACTGGATGAAACAAGCGCCAATGATACTGACTTGGTCGGGACTTATTGTGCTAATCCGCCTGATGCACAGGTGACACAAAAAGATACCTACACTTTTGATGATATTGATTGGGGAACTGTATCGGTCGCCCCTGTTGCCAGTGCAGAGCATACTGTAAAAACTTATGCTGACGGCACTTGGCTAATGCTGTCAATCGATGGTGATACTTCCTGGGATGGCGTGCATAGCGCCAGAGTTGATTTTACAGGGCTTTCCGTACCTTTGAACAGCTACTATTGGACATTCATTGAGAATGACTGTATGCCCTACCTGGAATATCAGAAGATATGGAGTCATCACTCCGGTGCCTCACTCGAGCAAGAAATCCGTTGGCAGAACGGTGCCACCTTCATCGATTTAACGCTTAACGGACATAACGCGACACCGACTTGGAGGACCGCATCTAGCGACCCCGATGTCTCAGCCAATTTAACCGATTTCCAGCCTCTGGATTTGAGCGAGGTTGGGGCTTACTCAGTTGGTGGCGATCCGCTGTTCTTCACCACGGTACCTACTACGATTCCAGGCTTGTACGACGAAGGAAGCACGTCCGGCATACCCGGGGCGAGTTTCATCAATACATGGTTAACTGATGCCGGCGTACCGATTGAACTGTTCTGGTATCCGATCGCCTTTACGGCGGCTATTGTCGTCGGGTTTATAGCATATAGATTAACCAAACAGCTCCTGATTCAGGCGATAGTTTCAGGGGTTGTCATAGCCATCTTCTGTGGCGGCGGGGTATTAGGCACTGGCCTATTGCCGTGGTGGACCGTCATCGTATTCGGCATCGAAGCGATTGGCGTATTAGTAATACAGGATAGGTTCGCACTCGGATGAGGAGAATATGAGACCGCAATTAATCATGTTTTTTGCCTTCGTGACGCTTGTCAGTAACCTGCTCTGCGGGTTTATGGACGGCTTATGGTTGCAACCGGCGGACCTGAACCTGATGAATTACATGACTGGCTACAACAGTTGGACGGAGGGCTTTCTGCCGGTGGTTGCCCCGGTAATAGGATTCTTCACCCATGGACTCCCCAAGTTGATATTCTGGGATTTCAGCTTTCTGGACGGGGGGTTGTCATTTATCAGGTGGATTTTAATGGCGTTTTCAATCGGAGCAATCTTCGGGATTGTGATGGTTATTCGGGGAAATAGATAGGAGGTTTATATGATAGGCAAAGTAGCTGTCGGGGTTCTCTTAATTATTTTACTGTTTGCTTTTTCAGGAAACATTATGGACGGTATTCACGATTGGCGGACGGATGAGATTACCGCTTCTTACGTCGATGTCGATACCACCGGCGTGACGGTCGCGGATGTAGTTCTCACCCGGGAGTTGTTTAACGACGATACCAACGAGGTTATCTCTATCACATCGAGTATAGAAGAAACCCCAGTAGCGACCGACTATACTCCCGGGACAAAAACACTGGAGATCAGCGATCTGGACACCAACACCACGCGGACTCTGACGGTTATCTACTGTTCGGAGCTCTTGAATGATGTCTTTATGCATACGCTTGGCCCGTTTTTAGTTTTCCTGATATTCGGTGGAGTCATCGCAGCTGTCATCTATGCAGTCTGGCATGGCAGAAAACATTAATTGGAGGTGAATACTATCGAGTGTGTTTGGTTCAAGTAGCGTTTCAATTGTTGTGAGACATTAAAAATAAAAAATTAAGGAGGTTGAAAAAATGCTCACAAATTTGTTACCAAAGATCATGGGGTTCATCGTTATCATCCTGACGCTGGCGTTGGCACCAACCATCTATACCGCCAATGCCGACATTACCGGCTGGGTAGGGGTAGGCGACCTTGACCAGTTCATCGGGTTGGGTGTGGTTGGCGGATTCGGAGCCTTTATTATCATCCTGGGCTTGCTCGTCTCCGGCGGGTTCTTCGCCGTTGCCGGTGTGAAGAACAAACTGGCCGGTGCAACTATGAAGGACCTGATGATGGTCGTCGGGTCCGTGGTACTCATCATCGTCATGCTGACCCTGTTCGTCAACGTGCTGGATTACGTCGACACATTAATCCAGGCGGCAATCGCTGAATCCGATTCATTAGGCGAGATCGGCTTCGGTATCCTGCCACTCGTGCTCTATGTCGGCATCATCAGTCTGGCCGGCTGGGGTCAGGTCAGTACCTACCGTAAACTCCGCAGAGGTGGAAGAAGCAGTCGTTCTAAAATCGCTTATGCGTGAACGGACTGAAGTTGTTCTACTGTTCGCCTGAAATCGGGCGAACATCCCGGAAGTAGGGCGAACGGTAGAAACAAAAAAGGAGGGATACTATGCCATTCGGCTTGAGTTTTAATTTTAAGAACCTGATCGGCAAAACAAAAGAGCGTTCTCAGATGTGCGAAATCTTTACCGAGGACGGCCGGATTATCGACGTTGAAATCAAGGTGCTGAAAGGCTGTGCCGCTGACGATAATCTCTGCTCCGCCTGGCTGCTGGATGCCGATAACCAGATGCAGGATGAACTGACCGGTCTGTGGTTTCAACTACTGGGTGAGCGTTCCACGATCCCGATTGCCGTGAGAGAGGTCAAAAAGGTTAAGGACCTCAAAGAATTGATCAACAGCATATTCCACGAATCCTGGGTCATCGACCTGATAACCATTGCCAGGGATGAAGCCCGCGAACGTCAGAGAACCTGGATTTACCTGATGCTCGGTGTGCCAATCTGTCTGGCGGCCCTGGTACTGGGAATCAGTGTTATCAAGTGAGGAGAATATGAATACATACACTTTATATGCCCTGGGAGCACTGGCTATCGCCGGAATAGGCTTCCTGATTTACAGGATGATTACCAAGCGGAGGCGAAAAGCTAAACTTGCCAAAACCGAACTAATGCCAACTGTGAATGAGACTATTCCGCAAGAGGTAATCAGTAAAACCGGGGTAATCAATGCCCGTATCTATGACCCCGCTAAAAGAAGCCGGGCCTATCGGCATGTCGAACTAATACCGGGTAAGAACTACGGCCGGCAGTGGTTGTGCGGCACTTACCGTGTCTTTGCCCTCAAGGTGGGTACTGGCGGGCTGGAACCGGTAGTACCGCCTTCGGATATGGGCCATCCTACCAGTGAACTCTACGAAGCGTTACAGACCAAGGATGATGTGGCGGAGGTACTGGGGAATAAGAACAACGAGTCGAAGAACATCAAGATAGGCCTGCTCGTACTGGCGGCAATCGTCGCGCTCTTCCTGATGTTCATGAAGGCTTATAAGGGGTAAATATGGATGCACCAGAGATTAAAACGGAAGGGAATCATCAGGAAGAAAAGTCGGATATAACCGGTACTAAAGATATCGGTGCCTGGCTGGATAAGGGGTCGTTCGACGGTGTATTTACTTCTCAACAGATATCCAGCGCGATTGAAAAGCTGGTGGAACCCGGAGAGAAGGTCGAGCAACTTCTAATGCGTTCCGAATACCGGGATGTCACCCATGCCAATGCCTTCGACCGCTTACTGCGTAAGGCGGAGCATTTTCAGGATAAGGAACTGGAAAGCCTGCTCCATAACCATGCCGCCTCTAATGTCGCTATCGGCGGTAAGAGAATCGACATCTTGAAACAGACCATCATTGGGCAGATGTCCCACCAACAGACAGGATTTAAGAAGGGATTCAAAGATTTATTCGGGGTGAAAACCGACAATGATAAGTAGCGAACGTCTGAGTCTGGTAGCACTGGCAACAGGACCGCGGGGAAGTCAGAAAACACTGTTAATGACTTCTTATATCTGCCAGCGTCTGATAAAGGCTCATTTCTATAAACATCTTAGGGGGATAGATCAGAGTGTCTGGTCTAATTACCCGGTGAGGTTCTTCTTCCGCTGCCCTATCTGCAATAAGGTAGAAAGGCTGGAATCAAAACCCCTGAACATGGAGAGTTTTTATACCTTCGACGATGAGTTATCCAAGGGTTGGGTGTTCATCGATGAAATCGACCAGTGGTTAGATAGACAGGACTGGGCGGCGGTTACTCAGAAGCTGATCAGTAAAGTATTAACACAGATCAGGAAGAAACAACTCTCTCTATTCGGCACACTGCAGGATGCGGAATGGCTGAACTCCCGGTGTTTCTTCCAAGTGGACCTGGTGACAAACTGCCGGGAAGCGGCTTTCTCACCATGGGGCAAGAAAATGGGGCTCGACCTGGGTGAAGCCGGCTTTACCAGCTGGATTGATAAGTCTGGTATCATCACGGGCTATATGTACAAAGAAACCGGCAGGATATACCCCTGTACCTTCTGGGGTAAGCGCTTCTGGAACTGCTACGACACCAATTATGTATTCGACCCGCTTGAATCACGGACTAAATACCGGATAAAAGCACCGACCAAGGTTATTGAAATCGGTCAGGGTGATAATCTCGATGCGCTGGACCCGTTAAAGAGCCAGAAATACGATCCTAACCAAGTAATACTGTCTGACATCATCTATGAGCTCAAGGAGAAGAAGGTATCTAAGATTACCAAGAGCGAACTATGGAAGATGGCCTATGCTAAAGGCTTTATTGGTGACCTGGGTACAGCCGGGAGGTTCATTACCAAGATACTGGGCATAGAGGCACATAGCGATAAGTACCTGCTACAGGTTGGGGGAGGAGGATGATGTTATTTCCCTTAACCCCTATATATAGTAGGAGGGATGCAAAGTGACACTACTGGTGGTGGTTATGGCGATAATAATGTTCACAGTTAGGGAGAGGAGAAGCCCGATACTAAGGTTTGCCGGTGGGATTGTTGCCGGGGCGTTCGGGTTCTACTGGATTTCCCAGAACCCCGATCACTACATCTATATATTGACCGGAATAGCCTGTTGTGTCATCGGAGTTTACATGATGCTGAATGGGGGAGAAAAATTGAAATAGTTTAATCATACGCTGTCAAAGCACTTGAGGCGGACCGAATAAAGAAGTGTAAGAGCTTCCCGGTCCGCCTTTTTTATTAAAGGAGGATTACGATGAAAGGTTTTATAAAGGTCATACTGGTAGTGGTTTCTATGATGATTGTAATACCGTTGGCGAGCATAACGGTGCTCAACCTATATACCAAATCACACAGTTGGACTGTAAATGAGTTGATGGATAGGCTTACCGACGAAGGTTATATAGCCTATGCCGATGGCACCGGCACATGGACTGTCACCGGTGATGCAACAGTTGATGGTAGCCTGACTTCGGGTTCAATTACCGATAGTGAACTAACCATCGACCAGATTTTATATGCCGGAACAGCCGGACTTTTAACCGACGAAGCGGCTTTTGCCTACGATGCCGCTACTAATACCTTGACAGTCGATAATGTGGACTCTCCTACTGGTAGAGGGGCAACCTATGTCATAGCGGCTAGTGATGCACTAGCACACGTTAAAGCACAGGCAGATTATGTCTGTGACGGTACGGCGGATAATGTAGAGATACAGGCGGCGATTGATGCTTTACCTGCTACTGGTGGATTGATACATTTATCTGTTGGGACTTTTGTGTTAAATACTTCTATTGTCTTACCTGATAAATCTATTACCATAGAAGGTGAGGCTCTTGAGTATAACAGTGTTGGAGGTACGAGATTAACTACTGCTGGTATGAATGTTAGTTTTATTACTAATACTGATGCCGCACATAACATTACCGTCATTTTAAGGGATTTTTCTATTGATGGTACAAACCAAACAGCAGGTAGTGGTATTTCCTTATATAATGCTACTGAAGTAAGATTATATAATCTAAATATTATTGATTGTTACCAATATGGGATTTATAGTAGAAAGTCGGGAGCCACTACTTATGGTAGTAACTTTTTCTGGATGGATAAATGTCATATATATAGTAATGGAGTTCTATCAGTAGGAACTGGGGTGTACATTGCCAATGCAATGCGAACTCTTTTAACTACCAATGAGATATTTAGTAATTGGGGACATAATGCTTGGCTTGACTCTTGTATTTATAATGAAAGTCTTGGTAATGTTTATGAGGATAACTCCAATGTGGGAGCACAGACTGGATTAAAAGTATCTGGTTGTGGATGGTTCACTTCTATTGGGGATATATTCAGCGTTTCACAGAGAGAAGGTCTATATATTGAATTTACCTACTATGTAATTATTAATGGTGCGACTGCGACAGATAATAGTCAAGTTTTAGCCAATGCCCTGCCTGGTATTTATATTGTTGGTTCAAACCCTCGTCACATTAAGACTTGTGTGATTACTGGTTGCAAATCCAATAATACAGAATCGGTAACACAGAAGTACGGAATTGATATAGGCAGTTATGTAGATAGTTTAACGATGGTTGGCAATGATTGGTCTGGTAATGTTACGGGTGGCTTAACTTTTAGTGGGACAGTTCCAACAAAGTATATTGTTGAAAAAAATATGGGATATATCGCCTCAGGTGAAGTCCGTACTGCCTCTGGTTCTCTTACTGGTGGAGCGGCAAACGCTATTCTATTCTCTTGGCACAACCCCGAAGCACAGGACATATACATCAAGAAGGTAGTGGTTGTAATAACAACTGCCGATGCGGATGCCGCCAATATAGACTGCGGTATCGCCGATGATGCTACTTATACCAATGGTGGGATTGAGTTCTTTGACGATCTTACTGGTGAAACCATATTAGTTTATGATTCTTGGGTTGCTGGGGATAACGGTAAACAAACTAAATGGGTTTTCTGTCAGGACTCCGCCAGTGCTACTGATGGATGGGTGGTAGCTAAAATTCTCACTAATGACGGTACAAGCATAGTCGGGAGTTGGTATATCGAATATGTAGGAAAGTAAAATGCCAGTATTAAACAGTAGGGAAATCAGGTCAACACAGGTCAGGGGAGCAGCTTTACCACCTAATGCTTCGTGGCGTTATAACCAGAAACGTCCCACTGTGACTATCAGAGAAGAAACACAGCCCCAACGAGAAGAGAGAGGTACCGATATTACCCCGGAAGGCAAGACTACCTATAAGATTGGCGATGTAGAAATCACCCGGGAAGAATATGAAAGGTATGATACTCTCAGCGACCGCGGAAGGTTTGACTTCCTGGTAAGTAAAGACATCATCCCCAAAGGTTCTGAATATGTGCCGCCGTTGACGCAGACAGAGGTCAATCAAGCCAATGTATACCGAACTCAGGCCATTAAAGACGGGTTCCTGCCGGCCGATACACCGGAAATAGAGCAGGCAAGAGGCTGGGCTTATCTGGCACCCGAGCAGATTAAACAGCAGCAGGAATACAGGAAGGAACTCGAAACCTGGGCGGATGAGTTCGTGAAGCAGAGTGAAATAAAGAAACCCATAATGGATAAACTTAGCCATTATGGTAATGATAAAGAAGGTTACAACATTCAGCAGGCGCTTAAAGATAAGGCAGTTACCAGGGATGAACTTCTTATGTTCGGATTCAAGCAGTCAGATATTGATGGGACCGCTCCTACCTATGAGAAAACTGTCAAAAAAGACGCGCGCATAGGCGGAAATGAGGTTGACGAGCTTGCAGATTATAAAGCCGGTTCCGGATATGATATTGCACGTTACCTGAGAGATAACCCGGCTGACGAATCATATCTAATTGGAAAGGGATTCGCCAAGGAAGATGTTGACGAAGCAAAGAAGTTTAACGCTCAGATGACATATTTCTCCAAGACAAACTATGAGAAGGTTTACGATAAGATGGTTGCGAATGGCTTTCCGCGCAACCTTAACATGACGGATATAGAGATTTGGTATGAGAAACATCCTGAGTATCTAAAACAGGTAATGCAGGCCAAAAAAGAAGATGATGCTGCAGTTTCCGATAAAGCCATCAAGCAGAAACCCACAATGTCGCTGGCAAATTATACCGAAGCCTATTTACAGGCACGCGGAATTACCAGGAATAACGGAGATAGGGAACTTTATAAGGGAATGGCTGAAACATCCTATCGACAAAACTTCGGAAGTGCAGCCTCAGTAGGAAGCACTTTAATTGAAGGAGCATCTTTTGTCTTTTCACCAGCAAGGATAGCGCAACCTGATGTGCAGTTCAAGGATATATCCGGTGCTGAATGGGCTGTCGGAGTCGGACAGGTAGCGACTATAGTTCTGGTAAGTGGTGCCGGGAGTGCCATCAGTAAGTCGCTTCCACTCATAAGTAGAACATTGCAATTCGGTGCTGTCGGTACCATGGCGGCCGGCGGGACTTA
>Ga0315277_10003371_pt1 | contig 21670 bp, 17 predicted proteins | sample YL17G05_15_MG_FD_203695 | JGI IMG/M metagenome (GOLD analysis project Ga0315277, IMG submission 203695) | Sediment microbial communities from Yellowstone Lake, YNP, Wyoming, USA - YL17G05_15 | ecosystem: Environmental > Aquatic > Freshwater > Lake > Sediment | place: USA: Wyoming | collected...
AACCAAATGTCTCAAACTGTGCTACTTCTGCTGACGTCAAACACGCTAATGCCATTTTTTGCTTAATCTTTTAATCTGATAATTACCTAATAAGCAACCAATAGATAGCTTTGTGCTATTTTTCAATGCTATCCCAAATCCATTGTGTTGCGCTGCTCCTGTTTACTGTATCGTTTCTTTATGAGGCTATTTCACCGTTGTCCTACCTGTCACTGGCAAAGTGAAGTGCATCGCAACGCTGACCGTGACAATAAATAACCGCAAAACCAGCAGCTTAATTAACCCAATGAACTGTGTGGCTAAGTAATTATAATCCATTTGCCAATGGTTTACAAAATAATAGGCCCAATTCAAACCATCCCTGGCTGGATTTGCTTTGCTTAGGAGTAGATTGATGCAGTATGCATATAAGAAAGGCTCTACCATTTTGCAGAGCATCTTGATTCTCAATCCTTCTCATGTTTGATTAGCGGGGTATTACATTCGTTGCACTTGGCGTATCCGGCGTCAGGAGAAGTGGCACAGGTTAAGGGATTTGGTTAGGAGAGGTTTTCAAGCAGTTTCCGGGGGGAAGGAAAAGGGGTTAATCCGAGTCCGGAATCTGCAACAGAAAAGTCTCTCTCGGCTTCGGTTAGGCATCGGCTATCATCACGAGTCCCTGTTTGGCAGTTGTTAGTTACTTATTGACAAACACTTACAAACCTGGCTTCGGACTGTCGTTCCGATTCTCATACGGCGTTTATCTTGATATGATCATCCCGCGTTTGTGGAAAACCCGTTTTTCAAGTTAAGAGTGACTCAGAAAGCGGTTCATCGACCGTCTGGAATGCTTGCGTTGCTTTTCTCGTTGTCCTACAAATTGTCCTACTTTACAAATCACGAATAGTACATTATCGTGTGGGAACCGTAATGAATCGTAGCAGTTAATTCTTTATGAAACAAAGAATTGCGTCATAAGTGCCTATTTTATAACATATAACAAAAGAGGGCGGTTATAATCCCGCCCTCTCCGCCATTTTTTATCTCACCTCTAGGTGGGATAAAAAATGGCGAGACCTCGTCCGCCAAATTTGTGAAACAAACTTGGTGAGGCGGGTCCGTTGCAAAAATATGCCCACCTAATAAAATGTATCATGTTTATATTTTACTGAATAAAGCGAGAACGAGGACATATACAGGCGTTGCGGCTGATGTGGAGGAACGCCTAAAAGAGCAGAATAACGGAAAAGTACCATCAGTCGCCCATACCGGCCGCCTATTTGTCCGACTTATCAACAACATCGCCCTTCTCGTGGCCGGACATCTGATTTTCCCGCACCTCGACTTTTGACGCCTTCTCGCCGATGAATACGCCCGCCTTCTGAGAGCTGGCGCCCGTATCCCGAATCGTATTACGCTCAATCAGAATGTCAGAGGTGATGCCATCGACATAGAACCCATACCCGCCGGACTTCGTACCGTTGTTCTCAACGATATTCCGTCGGAACGTATTGCGGTGAGCGCCGTTCTGCTCAATCTCATCACGCAGATAGACGCCGTGCTCTCCGTTTTTGTAGATGTGGTTGTTCTCAAAGATATTGTCGGTATCTTTATGGCCGATTGAAATGCCGTGCCTTCCGTTGCCGTATGAGAAGTTGCCTTTGAAGATTCCGTTTTGCACGCGCCAGCATACAAATATGCCGTCCGTACCGTTACCCTGTGAAATACAGTCCTCCATCTTGGTTCTCACCGAACCGGTGCCGGGATGAAATCCGAAGTTGCTGCACCCGCTCGACTCGCAATTGCGAATGGTAATATCTTCGGTAATCTGCCAGCTAAAACCGTCGCCGTTGAAGTCCCTGACTTTGACGCCTTCCACGATGCACCTTCTCGATTTGTGCAGATACAAACCTCCGCTTCGGCAGCCGCCGAGAGGGTCATTCGTCCCTTTGTTGCCCTCAATTGTGAGATTGGCTATGCGGACATCTTCACATTCCACCGCTTCGACAAGCGAACAGGCATTTGAAACCGTGCCGTTGCTGTCCGACTGGTAATCCTTAACCGTATAGGTATCAATGAACAGGATATTGCCGTCAATGGCAGTAATCCTGGCGGTGGTAGGGTCCCAGCCGCCGGTACTGCCGGCATCCTGAATAATAACGCCCATCCCGACCTTAAAACCATTTGCATTCTTGACGGCCACTTTCAGCTCGCCGTACCCGCAATCGAGCGCCATCGCAGTACGGAATCCATCAACTTTGCGAAGGATAGTCGCATTCGCATCGCCCGCCAGGGAAATACCGCTGTATAGTTTTACCGGCGCCGAGACCACAAATGTGCCCGAACCGAGCTTGACCGTGCCGCCTGTGGCTCTCAGGGCGTCAACCGCAATCTGGATTGCATCCGAAGTGAAGGCCGGTACGTCGGCTCCTGTACCGCCGACCGTGATGACGCGAGGGGCCATTCTCGGCTTGACCAGTCCCTCTTCGCCAATCGCCGTCGTTGCAGCACAGACCACCGCTAACAAAACGGCTGTCCGCAGCGCAGACACAAGTACCCAGGTTTGCCGCTTGTGATTCATTTTAGTAAGTTTCATTGTGGACTCTCCAATATATAGAAACGTGACTGTTCTTCGTCAAATCGCACTTGCGGCCCGGCAGGCAGTTGCGACTGCTGAACACCGATGAGTTTGAGCGGATTATGGAATCCCATCGCCGCGAGGTCATCAAAAGCGACCAGATTCAATGAGGCAAGGTGATTCATACAGTCAAGCATTGTCGCCGATGAGCCGACTAAAAAGCCGGTCATGGGATTGTAGATGCGTCCTGTCTTGTCGAGAATCACCTTGTTGCCGAGATTTTGATACCGGCCTGGCGGCATCCCGCTCAGGGCCGTTGCGTCGCTCGTAACGATGCACTTCTGGACGCCTTTTGTCCTGATAAATGTCTTTATCACTGCCGCAGGCAGGTGGTGGCCATCGGTAATCATCATCGCACTGAGCTTGTCAACTGACAGCCCCGCAAATATGGGGTTGTCGTGACGCGGCAGCACAAGAGGAATTCCGTTTCCGAGGTGCGTCAGCGCTCGAGCACCGGCGTCGGCCAACCGCTGCAAGTCGTTGACCCCCGCCATCTGATGTCCAAGCGACACAGCGATACCGTTCTCTGCTGCAAAGGCCGCAAGCTCAGCGGCGCCATCGAGTTCAGCAGCTATGGTTGTGAGCTTCACGCAATTCTGCGCCATATCAATCAAGTGCTGCAAACAGTAGATGTCCGCCTTTCTGACCCATTGTTGATTGTGGGCGCCTCTTGCACCATCCACGGGTGAGATGAAGGGGCCTTCAAGGTGGATGCCGAGCACTCGTCCGTGAAACTCACTGCTGCTTGCGACCTTTGCGATTATCGGCAGGTTGTGCGCATACGACTGGTCACTGCTCGTTATCATCGTTGCCAGAAATGCGGTCGCGCCTGATTGGAGCATTTCCCGGCAGGCAGCCGTGAATGTATCTTCGGTCAGGTCCGGCTGCGAGAAGTCCACACCCTTGTAGCCGTTCACCTGAAGGTCAATTAATCCCGGCACTTTCATCACTTTGAACTCCTGTTATGCCGGTCCGAAAGCAGGGATGCCGATTCCTCATCTAAAAGCATTGTGCAATTGCTGTGCTGTCGCAGAACCGACGCCGGGCAGTTCGGCGTCACCGGTCCTTCAAGGGCACACTTGATGGCCTGGGCCTTTCGGCGGTCGGCTACTGATACAATAAGAGCCACACTTTTCATAATCTGCCTGATGCTCATTGATATTGCACTGATGGGGACATCATCAAGCGTTTCAAACCAGCCCTCGCCCAACTGCTGCATTCGGCACTTTTCGTCGAGCCGGACAACGATGTACGGTTCTTGCGTCTCGAAGTCGGCAGGCGGGTCGTTAAACGCAAGATGACCGTTTTCGCCAATCCCCGCCAGCGTGACGTCAATCGGATTTTCGGCTATTGTCTTTCCCAGCCGACGGCACTCCTGCCGCGGGTCGGCAGCGTCGCCGTTGACAAAATGCACCGCCTTGAGCGTCCCCACCTTGTCAACGAAGCGTTCCTTTAGATATTTTCTGAAGCTGGCAGGGTGCCCGGCCCCAATACCGATATATTCGTCCAAATGAAACATCACGACCTTGGCCCAGTCGATGCTTTTTTCCACAACTAAATGTTCAAGCACCTCAAACTGGCTTGCGCCTGTCGCCAGTGTGATATTTGCGTTTCCCCTGGCTTGAATTGCATTTCTAATCAGTTCGGCTGCACGTTTAGCCGCCGCTGCGCCGAGCTGGGACTTGCTTTTGAAGATAATCCTTTCCATCATTTACAACCTTGTAATCATAAAGACCAATACAATAAGCGCCGCTGCGCAAAGCAGGCCGATTATAAAACCAACTACAGAAGTAAGCGATGGCGCGGGAATCTCAATGCCGCCCGCGGCAAATATGTTGCGCTTCGCAGGTACGACGGCGCCGACAGGAAGTGTGCATGGGGCAGGGACTTCCTCCCCAGCTTTGACGGGTGTGCGGACGAGCGCATAAAAGTTGTCGAGCTTGGCGGCGGCAACCGGCTTTGTAAGCAAACTAACGATGATTCCTGCCAGCGTCCCCGCCGTCAGGTAGAAAACCATCTGCCAGGGAAGGGACATTTCAAGTGCGGTGCCTTTGGCAACGGCAAATCGCAGAGTTTCATTTGCCGCCAGACCGCCTAAGAAGTTCACAAAGAACGATTGTGCAGTGAGCCACCATACCGCAATCGCAGCGAGAACTGCCGCCCAGGCCCCCGCCACGGTCGTGCGACGCCAGAAGAATCCCAGCCAGAATGCGATTCCCGTCATCGGCGTTATCATCCAGAAGATTTCCAACCCCTTGACTATACCCGGCAGCCAGAAGGCAAATATGACGCCGGCAACGACGTATGCAATGGAGGAAAGCCGACCCACCATCAGGTAGTGCCGCGCGGACCGCTCGCGTACAACTCGGCGGTATATGTTCTCGGTAAACAGTGCAGACGAGGCAATCATAAATGCGCTGCAGCCGCTCATCACCGAGGCCAACACCGCGGCAATGAATACCCCAAGCACACCCGGCATAAGCTTAGGCAGAAAGTCCCCTGCTATCGCGCCAAAGACCTGGTCGGGATGGATGCCACGGCCCGCGAAATAGACGATTGCAGCAACTCCTGTCAGACACCACGGAATCGTGCAAATGCGCTTTAGTATCATTCCACCCATAAAGCCGACCTGGCCGTCAAGCTCGGTTTTCCCAGCGGCACAATTGCCTAAGATGTGCGGCTGAGTAACAATCCCGACCAAGCTGGTCAGAGAAATGACAGCGATGTAGAACAGGCCGATGTCTCCCGGAACGACAAGCGATAGTACTTGACGGTCGCCCGCTGCCTGGCGGATGCCGTCAAGCCCCCCTACCGCATTCAGCACCAGCGGCAGAAGCAGAAAAGAAAGAACAACGGTGAGAATGCCCTGCAAAAAATCAGTCAGCACCGCAGCAGCCAGGCCACCCGCAAAGCCGTAGGCCATAAACAATACTGTCATAATCGCCATCGCGTACCGGGGCGGCACTAAACCTCCGATACTGGCGGAGATAACCTCGCTCGAGCCCCGCAGCATCAGGGCCATACTTACAACCAAGCTCATTATGCCCACAATGACGAACAGTATTGCAACGCTGGGACTGAACCTTGCCTCAAAAATGTCCGCGGTGGTTATTGCGCGGAAGCGTCGCAATACGGGAGCAATCAGCCAGTAAAAAGGCGTAATGGGCAGATACAGCCATTGGTACCATATACCCGACAGGCCGCTCGTAAAACTCTTGGAGGCGACGCCCACGGCCTGGTCGGCGTGCGTGCCCGCGCCGAAGGCAAAGAATATCATCAGTACTTTGCCGAACCGCCGCGGCATAAAAAAGTCCGCGCTGGTCTTGATTTTGCGGGCGGCACGCAAACCAATGCCCGTAACAATTCCCAGGTAAAGCACCAGCACGCAAATGTCGGCAATATGCAATGAGTTACTCACACTTTATCTACCATAAGGAACATCGTTAGGCGATTTCCCCCTCTCCTGTGTGCGCAGCCAGTTTACCGGCGCCCGGTCGTCAGTGAGCACTCTTGCGCTCAGCTCCGGACTTGTGTTAGGTCGCAGGCACTTGGCGACCGTGAGCATATCGAAAGCCGGCTTGTGTTCGCTCTGCAGCACCTCCGCACGAGCCACAGCATCTTTGGTGGTAAGTGTCGGGCAGGTCGCCCCGGGCGCTACAAGCATGGCATTCGTGCAATTGACGCCGAAAAACGCCTGACACCTACCGAAAACAGCCAGGAAGGTCTTCAACTCCGCATCAAAAAGGCGATTGGAGTAGAACACATTTGCAATTACCGCACCATCCTCAGAAAGAACACCTTTTACCTCCTCAAGGAATTCCTTCGTCATCAGGTGGAACGGTATATAATCACCGTTGAATGCATCCAGAATAATAAGGTCGTATTTCGGTACTGGATTCAAACGGAGCTGCTTTTTGATAAACATTCGCCCATCATCAACGTTGACCTTTAGCTTACTGTCCTCACGAAAGCCAAAGAATTGCTTTGCCACCGGCGGAATCTCAGGGTCTATTTCCACGACGTCAATCTCAATCGCCGGGAAATAATGACGTATCTCTCGCGGTATCACTCCGCCGCCCAGCCCCAGGACAAGCACCCTTTGGGGCTGCGGTTTGTAGAGCAGCCCGCAGAAAGATAGCGCAGTGTATTCTAACATGTGCTGCCGCAAATCATTCATATTGACCTGGCTCTGAATCGCCACGGACGTACCCTTGCCGAATCGGAGAGTTGCAACAGGCCCGCTTTGGTAAACGAATATGCGGTGATAGAGCGAATCCTTCTCGAGAACCAGTTGGCCGAACTGGCCGGCCCCAGCCGCTCGAGCAACCGGCAGTTGCCATAAAGCAGCAACGAAAAATATTAAAATGGTTCGACTATGCTCATCACAGGTTAAAAACGCCTTGTGTTTTTTCTCTTTCATTATTACGGTCCTGACTGTTTTTCTTGCTCCTCGTTCGGGCCGCCTCTATGTTTCAAGGCCGCATGCAACAGAATAATGCCGCCCAGGGCCAACAAGGCAGCCCCCGAAACACATAGCGTCTGCCAAGTGGAAACAAGCACAAGATAAAATGCGGTTACCACGCATCCCGCAAAACTGGCAACGGTGGACCAGGCAAGCACCAGCCCGGTATTAAGTCCGGAATCGCTCGCTCGTGTCGTCAGCCAGCACACTGCGGTGGGCGAAACCGTACTTAGCAGCAGAGTCGGCACACCAAATAAAATAAGAGAGGCCAAAAGAGACCCCCATTTCTCGTCCAAACCGAGATTGAACATACCGTCACACACCGGCTCTATGAACAACGGCATAGCACACAGCCACGCCCCTGCCGCCATCAGGTTGACGCCCAGGATATGCTGGCTGTTGGCCTTTGTGGAAAACCATCCGCCGACTATGTACCCAGCCGATAAACTAAGCAGGAAAACCCCGATTACGCTGCCCGTTACCACATAGACGGCACTGCCAAAATAGGGTGCGAGCACTCTTACGCCCAGGATTTCCAGCTCCATCACGAACCAGCCGCAGACGCACGCAATAAAGACAATTGCCATATCACGGCCCTTGCGCGTGCCTGGGCGCTGCGCTTTTTCAGATAACCGGCATCCCATCTAATCAGAACTCCAATTTCGACAGATTTTGACAAGAAACATTTTTACTTTGTCCGGTCCAAATTTTCACGCGGGCGTTCAGACGATGTGACAATATAGCATTATTCCTTTAAATTTCAATCGTTTGTGGTAAGCAATAACAATACCAAAAAATGTGGGTGACTTTTGGGATGGTTTTCCGAAACCGGTTATGCGACGGCGCAAGTGTTGAATACCTTGCGGAAGTGAAAACCGTAAATTGTGAGCGTTACCGCCATGTGAAAGTACTGCGGGCGGCGCAGCGACCAGAAAATCAGCTTCCAGTAGTAAATCCTGCCTTTATTTAGTATCCCCAGAAGCCATATCGACTTCAAGAACGCCTTGACATCACAATAGCGAATTCTAATCCTGGTTTTCTGCACAGGGCGATAGTTTTTTAAGAACGTCCGGATTCTTTCATAATAGTACTTTTGTGAGTAAATTGTCTGCACGACTTTCCTATAGCCGTCGGTGAGGTCCTGATAGCTCATCTTGGGGATGAAATTAATCGAGAAATCCGTATTGTCGCCCGTAGGATTTTTCACCAGCCGGTTTTCCTTCATAAGCCGCTCATACAGCTTCGTCCCTCGCGGCGCGTTGAGCAAGCCCACCATCGCGGTCACAATCCCGCTTTGCTGAATGAACTTTATCAGGTTCTCGAAGATTGTGCCCTTATCGCTGTCGAAGCCGAGAATGAATCCGCCCTGCACCTGCATACCGAAGCTCTGGATTTTTTTGACGCAATCGACCAGGTCTCTGCCTGTGTTCTGAACCTTGTTGCACTCGGATAAGCTGTCTTCGTCTGCGCTTTCAATGCCGATGAACACGCAGTCAAAAGCCGCATTGACCATCAGCCGCATAAGCTCTTCATCATCCGCAAGATTGATGGACGCCTGTGTGTTGAAGGAGAACGGATACTTCATTCTTTCCATCCAGTCGATAATCGCAGGCAGGATTTCCTCCTTTAGCACTTTCTTGTTCCCGATAAAGTTGTCATCGACAACAAACACCGGCTCCCTCCAGCCGATGGAATACAAGCTATCCAATTCCGCCATCATCTGCTCTTTGGTCTTTGTCCTCATTTTATGCCCAAACAGTGTGGTAACATCACAAAAGTCGCAGTTGAAGGGACACCCCCGCGAATACTGGATACACATCAGGGCATATTGACGCATATCGACCAGCTCCCACAGCGGGGTCGGCGACACCGTCATATCTGCGAATTGGTCTGCCTTATATATATGTTTGGCGTTTCCATCCTGCAGGTCTTTGAGGAAATGCGGCAGCGTAACTTCCGCCTCGTTGAGAACAAGATGGTCAACGTCGTCATAGTCCTCAGGCGCTTCCGAGAACAACGGCCCCCCCGCCACAACGGGTTTCCCAAGCTTTTTGCTTTTGTCTATTACATACCTTGCCGACTGCTGCTGAATGCGCATGCCCGTGACAAATACGTAATCAGCCCAGAGGATGTCCCGGTCGCGCAATTTCCTCGCAGCCAAATCGACAAGGCGTTTGTCCCACTCTTTCGGCAGCATCGCGGCAACGGTCAATAATCCCAGAGGCGGCAGCATCGACTTCTTGGAAACAAACCGCAACGCGTTCTTAAGCGACCAGAAAGTATTCGGCGATTCCGGATTCACAAGTAATATTTTCAAAAGGCACCCCGCAGGTTAAATTCTCATAACAACCACAATGAATTACTCCAGGTTTGATGCGGATATTGAAACCCGACAGGAATAAAACACGAACCAGATAAACTTGCCGTCAATCCTGCCGGCCCATCAAAATTCGCCAAAACCGGCACACTACTCTTTCTTTCACACTTCTAAAAAACGACCTCTTTTCGAGTCGTAGTTAATTATTCATTTGCCCCCATATTATATCGGTCTGCGAATGTAATCCCTTAAAAAAACCAAAAGATACAAAATTTTTGTCTGATTTGCGGCACCCGGCTTTTAAACCCCAGCAAAACAAGAACTTATCGCCGCCATCCTCTAAACGTTTGCCCGTCGCTTGAAGGTCAAAAATACAGAAATCAGATTACATCAAGGCCCGGACGAGTTATCGCAGCCACTGTTCAGCAAGGAGGTTGAAATCCACAAAGTCAACGCCGTTTATGCCGTCGAATGGGATAGGAAGGGAACATCACATTCTCTGCACGAGAGAACAAGTTGAGAGATGCCGGCCCTGTGAGTTCTGACGGCACATCCAAAATGAGAAACCGGCACATACGAGCGTACAGAACAATTCTCAGAGAAATGACGAATACAATTCGCGGGATTTCAAGGATTTCGGCGGTTCACAGAAGCGTCGTATCATTCGTCTGGTCAGCCGGTGACCGCCTTCCATGCCTGATTAAGCTCCTCTAACAGCGTAATCACATCGCGAATCATCTGTGGGTCGCGTTTTGTGTTGGCTTCGCAGAGGTGTCTGTTCATAAACAGATACAGCCGTCTCAGATTGGTCGCAATCTCGCCCCCTCCATCCACATCGAGCACGGCGTTAAGCTCATTGATTACATCTTTGGCCTTGTTCAGGTATCTGCCCTTCTCCGCGTAGTTACCCGCCTCCAGCTCCCTCATTGCAAGGTTCAGAAACTTTATTGCGCCGTCGTAGAGAAGTACAATAAGCCGGCCTTTACTTTGAGTGGTGACCGCCACTTCCTTGTATGCCTCGACTCCGTTCATCGTGTTACTCCCTATATGTGTGTTTATGATATGAAGAGCAGATTATGCCGTATGCTTCTTTCCCATCTTAATTAATGGGGAGGCAACTGTTACTATCGGTGACAGTTACCTCCCCCCATCTTCACCACAATGTTCTCTATATCATGCTCGACTATCTGAGCAGAGCCAGGGCCATATTCGGCATCGCATTGGCCTGCGCCAACATCGCGATACCGGCCTGAGCAAGAACCTGGTTTCTGGTCATCGCGGCCATTTCGGTCGCAGCGTCAACGTCGGATATACGTGACTCGGCTGCCATCAGGTTCTCGGCCTGTATGCCAAGCACCTCCACTGTCGTTGTCAGACGATTCATCTTTGACCCGAAATCAGCACGGGCGGTCGTTGCGGTGCCGATAGCTGTATCCATAGTTGTCAAAGCTGCCTGGGCGCTTGCCGCCGTGTTAATATTCAGAGTGCTAATGCCCAACCCGCTGGCGGTCATATCCTTCATATTGACTGTTATCGTGTCGGTGGAAGCTCCAAAGTTCACTGCTATGGTGCCGGTCGCGCTATTGAGCAAGCTGGTGCCGTTAAACTTTGCTGACCCGGCTATACGGGTGATTTCGGCAGCCAATACATCAAACTCAGAGTCCATAATGGACCGCTGGGCGGATGAATATGTGCCGGTAGCCGCCTGTTCGGCCAACTGTTTCATACGCACGAGCAGGTTATCGATGTTCTGCATGCCACCCTCGGCTGTTTGCAGCAAGCTTATGCCGTCCTGGGCATTACGCGCACCCTGCTGCAATACTGCAATATCCGCCCGCATCAGCTCGCGGACGGCAAGGCCTGCTGCGTCATCCTTGGCCGTATTGATGCGCAGGCCTGACGACAACCTCTCAACCGACTGAGCCAAGGCATCATAGCTCTGGCTCAAGTGGCGAGCAGCGTTCGCCGCCATAATGTTGTTCTTGATTGCTAACATATTCCTGACTCCTTAAAAAAACGTTCAACCAATTCCAATCCCAAGTGTGAAGCTCTCTCCACAAAACCTCTCTGCCGTGCAACAAGCACGAAAGAAACTTCCATTGGCCATTATCGAGGGAGATTATGTGAACTTAAGGGTTTTTCTAACCGCTGTAAGTCCGAAATATTTGGGCCTGTAATAATTCAACTGGGGATACTGATAGCGGGCCGAAACGTCCGAAAAAATGCAGGAGAAACCGATAAATTGCCGAAAAATACCGATATGAACATAACGGAATCGTTTCAGCGGCCGCACTGCGTACTTGAAAATACGCCGAGCGGACAGAACACTGAGCCAAAGAGGACTTTGCTTGTCTTCAATTGTCATGAGGCGTGGGTGTATCAACTCGGCTCGCTTGGTTACAATCTGGACATAGTCACAGACCTCAAGGGCAGATACAAGGCCGGCTGGGACCAGCAGATGCGACCTCTGCCGCCGAACTCCCGGCTGATTAACTTGTCCGAGGCACTGCAATCAGCCATGGAGTATTACTGCATCATAACCCATAACATCACCGACCTGCTTGATGTGAAACTCCGGCCCGAGCCGCGGCTGATAGTCCTGCATACGACTCTTGAGGGACGTCTGCAGGAAGAAAAAAGCAAAATCGAGCCGGGCCGGCTCAAGGAAATGCTGCATAAATATCTTGAGCTTGTCGGCGGGCATGCTGTGGCAACATCAATCCTCAAGGGCAGGTCCTGGGACTTTACCGAGGATATTGTGACTTTCGGGATTGATATAAATGACTACCCGGCCTGGTCGGGCGAAAAAGAAAGCGGCATCAGAATATGCAACTTCATTTCGAGCCGCCGAAAAATTCTAATGTGGGACTTCCATCAAAAGGCCTTTGACGGTGTCCCCGTCCTGCTGGTGGGGCACAATCCGGATATGCCCGGGGTCTCAGCGCCTGCAAGCTGGGATGGGCTGAAAAAGTTGCTGCAGTCGCACCGCTTTTACATCCACACAGCCGATGCGCGGTATGAAGAAGGGTTCAATATGGCAACTACGGAAGCAATGGCCGCAGGACTGCCTGTCCTGGGCAATCGCCATCCCACAAGTCCGATTAAGCACGGTGTAAGCGGCTTTCTAAGTGACGACCCCGGCGAGCTGCGCAAGTTCGCAAAGATGCTTCTATCAGACAGAGAGCTGGCCCGCCTTATGGGCCGGCAGGCCAGAAAAATCGCAGCCGAGGAATTCTCCATAACCAAGTTCAAAAACGGTTTTCTGCAATCCATTGAGACCGCCCGCAGAAAATGGCAGGACAGAAAAGTTGAGCCGCAAAACCTCGATACCAAACTTGCCGTTGCGAGCCGATAGATATCCGATTAAAAGGTCCCTCATACGCATTCTTATTATTTCTCGTGCAATCGTAATTGTAGGGCGGGGCTTGCCCCGCCGATTCTGGCCGGTGGGGTAAACCCCACTCTACAAAACTATCGCGCAAAATTTTTTCATAATCCGTATCAATCCTCTTTAAGCAAGGATATTTATTGATACTTCGCCGAACGCGAACGAGGCGTTTAAATCCGATAATGCCTGATATTGGTCCGAGGTGATTTCTCCTGGCTGATATTGCCCGGACGCCGCATCATTGTTGCCCTGCTGCCCGCTCCATTGCCCCCAGTGCTGCTGGTCGGCCCAAAGCTCGTTTGGGGACTGTTCCCTGAATGTCTGCTGCTGACCGCTTGGCTGCAAATCACTAAGATTAACCTCAAGGCGCTTGACCTGAACGCCGGATTGCTCAAGCGTTCTTATTATCTCCGGCAGGGTTTGCTGAATCTCGGCCCTGGTCTGGGAACTGCTAACCTCTAACAAACCGGTAATCTTTCCCGCCTGCTCCTGAAGCTTTATCGACACTTTTCCCAGTTCCGGCGGATGCAGATTTATGGTGATTTGCCGGTTGCCGTTCTGCATCGAGCTGCGAATGGACTGGAAGATTTGTTCTCGCAAACTTAAAGCGACATCGCTCGCTATCTCACCTGACTGATTACCCGCGACGCTGGCCCCTGCGGGTGTGGTCTGTGCAACATCCGGCTGGCTGTTCTCCATCATAACCCCTCGAGCAGAAATCCCCGCCATACCATTTCCATCAGCCGTTGTGTTTCGTGTGTTCGTATTTTTGACCGGCACAGAAAACTGCTGTATAGCCGGTATCTGTGCCGCACCGGCCTTGCCGGCAACGGCGACCTGCGCCTGCGGAAATCTCATAACAGAGATTTCCACCTCTGTTTCTATTGGCTCGCTTCTTACTATACTGTCCGATTGGCGCTGGGGGTGCCGCGTTATTTCTTCAACCTTACCCTGCTGTTGCTCCTGGTTTACCAAAGCCGTCTTCGCATCAGCGCCAACTGCCTCGGCACCTGCCGTGTTTTGTTTAGCAGGCAAAGTCATAGCGTCCAAAACGCCCTGGCCTTTCGATTCTGAGGCATTTCTCGCAGAATCGATTTGGCCGTTGTTCTGACCAACAGTCGCATTAACAATCACCTTGCCAATGTCAGCAGATGGTTTATCTGTCTGATTAGTCAAATCCTGCCCCCCAACCGGCTGTTTGCCTTGATTTGTCTGCTCAGCGGTTATCCCCTGCTCAGTTTGGGTATCAATCGGCTGTTGTATCTGGGCCACCACGAATTGACTCTGCTCTATCGTCTTTCCGAGCAATCCCTTGCTGGACACAATTTCAGCAATTGGGATTTTTGATTCACCTGGATTCGCAATATCGCCGGTATTATTTTGCAAGTTTGTATCCCAAGCAGCAGCAAGGGCTTGAGAAATATTTATTCCGTCAATACCCCCTTGCCCAATAATCAACTGCATTTGTTGTGCTGTAGCTTGTAATGCCTCGATGGTTGACTCATCAGGAGCATCGCTCTTCAGTTGATTACGAACAATCTGTTTGAATTGGTTTAATGCCCTGTTGATAACGGCATTATTGTTTTCAGGCCCGATATTATCGGTCTTTTTAGCATCAGAAGAGTTTGCAGATAATGGCTGGTCGGCAGGGAAAGTGCCTTGCTGGGGCTGTTCGAGAATCTCACCGGCATTTGCCGTTTGTACGGCTTCTTTATCGTCAAACAAGCCCATACGCGGCTTAGCCGAGGTGTTTGGCGGTTGCTTCGGGCCAAGACCGGCCATCATCACATTTTCAAGTATTGACAGACCTACATTCATAAACAATGCCTCGGTTCACTCAATATGCAATCCTTGTGCCATCACCCGGCAGCAAAAGTTCAAATAAACGTATCTTGTTATTAGAAAAAGAGTTATAAACTACAAAAGTCATCTCTTTGTCAACGATTCCTTCAGTCATCGAAACAAACTGCGGCGGAATGTTCCGCCAGCCAGGAAGGAAATTCCGGAGGTGGATTTTGACGCAAAAAAGGACTACATAGACACACTGTATAGCCCATTTTCCGGTGCGAAAATGGGTAATATAGGAAATATGGGCAAAGATAAAAAACAAGAAATTTGAAGAAAAGTTGGGGCACTTTGAGGAAAAACAAGAGAACTTTTAAGAAAAACCACGCACTTTGTGTAAAAGTAAGTAACTTTGAGGAAAAGTGAGTACACTTTGAGGACAAATTTTTACCACCAAGACGCGAAGACACAAAGACGTAAGAGCACAAGGGAATAAGTTAATAAGGAAAAAGTGAAAAGGAAGGGGAGCAGGGTAACAGGGAACCAGGGGGTGGGTATCAGGATAGCAGGAGAACAGGATGGAAGTGCAAAAGGCACAAGGGCACAAGGTAATCCGCCGAGAACAGACAAGTCCGAAGCAAATACGAATCACCAAAACACGAAATTCACAACGAGTCACGGGCGGAGTATAGCGTGTAGCGTATCGCGTATAGCGTGGAGCAGATTTGGCCACGAAAAGGCACAAAAAGTTTCAGCCAGTACCGCATATTCAGCACGCAGTATCATAGTCCTTTTGATTAATCAAAAGGACTATGAGCATTTTAATAAGCAAGGGGAGAGATTAGTGAGATTTGATGTTATCAGATAAGGACGCCGGGACGTCAATGTCTGTGCCCCGTCCACGAGTACCCATCAGTAAGCCGGGCGAAAGAGAAATGCAGAGGTCATTTTTTGAAGGGACGGCAAGGAAAAAGAATTGTCTTGTTTGACGGTTTAACGATATACTTATGGTTCGCTGCTCTGCGAAGCAGCGTTTCGCTGCGTAACAAGAGGTAGTAAGGAAAGGATAATGTATGGGTAAAAGTCATGATACAAAAAAAGACATAAAGAAGAAGCCACAAAGAACGTTAAAAGAGAAACGGCTTGCGAAGAAAATGAAGAAAGCAGGCATATTCGCACAAACAGCATAATAATGATGCGTTTATGACCTTTACCTGGTATTGCAGTTGAACGGCCCCGTGCAGGCCGCCGAGAATGCGGGAATCTTGTATTGAGTCGTGCGTATTGCGCATATCGTATTGCGTGATAGAGCAGGTAGAGAATCTCACCACGAAGACCTAAGAGCACAAGTGCATAAGTGCATAAGGCAAAAGAAAAAGAATCGCGGATTACGCGGATTTTATTTGCCGCGAAAAAGCACAAGAGAACTTTAACACGGATTTTTTATAGCCACAGAGCACACAGAGTTCACAGAGATTATAGACACAGATTCACACTGATTTACACTGTTTATTTATTTGCCACAGAGCACACCCGTCTCGACTCGGGGTCGAGCCGAGGCAGGACAGAGGGCACAGAGAAAAAGACATATTAGACACGGATTAACACTGATTAACGCTGTTTTGCTTGGAGGTTTCGGCTGCTTTTGTGTACTTGGCAAATCTTTCTCGTAAAACGAGCTTTGTCAAAAGTTTTGCCTTCGTCCACGAGGTTAACTTCGTTATCCTCACGGTGAGATGCCGAAACCAGCCGAAACAGATACTTTTGACACGGATTTACAACCGACTTCGTCCCGATCCCGGCGCGCCGGGACATCGGGACTACCCACATAAGGCAGGCAGAACGGAGGACGGAGGGCAGAGAACAGCGTATAGCGTGTTGCTTGTAGAAATGGGTTAGTTTTAAGTGTTGAGTTTTTAGTTTTGGACGCAAGACGAAATACGCACGACGCAAGACGAATCGAGTGGCAGGGCAGGCAAAAGGATTGAAACGGGACTAAATCAATTATCAAACTCCTGCTCTATGTTGGATTCGAAGATGGGGGGCATAATATCTTTAATGGTTTAAAAAGTTTTTCATCGATTATAAATTCATACCCTGTGTTGGAAATCCATTCATTTATGGACACAATAATATCGTTGATTAACTCTGATAAATCATTAACAAATTCATTTTTTATTTTATAATAGTTCAGCAAATCAACGGCTTGATATTTTTTAAAATCACCAAAATCAATAACGATTCCTCTCTCTTCATCTATTTTCTTAAGTAGGATTAGCCTATCTGGCAATTTGTTGTTTTCTATTGGATTTAACTCAGTACCGGAAATTATTCTATATTCTCTTGACTGTTTTTCTGTTTTGCTTAAATAATCCACACGCCTTATAAATAGTTCAAACCCGTGAATCGACTTTAAAAGGCTAATGACTATACACAAAAGATCCGCATTCATCCTGTTTATAATCTGATTATTATGAATTTTTTCACTAATATCCTTGATAGAAGACTCCCAATTCTTTTTTACTTGAAATCCCAAGTATTCGCATCCAGTCAGCATCTTCGCTAACTCTCGCTCATTAAGATTACATATGACCTTAACTGACTCTGGATTTAATTTGAATTCATAATTAGGGTAAAGAAATTTTCCTAACTGATTTAAAATAGATAGAATCTCAGTATCGAGTAGCATTTTAGAGTAATCATATATTTCCTTATTGAGCCGTTTTTCGGACATATTAACAAAAAATTGATAAAACATGTATATAAGTGGTACTGCAAGAAGAGTAGCGGATAGATTAATTAGTATAGAATTTACATTGCTGACCGTCTCGCCAGCCAAAAAATACAAAGCGACACCCGCCGTAGCTGATATTAAAAAGGGGATCAGTCTGATTAATGTTCTTTTGGTCATCATATTTACGTTTTTATTCTTATTTCCCCCTTCATCAGTTTCGGTAAAAGGTCAAACACTATTCTCCCTCAACCGCCCGTAACTGTCAAGATTCCCTTCGACCTGCTTTGCTTGCTTAGGACAGGAAGTTTTTATGTTGTAAGGGAAACAAATATGGTGTCATTAAATTTACTACCACAAATTAAAACAAATCTTTTTCTTTGAGTTTATTTAGGATTGAACCAATTTGCGAACGTGCATCTTCTATTTTTTTGCATTCGGAATCAGATAAAGAATCGAATCTCACTTTTATTGTTGAGTCATTTTCAAATGTTACCGGGGAACCAATGGAGGCAATTTCATCAGGAATTGAAAATACGGCATATCTTTGATTAGGTATCTTGCCAGATAACCAAGAGATATCACGTGAGAACATTACTGCACAGTCCTGTAAGGTATAGCCAAGGTCGGTTACAATTTCTATGCTAAGTTCGTTAGCTAATTTAGTCCATCTATTTATTTTTTCTTCGATAGTATCTAGAATATCTTTTTTTAGATTCCAAAGACTTGTCAGTGGAACAGTATTTTGTCCGTGTTCTCCACCCACGAGGATATCTTGAGGTTCGAGCATGCAATTAGTCGCTTCAGATATGGTGTAACTAAGACGGGCTGAATCGACAGATGAACCAAGTCCAAAAACTTTTGCTTTCGGCAAATAATGAGAAGTAAATGAAGTAATTATATCAACTGGATTAGTGATAACAGCTACTATGCCTTGATAATCGATTAGTTTGCCACAAACGTCTTTTACTTGTGGGAGATCAATGAGTAATCCTGCGTACCGAAGCTGTTGGGGAATCCAGCTAGGTATTAAGCCCTCCATCAGTCGAATACGGGGATCATATCGCTCTTTAATTGCTATGATTATAATATCAAGGGATTCGAGTGAGTTCTGATCAAACTCAATAATCTTAGTTTTGGCTTTGATTATACTTGCCCATATCTTTAGAGATTTGAAGGTTCCACGTTGCTTTTCAGGCGACCTATTCCACAGCCGAATCTCGTCAAAGTGCCCATCAAGGACAAGTTGTTCAGCAAGGCGAGTTCCAAGTTTTCCTGTGCCTATTATGCCGATTTTGTTCAATTTTACCTTCCTTCAACCCATTTGTTAAGTTGCTCAATGGTAACCTCTTTGGGGTTTTTAATGTCCTTGTAGATAGTGCCATCAAGGATAACAAGAATTCTATCTGCATAGTTCTTTGCATCAATATATCTATGCGTGACCATCAGTGCTGTTGTTCGGATGCGACGAATTTCGTTGACAGTATATTTCATCACCTTTTCGGCGTTGATATGATCGAGCCGGGAAGTGTGTTCGTCCAGTAGAAGAAGGCGGCAGGGGTTGTTTTTGTGTTCGAGGTGAATTGCAATGACGACGCTTAACATTTGTCTCTTGCCACCTGCAAGATTCCGCACGAGTATATCTAAATCCTCGTTCAGGAAATCCGCTTTACTACCCAATTCTTGAGCGATTGCTGCGCGCCACCTCTTAGTGATAGCGAAGAACCGTGATTTGTGACCTCCACCAAGGAGTTGTCGAATGGCAATGTTTTGAGCGATGCTCAGGTGTTCAATAAGATCGCAGTCATCAAACTGATGAACAATTCCTACTCCATCAATAACTTGGTTAACAGGTTCTTTAATAATTTTACCTCCAATCCTCACCTCACCACTAGGTAGGTTTGGAAGTTCACCAGCTATAGTCTTCAACAGAGCACTTTTCCCCGCCGCATTGCTTCCAATTACAGCCACAAATTCGCCCGGTTCTATTTCTAAGTCAATATGATTGAGAACTGATTTGAAACTATATCTAGATGGAGAAAAAGAAACATCAGTGAGTTTGACACGAAAACCAGAACCGACATCAATATTTGGAACTGTTGGGCTCAATTGCATCATATTGAGAAACCTCTCTCTATTCTTCTTCTTCTTCCCGTCCTCCCACCCACGCGAAAAAGGCAATAAAACCTGCGACTACCAGATACTGGAGATATGTTGGAATATTGAGAATGGGGTGAATAGTTTTAAATGCATTTGCATGTACTAATCCTGATACTTCTTGGAGGAATAAACATCCCAAGACGTATAGAAAGAAAAGAAACCAAACCCGAAAAGAGCCGTCTTGTTCAATGGATATAAGATTGGAAAATAACTGAAAAAAACATTTGAAATTTGTTTGGCGTTTCTCTTCGGTTGAGTTTCCCATCCCTCCTTTGTTAAATATTCTATAGAACCCTATTGCAACAGCATTGCCACCGAAAATAGCTCCTAAGCTAAATGGCAGAAAATCCATGTGTGACTGGACGTGTGCAGCTTGTTCTCTGAGAGCATAAAGTGCACCCGATAGACCGACTATCGCATTCCCGAAAAAGAGTGTCATTACAATGACTTTCCCTTTATATCGATGTCTCGATTTGCGAAATTTCTTATTTGCAGTCATAGCCAAAAGTAAACTGCCGGGCTTCGTTTTTATAAGGAAGTGAATGAGATAGCAAAGTAACAAAGCAACTGCAAGCATGATTAAAACATCCTTGGGATTGAATGTCGAGTGCAGATATGAATTTGAATCATTGGGAAGAAATATGGTACCTTCTTTAGCAAAAAAGTATCCGAGCGAGTAGGAAGCGGTGAAAGTTATAATACCTGCCAGAACTTTCGGAATCCGGGAATGAATAAGAATTCCTGTCGCTATGCCTAGCACGCCTCCAATTAGAAAACCGGTAAAAGTTCCGAGTAATGGATTTGTCAAATTTGTTACCTTTATGCACACAATCCCCCCTAGCATTATTGACCCAAGAACACTAAAATCTGGAAATCTTAAGTATCTGTAAATCAGGGCTAAACCGATCGCTCCAATTCCGTAGATTAGACCCGGGACAATAAACGGTTGCATTCTCTCAATCATTTTTTCGCCTCTTTGTAGGTGATAATCTTATCAATTTCGGGTGTAACGTCAGGCGGAATAGTTAAACTAAGTTTTGTAAGTGTGTCGCTATTTACCCAGACGTTTGGATCAGGAGGTTCTTGAGGGGGAAGTTCAGAAAGTGGTTTTCCTAATAAAATCTGTTCGGCCATCTCACCTAATTGTATTCCCATAGATTTGTATTCAAGACCAATAGCCATTAAAGGCCCTTTCGATAGAGAGCTTAGATCTCCTATTACAAACGGTATTTTCTTTGCTTTGCAGACAGAAACAACGGTTGCAATCCCTGAATTGACTGTATTGTCATTTGCGCTGTAAATTAAATCGACATTAGAAGTTAAATCCTCTGTCACACTAGACAATTGAGTGGGATCCGTTACTGTTCTTTGGACTAGTTCTAAGCCCAATGAATCTGAAAATTGTTTAATAAGGTTTTGAACGTAGACCGAATTTTGCTCTGCTGGGTTATATATTGTTCCAATACGTTTAAATGACGGGAAAAAATCATGAATAACTTTAATGGCTTTTTGAATGATATTTGGCCCTGCGTTTTGTATACCTGTTGCCCTATTAGATGGAATGATACCTGCCCCTTTTGGATCAGCCACAGCGCCATAAAGAAGAGGTATTTCTGAGGGTGTTCTTGATACAGCTTGAGCAGCTGGAGTGGCGATTGCGACTATTAATTGAACATCAGAACGGCTGGCTATCTCGGCCAATTCTTTTGCACGTTGGGGGTTCCCGTTTGCATTGTATTGTTCGATTTTTAGATTTGCTAGATTCGGATTGGTTTTTTTGGAAGATTCCAAATAATCGAGAAAACCATTTTCTAATTCATCCAATGCAGGATGAGTAACGAATTTTATGACTACGACATTTTTAATTTCTGCGTTATTCTGAGATTTGCGTTCGCATCCCACAATCGCCAAATATATAATAGTCATACACGCTATTATCTTTCTTGTCATCTCTTGTCTCCTTAATTAAACTCTTTTGCCCTTTGCTTATTCATCGCGGTTTATCCAAAGTGAGCTATAAAAACATTTATTTTCCCCTAAGCGTTTTCTCTTGTCAACGCTAAATTCGGGACAGGTCTAAGTCGGGTGTGACTAAAGATTCTGGCGGGGCTATGCGGCGTGTTTTTGGCTGTCCCAGTAGCTTTTCCACGTATTCGACTCTCTCAAGGCAATCAAAGCCATCATTGCATCCGCTCCATATCTATCCCATC
>Ga0315277_10003374_pt1 | contig 21657 bp, 21 predicted proteins | sample YL17G05_15_MG_FD_203695 | JGI IMG/M metagenome (GOLD analysis project Ga0315277, IMG submission 203695) | Sediment microbial communities from Yellowstone Lake, YNP, Wyoming, USA - YL17G05_15 | ecosystem: Environmental > Aquatic > Freshwater > Lake > Sediment | place: USA: Wyoming | collected...
CCAATCCTCCTAAGTCTGTTCAGAACTTTTGCAGAGCCGGTGGCCCCCGAGATCGCTCTCAGTTCGTCAGAGGATCCTCTTAGAACGTCTACCTTTTCCAGCAGGGATCTGTCAAGCCAAGATCTCTCAAGCACCTGACTGTCTCTCCCAATCTTCCTCAAATATCCTTGTGGATCAAGGGAGGTTATGATTGAGTGATCGGCGAGAGACTTGGCGACCGCTTCAGGTATCTCGTTTATGACTGGTCCGAGATGGAGACTTCGGATTCTGAGTCTTCTCGGCAGATCGGAGAACTGAATGTTCTCGCATTCACCAACCAACCTCAACGATCTTTTGTCGTTTCGATACCTGATTTCAAACCTCGTCGTTGGAGATGACACGACCTTCAGGAATTTGGTTCTTACGCCCCTCTGCCTCAGCCATCTGATTCTCTCATTTCCGAAATCCCCGCCGACCTTGGACAGGATGTAGGTTTCTGTGCCCAGCGAGGCCGCTGTCAGTGACGTGTGAACGGCCGGCCCTCCTGGGACCCATTTCAGTCTCTTCCGAGAGCTAGCCCTGATGCGATCAAGAGTAACGTGACCAACAACGACCATCTCCAGCATAGTTCACACCTGACTGAGCATGTCTTCGACATGGGCTTGATGGAATGACCGAAGCCACATTTTCGGCGTGCAGATACCACTTCTCTTCACTTATTTCTTCTTCCTTCGAACCACAGACAAAGCCATTATAAGGACCGATCGAGATTGGACTGAGAAGAAGGCCTCGGTGATGACAAAGAAGAGGAAGTCCAGAGGAAGGAGCAAGGGGGGAAAAGGAAGGTCCAGCCTGATCCAGTGTTCTAACTGTGGGATGCAGGTTCCGAGAGACAAGGCGAAGAGAAGCACGCACTGGGTTTCCTTGGTCGATCCTGCCTTGGGCCGCGAACTGAGAGCAAAAGGAGCCTACATTGCCAGACAGCAAGTCGTGAAGTACTATTGCGTCTCCTGCGCAGTGCACTTCGGCGTTTCGAAGGTCAGGGCGAGAGACGAGCGACGTTTCGCCTACTAAATCCACACGAGTCTCGTGCAGGCAACCCAAGAACGCAGCGACTTTTCTTGACCAATCAGGCTCGACATAGATCTTAGGTCTATTCATTACGTTTTCTCTGCACAAACCTACTGAACATCTCCCACTCGTACTTCTTGCTGGGAACATGAGATCTTTCCAGCTGCAAGCATCTCATTCAGAGGCTGAGACATGAGAACAATGACGTTGTAGAGAGCGAAGAGCCAATCCGCCCGCGCCTTCCTCTGCGACGCCGCCCCTGAAGACTAATATAACAGCGTGGTGCCGGTCTGTGAAACGACAAGAGGCCAAGCCCCACAAAAGGGAAGAAGAACATGCTGGGCAGACTGAGAGAGAAATACGAAGAGATAATGTTGCCACTCGGAAAGGCAATAGGCCGATCAGGATTATCGCCAAACTCGTTTTCCTTGCTTAGCGTCGTAGTTGCAGGTTTGGCGGGATGGTACTTCTACAACCGCAACCTGCCGCTTGGGGTTCTGTTCGTGGTTCTGAGCGGATTGCTTGACATGATTGACGGGGCGGTGGCGCGAGCCACAGGCAAGGCAAGCAGTTTTGGAACTGTTCTTGATCATGTGCTCGATCGATATGCTGAGTTCTTGATAGTATGCGGCATCATTTGGGGCGGCTACGTCAGATGGTTCTTGGGAGTCTTCTGTCTGTTTGGAATGGTTATGGCAAGTTTCACAAGAGCGAAAGCGGAGTCCGTCGGAGGACTTGATCGCTGCCAAGTTGGAGTAGCCGAGAGACAGGAGAAGCTACTTATCCTTATCGCAGGAGCGATTGGATCAATCTACTACCAAGGAGCATTGGAACTTGCCTCAGTCGTTGTGGGACTATTGTCTCATGTTACAGTCGTGCAAAGACTGGACTATGCAAGGAAGAAGACGAGGGGAGAGAGAGCTTGACGTACGATCTTGTTGCTATCGGGAATCCTGTCTATGACATCATCCAAACACCTAGAATGCTGACACAAGGGAGAATCCTGTCAGGTTGTTCCACGAATGCTGTGTTGGCGGCAAGAAAGTTGGGGATGGAGCGCGTCGGCTTGATCGGATCAGTTGGCGACGATTTTGAAAGCAAACTAAGAGCGGACCTTTCGTCGCGCAGGATAACTGGCGTCGCATTGAAGAATTCAGCACAGACCGGGGGTTTCAAGCTAGTATATGACTCCAAAGGAAATAGGACTCTGGACGTTCTCGGAATCGCCGGACAGATCTTGCCTGACGACATACCTCCTGAATTCCTGAACAGCCGCTACATCCTCTTGGGACCAATCCTTCAGGAAATAGACTTCAAATTGATCACGTTCATTTCGGACAACACAGACGCAAAGATCTTCTTAGATCCTCAAGGAATGCTACGTGCAGTCGATACAAACGGCAGAATTGTCCACACATGTGACAGCGAGCTGATGAAAAAAGTCCTTAGCCTAGTTGACTTCGTCAAACCCAATGAAGTGGAGTTTCAGGTCCTCACTGGTGAAACGGATCCGTATCGGGCGTCGCGTACACTTGTTGAGTGGGGAGCGAGAATCGGGATAGTGACTCTTGCAGAGAGAGGATCGGTCGTCTACGACGGAGATGAATGGTTAACCATTCAAGCATATCCCACAGTTGCCTCAGATCCGACCGGGGCAGGGGACACCTATGCAGGTTCGTTCATCTTTGAACATGACAGGACAGACTCTCTAGCAGACTCTGCCTCCTTCGCCTCTGCAGCCGCATCAATAAAGGTCGAGAACACTGGCCCCGACTTCTCTCTGAACATGGACGATGTTAGGAAAAGGACCAGTCACATCAGGCCTATGGTTCAGGTTCGCCGTTGAACTCGCTTCAAGGTAGGATCGAGTCAGAACGAAGTCTTCAGCCCTGTCTGGGACAGAGCCCGAGAAATCTGCGCGAAAGTTGTCTTTGCCGATTAGGAGCGGGTCTTGTCCAACTTGAAATGTCTGAGTATGTCTTTAAACAGGTACGGCAATATACTCACAATCATCACCTTACAGCAACTAGGTTTGATGTCGCGATGGGCAGGATAGACAAGGGAGTCGGTTGTAGCGTTGTGGGCTGCAGCGAAAAGGCCGTACGATCGATCTCCGCTGAAGAGGCATCGCAGGCGAAGCTTAACACAGGTGAGGCAAGGCGAGCCTATCTCTGCAAGAAACACTACCGGGAAATGAAGAAACATCTTAGGCACGACAAGAGACTCCAGAAGTGGCGCTGGAATCCATGAGCCCGGGAGAAAAACAAGCATGAGAATACTGCTGATTCATGCTGACCACTTCGAGTATCAGATTCTCGAAAAGGCCGTCGCCGACCCTGAGGCTGTAGCCGATTCCGAAAAAACTGGCGTGGCAGAGAACGCGTTGATTGCATTCTGTACCATAGAAAAGGCGGATGAAAAGAACCCGAAGAATGTTGTACTGAATGCTGTCAAGTCAATTCAAGAAGTCGCTGATTGGGTGAAGACGAATAGGATCGTAGTCTACCCCTACGCGCATCTGTCAAGTAGCTTGGCGTCAGGAGATGTTGCCATCCCAATCCTAGTGGATATGAGAGTAGAGCTTGAGCGGAGAGGGTACGAAGCCACAAAGAGCCCTTTCGGATGGTACAAGAGCTTCAAGATATCGTGCAAAGGGCACCCATTATCCGAGCTGTCCAGGACAATTACCTCTGAAGAGCCCGCGAAAGAATCTCACGTCGAAGTTGAGTATGCCATACTTGACCTAGACGGCCAACTTCACGACCCGAGGACATACGCCTTCAAGCCTGAAGAGAATGACCTGAAGATGCTCGTCGAGAAGGAAGCCCTCAAGATCGGCTTGGCAGGAGGAAAACCCCGGTTCTTGGACTACTGCAGAAAATTCGGGTTAGAATGGGAACCGTATTCAGATGTTGGCCACATGAGGTATGAGCCTGAAGCAGCTCTCATGTTCGACCTTGTCGCCGAATACTCTTGGATCGTGGCGAACTCGCTAGACATGCCAGTGTTTGGAGTCCGAGGCACAAACATGTTTGATTTGTCAGTGAGACCGGTGAAGGAACACGCCGACCTGTATGGCGCCCGACTCTACCAGGTGAACATTGACGAGAAGAGTTACGTTCTGAGATATGCGGCATGTCACCAGCAATTCTCCATGCTGAAGGATTGGAGCATAAGCTACCGGCACTTGCCCTTCGGAACCTTCGAGGTAGCTGATAGCTATAGGCTAGAACAGAGCGGAGAACTCCTTCTGTGCTTCAGAGTCAGAAAGCTCCACATGCCAGACCTGCATGTTTTGTCTCGAGACATCGAAGAATCGAAGGCCTCGGCGATGAGGCTCCACAGAAAGATCTACGAAGAGATAGGGAAATTGGGAAGAGACTACGTCTCCATCTACAACACAACCAAGAGCTTCTATGAGCAGAACAAGGCCTTCTTCAGGGAACTTGTGGCAGTGGAGAAGAAACCAGTTCTCCTCAGTTTCGTTCCCGAATCAATCTACTACTGGGTGATCAATGTGGAATACACGATAATCGACGAACTGGGGCGACCTAGAGAGATAGCAACATTCCAGATAGATGTAGGAAACGCGAAGAGATTCGGCATATCATATACGGACCCAAACGGAAACAAGCAATATCCTCCGATCATACATTCCGCCCTGATCGGTACGGTTGAACGCTACATCTTTGCCGCGCTAGACACTGCGGTCAAATTGGAGAAGGAGGGAAAGGTTCCGAGCCTCCCGCTATGGCTCACGCCTGTACAACTCAGAATAATCCCTGTCACTGGTGACTTCAAGGAGTACGCGATCAAACTGATGACAAAAATCGAGGAGGCGGGTGTCAGAGTGGACCTCGACGATCGGCCCGAGTCTATTTCGAAACGTGTCAGAGACGCCGAGGTGAATTGGGTTCCATACATAGCGGTGGTTGGAGAAAGAGAGGTGGAGACTGGCCTTCTGAATGTTAGGAAGAGAGAAGAGGGTGAGCGGGCATCGATGTCCGTCGACGCCGTCGTTGCGGAGATAACAGAGCGAACTAAGGGCTATCCCCATATAGGCCTGAAGATGCCGCGGCTTCTCAGTCAAAGGCCTGTCTACAAGCCATAGTCAAAGACGCTCAGAAGGCTCTCCACGACCGAGAGTGAGCATTGTTTTATATGGAATGCGACTCATCAAAAAGGGATGACAAATGAGCAGAGATCAGGTCTACGGCGCAGTTGTCTTCTTGGTGTCTCTCCTAGTCGCAGTTGCATATGTGTCCATCTTCGTCGGCGGATATCTTGGCATCCCGTTTCTGAAGGGACTTCAGGAGCTGGCAGTGGCTATCCCGGTCGTTTTGGCAGTTCTCGCTGTACTGGTGATACTGATGTGGATTGGCTGGACCATGCTGACCACTCCTCCACTTGAGGAGATAGCGCCCCCTCCAGCAACCAAGAGCTGAATTCAAAGCCCTACGTCTCATGTTCCTTACCTTCATCTGCCCACATTGCGCCTTCTCACGACCGGATTGCCAACGATAGGCCATGGGCATACGAGAATCGTTGATTCCCGAAGCTGTACAGCTTATAGTTCGGACAATGCTAGTTGTAGCCGGGACGTGATCTCTAAGGATCAACGTGGACAGGTGTGATGAAGGTGATAGATACTCGATTCTGGATATCCGTGATCCTGATAACCGTCATTGGAACTCTCGGCAGTGTGCTCTTCAAGCATGGAACTAATGCGTTTGGAACCTTGACTATCGAGCGCCTACTCCATTTTCAGATCTCGAAGACATCGCTTGTCGGTCTAGCAGTTCTCTCAGCTGGCCTAGCGACAAGCTTTGTGGGTGGATACTTGCTGAGAGATGCCTCATTCGCTGTGGAGTTCCTGTTCTATCCAACAGTGTTTCTCGCACTCATCATGCTTTTCATTTCTCGCTTCCTGATCGGGATACCACTCTCTGTGACGGGGCTTGGCCGGCTGAATGCGTTGCTTACAGTGACCTCAATCATTTCTACTGCCGTGGCCAGCGCTCTGGCCTTCAGGGAAACGTTCAGCATGAAGGTGATCATCGGTTTCCTGCTCGGCGTGGCATCTATCATGCTAATTGGAGAAGCGTGACGAAAGTAGAGATGCCGCCATGGGGTACCATATGATCAATAGGCAGGCGAACTGTCGGAAATCAGAAAGTGTTGTTCTAGTCCGCGAGTCATGACGGAAGATGACAAGCCTCAAGGAATTGACGAACCTATACGATGGAAGAGCGAAGGATCGAAGAGGAATCATAGAGTTTAGTCTTCACCTAAGGCAAATGCTACTTGGAACGGAAATTGAGGAGAACAAGAAGAGAGAAATCCGTCTGCTCATGAGCAAGGGTGCGCAGAATGAAAGAAATTACTTGAAGCCATTGTCTGGCAAACGAATGGGGAGACGCCGCCCATTCGCCTATTACCCATCGGCCGACTATTTCAGATGCTACCTGGCGAAGGCAACATCCAACACAATGAATCGTCTAACAGGAAGATACAAGAACGAGGCCGCAAGACGGAAGTTCTTCACGAACCTCGCAGCCATAACCGAGGCCATCCACATCAGCACTTCTGATGACAAGATCATGAATTTGTTTGAGAGAAGGGAAACAGATAGACTCGCGGACACCGTTCTGAGAGAGGTTACGACCCTTGTCAAATCCTCCTTTGACCCTAACGAGGAAGTAAAGCAGAAGCTGGCAACCGCTCGACGGGAATTTTCAGAATTCATGTTGAGTGCCGAGAACCTGTTTGGTCTGAGATGGGAAGATTCGGAGAAGTACGACGAAGACCTCTCACTGGTCTCGTTCTTCGATCCGTGGTGTTCGGAGAACGAGCAAACAGAGAAGTGGGGCGCAGTATGCTACTCGAATCCAACCACCCTGAATGTGAATCCTCCCGTAATGTTCTTTGACGCACTGAGACGATCGGTAATTGCCAGAGAAGCAGTGAGCTTCCTGACGCCACGTATTGTAGACTCTGTTCATCGACTGTATGAGCAGTCAGAGTATCTCGTGACAAAACTCCTCCTAGATAAGTATGAGAAGGAGTTCTGGCTCTTCGCTAGGCATGGACTTAGAGAAGAAACCAAGAAGGAGGTGATAACTGGCATCACTGATTTCTTCAGCTACTACGAGAGCTTTGTTGGAGATGATCTTTACAGAGAGGCATGGTCTAGACTGGCGGAGATGACGCGCCTCTCACTTCAGATAGATTCAGTGCCAGAGTACGCAAGGATGTTGGACGCGATTGCGGCGCGTCCAGTGAGAGTGCGACTTGACCGCAAGGAGATCGCACTTTTCAATGTGCTGGCAGAGAGGCCGGACATGCCGATGAGTGAAGTGGCCAGGCACATCAGCACGAGTATTCCAACCGCAACCAAGCTCATGCAAAAGCTGACCCAGAAAGCCTGTTTGCGCTTCTTCATACACGCAAACGATCGCACACTGGGTCTCGAAGAGTATTTGCTTTTAATGAGGACACCTAAACCCGACAGACTACCACCTGTTCTTTGGCGAATTCCATATTGCAGAGATATCTATCGCACGTACGGACCAATGGATTATTTCGTCGTTGTGAATGTTCCAGAAGGAAATGAGAGCTTTATCCGGAGGCTTGAGTCTGAGCTAAAAGATTGTGACCTGACATCAGAATGCGCGACACTTGTTTCGACGAGAGATTTGTCAAACATGAGCTTTGAGTACTTCGACCCGAATGAATCTATCTGGCACGTGCATTGGGACAGTTGGGGAGCTGGACTTGCAAAGGCGATGAAAGAGGGAAAATCAGCCGGCCGATCAAGATCCTCCGAATATGGGACAGAAAGAGTGAGCTTCGACAGACTTGATCTTCAGATCTTGGAGAAACTCATGTACAATTCCAGAGGTTCGTATTCCGAAATTGGGAAGGCACTGGGAGTATCGGGGGCGTACATCAGTAGAAAGATCCATAGGCTACTGAGGAACCAAGTGTTCAGACCCATAGCCAAGCCGTTCAAGATTGGTGCAGAAGAATATGCTCTTGTGACAATCGCTTGCGAAGAGAACTATGTTGAGCCATTGATTGAGTTTCTCGGTAAGCTGCCCGCGTGGCGAGGAGCAGTCGTCAAAGGCAGTTACGAAGGAGTCCTTGCTCAAGTCGGAGTTCCGTCAGGAGAAGTAAATCAACTCTTCATGGTTTTCGACGATCGACTGGTGAAAACTCGCATTGCTCAATGTTCGTTCAATGTGGTCGGAATGTGGTCGAGTCTTCGAAGGTGGCTTCCCGTAAACCTCTACTCAAAACATGAAGGATGGAAGTTCGAAGAAAACAAGTATCTAGACATCATAGAGCGATATGGAAAATAGTTGGGGGACGATCGTCAAAAATCAGTCGCCCCCAAGCCGAACATAGATTGACCTACCATTCTGGGCACGGCGGATCCCAAATGCCTATCGGATCATCTTGCGCCTTGACTCTCTTCCTCAAGAATTCTCACCTCCTCGTTTCTTTCGCTTCGGCATTTCGCCGATCTATAGACCCTGTCTCATCAGGATCGTTGGCTGATGTATCTACCATTCTGGGCATGGAGGATCCCAAATGCCGATGGGATCATCTTCCGCTTTGATTCTCTTCTTCAGAACTTGCACCTCCCACTTCGCTGATGCCGCTTCTTCTACGCGAGCGGTCGACTACCTGTTCTGGAACAGGGGGTAAATTCCTTTCGTTCAAAGATTTCAAGGACGACGCGGAGAAAATTGCTATATCTTGCTTGGGAGACCCAAAGCATAGGGCGACAGGTCTCGGTGCGGCAGCTTCTTCAGTTTCTATGTACTTGACTCACGGCGCCTGACCTGTCTTAGCGGCTGTGCTGTCAACCGGCTTCTTCTCGTCGCTCTTCTTTTTCTTGAGTAGGCCCCGGCGCTCGGTCTCCTCTTTCACCCATTTCAGAGTTACCAATGTGAGGACAGCCAGTGTTGCGCTGGTCACAAAGAACCACAGAATCTCGACTCTTATGTCCACTGAGGAGGTGCCTCTGTTTCCATAGTTGTCTTCGGCCAAAATCACGGTGTTCCAGGTTCCGAGGTGCTGGATCTCCGAGATCTCAAGATAGTAGGTAAAAATCCAGCTGCGAATCTTCTCGGAGAATTGCAGTGATCTTTGATCTCTCCAGCCTCCGTTATCGAAGGTCACGGAGACTTTGCCATCGACCAAGGCTGATCCGTCCGGGTACTTCACTGTCACGTTGATTGTCATCGTGTCGAATATTACCTGGTACGTGTCCTTGGTTAAGAGAACGGAGACGGTCAGCTGTGCTGGAGCCACCTCGAACTGGGAAGAAACGCATGGAGAAGATGGGGCTCTGTTTCCAAACCCATCGTCGAACGCGTTTAGGGAAACTGACAGAGTCACGTTCTTTCCGAGAGTTTCATTTTTCGGGATTACGTACTCTGCCACCCATATGCCGTTCATCGCATCAAAGAGAGCCATTGGGAGCGAGCGAGTTCTTATCTCACCGTGACGGATGTCTACAGGCCTAGTATCTTTCTTGATTGTTAGTACAGGTGAGCCATCTGGGTATTTGATGAGAAAGGCCACCTTCGCTGTCTGAGTGCGCTGATACACATTGGTCGGCTGCTGATGAATAGACATTCTCAAGGAAGCTTCCGTGATTCCAAATTGTCCGTCCGCATGCAGGCGCTTCAAGCTGTTGTCCAGCGTGCCTATCCCATCAACAGAAAAGGTCCAAGATCCAACTGGAACGTTGTTTGGGATCGACCACGAATGTGCAAACTCACCGAATTCGTCTGCAATCACCGTCACATTACCCACGAGCGCGCCTTGAGGGTTCCTGACATCGAGTCTGATCGAGGATCCTGGGAGTGCTCCTCCTCCAACGAATCTTGCTGTCTCTGTTCGCTGGTATACTGATTTTGCCGTTCCAACTACACCGAAGTGACACTTGGCTTCTTCAGAGTCGAACGCTGATGAATTTGAGACCGTGAGGAGGTATGATCCCAGAATTGGAGGCACGTCAAGAGAAATGCTAACGTCGGGATATGGAACACCTCCAGCTGTTGTGGCTATGAAAGAAGCGCTCGTGAATGATGATTTTCCCTCTTTTGGTTTCTTCAGCCAAAGAAAGTATGTCTGAGAACCTTGAAGGCCTGAGCCGCTTATGAGTATCCGCCTCTGCAGATGAGAGTATACTGGGCTATCGGTGTCGATGACCGAGGGAGCAGCGGACGAAGACGGAATGATGCTTTGAGCGATCGCCCCGAAGGATAGGATGATCAGGAGTCCCGTGAGAAAGCTTCGAGTGAAGTGCAAAGTCAGTCGTACTTCTGATTCCAGTCTTCACCTATTATATGTTTTGACATCTACTCGCCGATTTGAAGCAATGTTTCGGTAAGAAGTAGGAAAAAAGAAGGATGTTCCGATTCTATTCTCTGTTCAGTTGTTTCTTCTTTTCGTACTGTTCGACGAAACTCTTCAATGTCCTATGGGCTTCCTCTAGTCTTGAGACTGGTAGTTCCTTGATCTCATCGAATTCCTTGAGGCTTCCTATTGTGCTCTTGACAATCATGACTAGGTTGAAGAGTTTGACAACTTCGGTCTTCAACGTGACGAGCGACCTGTCCCCCATTGGGGTGTTTGCCCTTAACCCGTATCTTTGCAAGCTCATCATCTCATTAGGGCCGATTGGTGCCCCGTTCCGACGAAAGATCGTGACTTATCTTCTTCATTTCTTGGGAAACGATTCCGAGAGCAACTTTCAGAGAAGAGATGGTTTCATCTATTGACTCCTTTGTCTCGTACCCATGGAGTCGCGCAGCACCTTCAGCTGTTATCTTGCCCAGAGAAGTCAGACTGTACATCTTGTTGTTCTTCTCCACTAGGCCGGAGCCTACCAGACTTGAGAGGAGTGTCTTCTCTTGTCCCTTGAGGGCCAAAGCCTCTTCATTGATAGCCCTTTGAGGAGTTGAGGCCTTCATATCCAGAAGCTTCAGGAGCAAAGATGAGGCGTGGGGAATCAGATCTTTGGGTTCTCTTGCAGTCTTCTCAGCCCTTTGAACTCCTTCAATCCTTTCTACAGCTTCCTGGATTTGTGTAAGTTTCTCTCTTATCGAGAGCAGCGATTGGACCACTGGGCTGCCCGGATTGAGACGGTAGAGGGTAACCGCTCCGACCTGTCGAGAGGCAGTTATCGCCTTCATTTTTTCAAGATCTTCCCAGATTCTGTACAGGGTGGTTCTGCCGATCCCGGATCGCGTTGCTATCTCTGTCTTCGTGAACTCCTGCGCAGGTTTCTCGGCGAGAGCCGTCAAGACCTTCATCTGTGGCGGTCTTGTAAGGGTTCGCAGGAAGGTTGATACATCTTCGTCGACTGGCACCAATCATCCCTTGGCTCGATTCTGTGCAGTCTGGTATATTAATGTTCCGAGAGAGAAACACTGATGAACCTACAACACGCTGGCCCCTCAGGATCAAGAAACCCGAATCTCACCCCAGAAAGTTGCCTGAATAGGTCTATCTCTGACCGACCACATCCACGCCGTCAAATCAAAGCCATTCAATTGCCTCAAGGAAAGGATCGGAAGCACGTATCTGGCGGAACAATCCAAGATGAACAAAACGAATACGAATCTGGATTTGCACCGGTCAGTCAAGAAGACGATTCCTAAAGGTCACTGATGATTAGAGTAATTCTCCTGTAGCCCCGTTGGCGTGCACGACTCCCTCCCTCTTTGCATATTGGTAATTGACTTTGTACACTGGCAGGTAGAGCAGTGTGAGTTGAGTTACCTCGAACCTGTTGCTCAGTATTTTCGTGAAGGCCTTCGGCGATTGCACCACTGTCTCACTAAGTCTCCTTATCACCGAGTCCTTGGGTTCATGAAGCGGCATGATTTCCACGGACGTGTCTTTCTGTTTGAGTTGTTCTATGCCAGATATCTGTTCTAGAGGAGGATCTCTGATTAGGAAGTGTTCTATGTGGCGATCGTGTCTTCCATAGGCATCCAAGCTGAGTGATGTCTCCTTGTATTTCCTCGCAAGCTCAGTTACCCCGTCGAGAATGAAGTGTCTTGGTCTGTCGGATATCAGGCCGGTAGCCCTCTCAATTCTTTCCCTGAATTCTTCTAGGAAAGAATGGGCCTTTGTGTCGCGCAGAATCAAGTCTCGAAGTCTCCCCTCCACTTCCACGGCCACAACATCGTCCTTTGTTGGCACCTTGTACGATGCTCCTCTGAAGAAGAAGCATTCGTGGTAGGCTTTGGCTATCCAGTAAGGTCGATAGTGAAGAAGCGGCTGCTCAAATTCAATGTTGAGTGATCTAGCTTTCGGAAGGTTGCTCAACGCCATTCCGAGAGCACGCCACCTTACCGATCTGACCTTCCCCAAGATGTCTGAGGGTGCCATAGGTGTTACCGTGCAGAGAGTCTCTTTGACGCCAGCGGGATGCCATCCGTTTCCAACTCTGGCGTCATCGAATCCCCCCGCCTTTTCCACTAGTTTCTGAAATTCTTCCAGTGTTGCGTCCAAGTATCTTCTGATCTCATCTATCCGCTCTTCTTCCTTCAAGACTCTCAGGGATAATTCGAGTCGGTGAATTTAAGCCTCCTCAGCAACTGTCGAGAGAGCAAAAGAGAAGCGGTATCAATAGAAGAAAGGAAAAATAGTGGGAAAAGTTCTGTCGATGAGTGATGACAGTCACGCAAGCGGAGGAGTTGGCGGCTGAATTCCCTCGATGGCTCCAAAGGGCGGCGCAGGTGGTGGGGACAGTGGTGGTGCCTCAGCGGGCGGCTTCGGCTTAGGCTTTGGCTTGGGCCGCGCTTTCGGCTTACGCTTCACCTTCTTTGCTTTCTTCTTTGCTTTCTTCACTTTCTTGGGCAAAATCCTACACCTATACGAGGACAGTATTAGATGACCCGCGAAGATAGATAAGGTTTGGGTTGCTTCTGAGCTTCAGTGAAGCCTGTTCAGAGGCACATGACGAACCAGGAATTGCTTCAGACACTTGGAAACATGCGTCAGACTCCGGTACACCTCAAAGGTACGGCGGCAGGCTCTGGAAATCTCAGTCAAAAGGCCCCACCTCCTTCTGAACTGGGCTTCTCTTGGACGTTTTTCCTCTCCTTTGGCGCCATTTGTCCGATTTCCAGCGATTACAGCGAAGAAGAAACCGAATTGCGGCAAACGAAATGATTCCGCCTCCTCTCATCTGCTATTGTGTCCAGTTCTTCCGCCACTTGAAGTCACCTTAGAACATGTCTTTTGATGCATCTGCGGCCCGTTGTCTTGCACAAGCAGCCAGTCCACGACATGAATCAATCATGTTCTCTGAAGCTGAACCTCACATGCGAGTGATTGACGTCTTGGCAACCACCTGAAACAAGTGAAGCCTTGGTCCTTGAATTGTCAAGTGAAAGCATTATACATCGGGTCTTACAGATTGCGGTCGCTCAGTGATAGGATTTGAAGGGGAAACCTCTGGCCACAATAGTCTCTGCTGGTCTTTCGAAGTTCGGGAAACTGGAGGGCAGATATTCGAGAGAGATATTCATTGAGGCCTTAAGAGAGGCGCTGGACAGGTGTCCGAACCTTGATCAGAAGAGAGACGTTAAGGCTCTCTTTGTAGGGCAGATGTCCGAGGCGTTTGAACACCAAGGGCACGTGGCGCCTTCGATTTCTGATTGGGCAGGGCTTCTTCCCATTCCTTCAACACGCGTCGAGGCTGCATGCGCGTCTTCAGGAGTGGCTTTGAGATGCGCGGTCTCCTCGATCATGTCTGGACTGTATGATGTGGTGCTGGTGGGTGGAGTGGAGAAGATGACACACCGGTCCACCTTCGATGCCACAGAGTTCTTGGCTATGGCATCTGACTTCCCGATGGAGCAGTGGCATGGATTGACGTTTCCCTCGCTCTTTGGATTGATGGCTAACGCCCACATGGTAAAGTACGGAACGACCGAGGAACAGCTGGCGATGGTCGCAGTCAAGAACCATCACCACGGATGCCTAAACCCCAAGGCCCAGATGCAACGTGAGATATCGATGAAGCAGGTGTTGGAGTCCAAGCCGGTGGCGTGGCCATTGAAGCTGCTTGACTGTTCCTTGATCAGTGATGGGGCGAGCTGCCTGATCCTCACCAAACCAGATCTGGCCAAGCGCTACACGGATGCAGCCGTCGACATCATCGGCACAGGGCAGGGAAGCGGAACCATAGGACTCTACGAGAGAGAAGACATAACCTGCATGCAGGCCGCTCGATCCGCAGCCAAGCAAGCATACGAGATGGCGGAAAAGACGCCTCAAGATGTGGATGTGGCTGAGGTCCACGACTGTTTCACGATAGCAGAAGTAGTCGCGTATGAGGATCTGGGATTCTGTAAGCCGGGAGAAGGGGGGAGGCTGATTGAAGAAGGCGCAACAAGGTTGGGAGGCAGAATCCCCGTGAACACGAGCGGCGGCCTAAAGGCGAAGGGACATCCGGTAGGAGCAACAGGAACCGCTCAAGCTTACGAGATCTATCTTCAACTGACTGAGCAAGCTGAGCAAAGACAAGTCGAAGACGCCACCGTCGGCCTGACCCACAACATCGGAGGCTCAGGATCAACCGGAGTCGTCCATCTCTATCAGAGGAGGAATTGATGTGAGTTCTGAATTACCTCCAACTCTAGAGAGCTTCTACAACTTTTGCGGCCAAGGGAAACTGATGGGTGCAAGATGCAAGTCTTGCGGAGAGATCCTGGTCCCTCCAAGAAGCCTATGCCCCAAGTGCAACTCAACAAGCACAGAATGGATGGAACTGAAAGGAACCGGTAAGCTGTTGGCGTACTCAATAGTGCACGTAGCTCCTTCTGCATTTCAGTCATCCGCCCCATACGCAGTTGGAATAATCTCGCTTACTGAAGGACCTAGGATTCCAGGAATGATACGAGTGGAACAGAAGGACCTCAAGGTCGGAATGGGGCTGAAGGTCGCCTTCGAATCCTCGCACACGGAGAACTGGCCAACATGGACGAGATACTACTTTGTAAAGGCCGACTCCACGTGAAGAATAACATGGGTCAGTTGCCTTGATGTCAAGGTTTTCGCGAGACTAAGCCAATACCATCAGAGGCGGCAGACCAGCAGCCAGACATTTTCAGCAATACACGCCTCTCTGTTCTTCGCGCTTCAGGATGAGCTGCCGGGATTCGACGAACACAATGATGTCTCATGCAGTGTCTTAAACAGACATCTATTGGCATCTTCCTAGGTGAAGTGGGAGAGCTGGCTTCTGCCCTGACTGAGAAGCCAACTCCTTCTCTGACCCCTGTGGTGGTCTGCGAGTATCTTGACTCGCAAGCTTCTCTTCAATATTTCTCTCAAGCAGCAGACGGTTGAGTGCCAATCTCCCCAATGGCCTGTCACTTTTTAGGACAGAAGAGAGGTAGAAGGTGTCGCGAAAGATCACCAGAAGAGGACCTGAAAGCACATGAAGCTCAGGTGACCTAAACGAGGTCTAAGAGATCTTGAGGCAAGGATTTCTGTTCAGCACCCTTAACAGAGACTTGCGGCTGATCTTTGCCTCCAACCTGATGGGATCTTTCGGAGATGGCCTCTACGCCTATCTCTTACCAGTTTACATGACCGAAAACCTCAAGGCTAGCTCGATAGAGGTCGGAACCCTCTTTGCAGTCGTAAACCTACTTGCCGCTTCAACTCTGCTTCTAGCCGGTGTGATCGCAGACCGATATGATCGCAAGAAGATCATGGTCGCAGGATGGATTGCATGGGTGCCTGCGCCTCTGTTCTTCGCTCTCGCCCGAAACTGGACTGAGATGTTGCCAGGGATGGTTCTGTGGGGAGTCTGGCTTGGTGGGCCCACGGTGACGGCTTATGTTGTAACCTCAGCAAGCAAGGACAGACTCACATTGTCCTTTGCGACAATTTCGGCTTCGTGGTCCTTAGGCTATGTCATTTCTCCCGCTCTTGGTGGCTACTTGGCCTCTAAGCTAAGCATGCGGGTTGTCTTCATTCTGGCCTCAATCCTCTACGCTTCGGCCGGCCTCATCCTCTCACTCATCAGCAGTCAAAAGCCGGCCATCCGTAAGCCCGAGAGCCATTCAGAAGAAAACTACTCTTTCTTCCGACTTCTAAGGATCAAAAGGCTACTGATGCTCTCGCTCTTCTTCGCTTCGGTCATGTTCACCTTGATGCTGTTCAGACCATTCATTTCCAAGTTCCTAGCAGATGTGTATGGTTATAGTCAGCTTGAAATCGGTGTTTCTGGCTCGGTCTTGTTCCTCGGGTCATCTGTTCTAGGAATTCTGATAGGTAGGTTGGGAGACCGAGGGAGAAAATCGTATGCGCTTGCCTCGACATTGGCTCTCTGTGGCCTTTCGCTAACCCTTCTCTTGGCTTCTCGGGACTTTCGCATCCTGATAATCACAGTTTTCCTGGCCGGATGCTCCTATACGCTGTGGTCCCTGATGAATGCGATCGTCGGCCCTCTCGCCCCGGAACCCGTTAGGGCGCGATGGGCCTCCATACCCCAGACAGTCAGCATGTTCAGCTCAATCATGGCACCTTATGTGGGTGGCGTTTTGTACGGTGTCTCGCCGTACTACCCATTCGAAGTAGCCATTGTGATGGTGTTGCTCCTCGCATTGCTGGCATCGACTGGGATACTTGAAGTAGCTGAACCGAAACATCCACAAAACCTTATGCTTTGAACGATGCCCCTCATCGTCTGGTTTCAGAGATGATTGCGGCGTCTCACATTCTGTTTGGATCAGTAGTCTGCCTGGCCATATCGGTTGTCCTTAAGGCACGTGAAGTGCACTCTCCTCCTAGGCTGTTCTATCTTTTCACGCTGTTCATGATGGAGTTTCCGGACGTTGACCACCTTTATGGAATGAGGATCCAGCCAGCTCAACTCATTCATTTCACTGTCTGGGACCTGTTCAAATGGCAACTGAGAACCGAACGCTATCCACTAACCTTGCTTCACTTCTGGATCTACCCGTTCATTATACTTGCTCTGTTGACCCTTTCAAACAAGAGTCCCAAGAGGAGCAGGTGGCTTCTGGTCGGAGCTTTCCTAGGTTGGACCGTTCATCTAGCGCTGGATGGAGTCATATTCTTTGTCTAGTACTCGCAAACTGTCTCAATCCTCACCGATAGGTCGGTCTTGGACCGCGTGCTCAGCTCTTTCGCGACTCGGTCAATACATACTCATTTGCCTAAGGGTCTTCGAAAATGGCCTGAATGTCGCAAGACTATCTTGCGTTTTGGAGAGCTTGACTGAAGTGAGATGAGCTGCTATGCAGGTGAATCACTGGCTACTCGTACAGTAGGAAGTCTCTCCTAGTCTCGTTGAACTTGCGTATCTCTTCGCTCCAACCTTCGAAGATTCTATTGAGCAAGACACCAGATTCAAGATCCTTGCGAACCCTATCGGTCCCCATGAGCAGGTCAAAGTGGAAACGATTTGACTCCCCATCAACCGTCCATTCGAACTGATCCGGGTAAAGCTCCTTGGTCATTTTGATCAGCGTGAGCCCAAACTCCACTGGCTTGAAACGTATTCTATCGGTTACGTGGACCTGTATTCCGTTACATTTCTGTCCAAGATGCTTCGAGGAAGTGGGAATGAACTCGGTTGATCTTACGAGACATCCTTCGATCTTCATCTCCATCAGCCTGTCCGCAAGCTCCGTTCCTTCAATCCAAGGGGCACCGGCCACCTCAAAGGGAAGAGTGGTTCCCCGCCCTTCCGAGACATTCGTACCTTCAAGAAGACACATCCCTGGATATGCCGTGGCGGTTGTGAGGCTGGGCATGCCGGGAGAGGAGGGAACCCAGACCATACCCGTCTGGTCGTACCACATTTCTCTTCTCCATCCCTTCATTGTGACGACTCTGAGATCTGCGCGCATTCGGAAGAGTTGATTGAATAGGTTCGCAAGTTCTCCCATGGTCATTCCATGACGAAGGGCAATCGGATGTTTTCCAAGGAACGAGCTGAAGGATTCATGGAGCACGTTTCCTTGAACGATTGTTCCACTCAGGGGGTTGGGTCTGTCCAAGACCACGAAGAGCAGCCCCTTCTCAGAAGCTGCCTCCATTGACAGGCTCATTGTCTGAGCATAGGTATAGAATCGGACCCCCAAATCTTGAATATCGAAAACTAATGCATCAATGCCCTCAAGCATCTCACTGGTTGGCTTCTGAGTCTTCCCGTAGAGACTGTAGATGGGCAGTCCTGAGATCTTGTCGCGAGCGGAATCGATTGGTGTGGCGTCGGGTGCAGAACCTGCATGTCCGTGTTCAGGACCGAATAGTGCGACTAATTTCAGCTCAGTCCTCTTGGCCAAAACTCTTGACAGGAGCTGGAGATCGTTTGTGACTCCGGTTTGATTTGTAATGAGCCCGATTTTTCGGCCACGCAACAGGGCGCATTGGCTTTCGAGGAGGAGATCCGCGCCGGATTTGACTCGTTTCAGAAATGGTCACCTGGAAACAGATGATTTCATGTCGGTGGCCCATGCTCTGTCCATTTTGGAGCCTGCGCATCTGGCACTGAATCCGCCCTTGGGAGATATGGTTTAATGTCGATTATCGGCGAACCTTCCAGAGCATCAAGCCCCCTTACCGTCAGAGCGTCTTCTTCAGCTTTGACCAGTTCTGTCACGCACAAACCTATCGGATTCGGACGGGTAGGGCTTCTGCAGGCGAATACACCGACCTCAACGTTCACCGAGTGTTTTCTCGGAAAGACCAGCAGCACGCGTCTATCCTTTTCGTTGTCGCGTAGGTGAATCCAGTACAGTGTAATCACGTGAGAGAAATTCTCTATCCCCCTAAGTCCAGTGCAGAACTCCGGGAAGATACGGATCTTGGCCTCTTGCTCCCCGGCCTTCTCAACCGTCCCAATGAACCGCAACTCTCCTTTAGTCTCCATACCGTGCACCTTCCTTTTCCTCCTTCATATCGACCTCTTTCAGCGGTTTCCACAATATCACTCAATCGCACGCTTCTCTTTCGGATGGTGACTCATAGAGAACCAGCTCTTTCAATTCTACGGCCGGCCATGGCTGAAGGTGCGCGACGAGCTGCATCAGGAATCTCCAGAACATGTTCATCAGGCACAGGTGTAGCCAAGAAATCTCGAACAGTCCTACGTGCGCGAACAGTCTTCATAAGAAGCTTGACTTCAAATGGCAGCCTCTCTCCTCACCCTAATCAATCTCGGGTTTTTGCCCAAAGCCACGACTCGCTTCCTTCTCAGTAGCCCTCGAATTCTACCTCTCATAAGTCGCGAATAAGGCCTGACCTTTCTCTATCACCTGATAACGTATAGAGACTGCAAGGACAGATCAACTATCTTGAGAGGAACGTGGCCATGTCTCTCATCATGGTCAGCCTGACAGAGCCTGTGCCTCCGTTCACACCGCCCGGCATGAACTGGAACGAGGTACTAGAAGCCGCGTTGAGAGGGCTTTTCTTGGTGCTTCGTGGTATGATAATTCTGATGGTCTCACTGCTTCCTTTGATCGCAGTCGGCGTTCCAGTCTACCTGTTATATCGAAGGAAATGGAAGGGCCGCGTGACCTCAAAGCCATCTTAACAGAAACGCGAAACATCTCGACCTCCTGACCCTTTGTTCGATCTAGACAGCGAAAGAGCGAGAGAAATCTGCCCTCAATGATCTGTTTGATAAGAAAGACTGACGATTGATATCCGAATCAAGTCTTGCGGAAGCGATTGTTCGTGGGCGACAAGACGAAACATGCCTCGACTGTTCCCGTATTGATTGTAGATTACGATCCCAAGTGGCCGGCAATCTATGAGGAAGAAAAAGCCATGATTCTCCGAGCTATCGGCAACAAGATGATAGCCATAGAGCATATTGGAAGCACAGCCGTTCTTGGGCTGAGTGGGAAACCAATCATCGATATCATGGTTGCTGTCCGCAGACTCGCAGATGCTGAAGAATGTGTTGAACCATTGCGAGCTATCAGCTATGATTACAGGCCAGAAGCGAGTACCACGGACAGGCTCTTTTTCAATAAGGGGCCTCCTGAAGCGCACAGGCACCTTCACGTAACTGAAAAGGGAAGCAACTCATGGCAGGAACATCTGCTGTTCAGGAACTTTCTGCGAAGCCACCCTGATGTCGCCAGACAATACTATGAGCTGAAGGAGGAGTTGGCCGCCAGGTTCCGATATGATCGAGAGGCCTACACTGAAGCTAAGACCCCGTTCATCAACTCCGTAGTCGATAGAGCCAGAACCGAAATGGGACACCGCACCTCTTCAGGCTAGAAGCAACGCTAGTATTCCGCTGAGAAACACGCCGTCGAGAGTATTCGCACCTCCGATGCTTATGACTCCCGCGCCAAGTCTCGATATCGACGATAGGTTGGTTACGTCAACATCGATCGAGATTCCTAATGCGCCTGACCTGTATGCGATCACATGTGGACGGCTTGATGGAACTCAAAGAAAGGCCACAGAAGCGGCCACAACTGGAACAATGATTCTGAGTGCGTAGGGATTTGCGGGCGGTGCGTGCTTCCCGCAGGAGATATATCATAGTTGACGCCCTGTGGTAGCTTGGTGTCGAAATGGTCACAGCCAGTGAGCTGTTTCGAGAGTTTGAGAAATGTCGCGATGAACTCGTCTCATTCCATCAAGGGATCGTAAGGATCCCCACAATCAACACTGGAGTGATGCCTACTGGAAATGAGACTGAGGCATGCAAGTTCATTCAGGAGAAGCTTGAGGGTGAAGGAATCGAGAGCGAGATACTTGAGTTGGCTCCAGATCGTGGCAACCTCATCACGCACCTCGGGGAAACCAGTACTCCTTCGCTCATGCTGATGTCGCATACAGATGTTGTGCCAGTGGAGGATGAGAAGACGTGGCAGTATCCGCCCTTCTCTGCGCAGCTGGTTGATGGGCTGATATGGGGTCGAGGCAGCAGCGACTGTAAGGCTTCAACCTCAGCGCAAGTCATGGCGATGGTCATTCTGAAACGTCTCGGTGCGAAGCTGAAGGGCAGGCTGATACTTGCTGCAGGAGCTGATGAAGAGGCTGGGGGCAAGTATGGATTCGGTTTCCTCGCCAAGGAACATCCGGACAAGATCAAGGCCGATTTTGCGCTGAACGAAGGGGGAGGCGGAGCAATCAAGACCAAGAAGGGGGTGGTATATGGGATTTCCGTGGGCGAGAAGGGCAGACTCGAAGTCAAGTTCACATTGAAGGGAAAGAGTTGCCACGCTGCGACTCCATGGCTCGGCGACAACGTGCTTTACAGGACCCAGAAGCTCCTCAAGCGAATTGAGGAGTACAAGCCCGACATAACATTGACAAGTCCCATCTTCAAGCATCTCGACATTCTCTATGGAATCAAGGAGCGACCCACTAAACGGAACATAGAGCGCATCATCAAAAAGGTCACAAAGGAGAACGAGAGGCAGGGCGTGGGTCTCAGATCCGCATCCAGAATGACCTTAACGCCCACGATGATTCAAGCGGGAATAAAATCGAATAGCGTTCCAGAGACAGGCCGTTTGACATGCGACATTAGGACAGTCCCAGGCCAAGACGAGAAATATG
>Ga0315277_10003375_pt1 | contig 21648 bp, 19 predicted proteins | sample YL17G05_15_MG_FD_203695 | JGI IMG/M metagenome (GOLD analysis project Ga0315277, IMG submission 203695) | Sediment microbial communities from Yellowstone Lake, YNP, Wyoming, USA - YL17G05_15 | ecosystem: Environmental > Aquatic > Freshwater > Lake > Sediment | place: USA: Wyoming | collected...
CAGACTCGAGGATCATGTTAAGAGATAATATCAATTTACTTCGCGATTTCTTGTTCTTCTCGAAGTATAGCGTATATGTTCAATCCGTCATCGTCGCCTTAGTTCTAGTAATGGGTTTTTCATTTCAGCTGGTTAGAGTCGCAAAGGCCCGACGGACAGGAAAGTGACAATCAACCTTTATACTGAGTTTCTGTTTTGGGAATGCAACCGTCCTTTGAACCAGTGATCTAGCTCAATGGAAATAACCAAACAGGTCCCCGACCAGGCACGAAGGGTAATCCGAAACCTGATCTCGGAATGTCAGAAGATTGTGGTTGGCAAGACTGACCTCATCGAGAACTTACTCGTGGCACTTCTCTCTGAGGGTCACGTTGTGCTGGAAGGCGTGCCGGGTGTGGCGAAGACTACGATAGGCAAGACCTTCGCGTATGTCCTTGGCTTAGATTTCAAGAGGATTCAGTGCAGTCCCGATATACTCCCTGCCGATATTGTTGGTACGCATGTTTTCGATCCTAAGACTGGATCATTCAAATTGGAAACGGGCCCGATTTTCTCAAATATTCTGCTCATCGATGAGATAAATCGGAACACCCCGAAGACTAATGGTGCTGTTCTGGAGGCAATGCAGGAGAAGCAGGTTACGATAGAGGGTGAGACCCAGCGCCTTCCTTACCCATTCATGGTCATCGCAACGCAGAGTCCAATAGAGTTTCATGGGGTTTTCCCATTACCCGAAGTCCTTGTTGACAGGTTTCTCCTCAGTTTGAAAGTTGGCTATCCCAGCGTCCAGGAAGAGATTGAGATAACTGACAGGATGAACTCAGTTGAATCAGGTGGAATCAAGCAGGTCGCCACGCATGAACAAATCTCTTACCTGATCGGACTAACGAGAGATGTCTACATCGCTCCCCAAGTTCAAAGGTACATCATCGATCTAGTTCACAGAACAAGGGAGATGGATGGAATCTCTCTTGGAGCAAGCCCACGAGCCTCAATTGCGTTATCAAAGGGATCGCGTGCAAGAGCCCTGATCAGGGGAAGATCTTACGTACTCCCGGATGACGTAAAATATCTCGCGCCCAGCATCCTGAGGCACAGAATAATTCTGTCAGCGCTTGGAGATCGCGAACTGTCAACAGAAGCAATTGTCGGAAGTCTTCTGGAAGACACCCCTATTCCTCAAAGGCCACTATAGGTCCGAGCTGATCAGGATTTTGGAACTGTCCCCATTTGGGCGCCACATTGCCTGGGTAGGAGCCGGTCTGCTGATAGTTGGCCTCCTCTTCTCCAATGCTCTCCTCATCCTATCCGTCACACTTTTGCTCCTCTACTTTCTGTTTGAAGCATTCTCGTTTCACCATGCAATCGAGAATGCCAAAGACTCGATCAAACTAGTAAGCCATCCATCTAACATCGAGACCAGCGTTGCACGCAGCTTCAGAATAGAAAGCCTCATCACGAACTCGTCTGCGTCGAGTTTCCGAATTGTCCAATTAAGCCGGAACCTGCCGCCTCAAGTCGACCAGGAAAAGAACCCTCCTTTTGCGCTGCCGCTGCCTCCACATAGAGAGCAAATGGTTGACGCGTTCCTCAGCACCAAGATTCCTGGCAAATACGAAATCAACTCCACAACGATCCTCTTGGAAAGACGCAGAGGGCTTTTTAGAAAGGCGGTCGAGTTTCCCGACAATATGATCATAGTTGTGCAACCTCAGATCACTCGACCATTAACCCCCATTGAAACAGATGTTCTGGACGACCTGGCTCGTGACTCTTTCCGTCGAGGAAGTGGGACAGATCTGGCGGGGATCAGGCCCTTCAATCCCCACGACGATTTCCATAGAATTGATTGGAAGGCCACCGCAAGAGCAGGGAGGTTGATGACAAGGGAGTTTTACCTTGAGAAGGACCCAACGATCATTCTTATGATCGATGTTTCCTCCTCGATGAAAGCTACCAAGAATGGGGTACCACCTCTCAATGTGCTACTGGGTGAAGTGGAAAATCTTCTCGCCTTCCTTCATCCTGAGACTCCCGTGGGACTCATACTGTTCGATGAGAGACAAGTGCATATGGAAATCGAACCAATATCAGGGGTAGAGAAGAGGCGAAGAGTTATTCGCGCTCTTCTCAAACAGGCTACACCCACATCGACTCCAATGCTCTCCGCGCAACAAGCAACCCGGCAATACCGTGACTTTGCTAGGGAGGCTGGCTCTCTGATGAGGGAGCTAGCATTCACTGCCAAGATCGATCCTCGTTCGAAACGATTCGCTTCGTTTGCTGGCAACATCTTGCCGTTCTTAGCGAAGGCCAAGCGGAACCATCTCCATAGACTTAGAACACAAGGAGTGTTCAAGGCCTTCGAAAGAGTCTGCAGCTTGTCCGAACCTGTGCTGGTGTTCGTGATTTCGAACGGCACAGCAAACCTAGATGGGCTCTACGAAGGAGCAAGAAACGCAGCGATTTCAAATCATCGAGTCGTCATTGCGATCCTCTCTCAGTTTGGGACAGATTCGCCAATCAAGAGATTGTCAGGGCTAGAGAGATTCGGCGTACGGATATCGGAACACGCACCGCAAGAAATCTCGGGGGTTCTGGGCGCTGAAATTCCTGCGATGAGTCGCACTAGATCAGTGCGGCAACTAGACTTGCGTTAGGGCAAAACGGTTTAGCTGATTTCCATTATCAACGATGCGTATATCTATTGTCAATTGTCGTCGAGGGAGAGAGCATTGGATAATATGCTGTAGCGCTTCTCTGGAAAGTATCCTTGCAGAGCTGCCACGGAACTTAGGATGGCCATTCACAATTGTTACAGAAAGGAAACTGCACGATTCGGCTCAGTGGAAACAAAAAGTTACTTCCCGGAGAAGCATTTGATGTAGCGTTAGGCACAGTCAGAACTTGAGAAGCTAAACTGTCTGCCGAGAGAGATGGTGAAGACAGTGAGACCGGAACGTGATCGTATTCTGAATTGAACCCCTACCAGGCCCATCCGAGCTGGTACTTGTCGAATAATCCTTTTGCGTCTTGCAGCCAACTTTGATATGTGCCGTACGACGGCTAGTACATTCTCGCGCGCCTTGGGTTTAGGATTCAAGAGAATTCAAGGCAGTCCGGACATTTTGCCCGCCGATATCGTGGGCACGCACGTTCTTGAGCCCAAAACAGGTTCTTTCAGATTGGAGAAGGGCCCGATCTTCTCGAACATTCTGCTCATCGACGAAATAAATCGCAATACGCCGAAGACCAATAGTGCTGTGCTTGAGGCGATGCAGGTACTAATTGATAGATTTCTGCTTAGCGTGAAAGTGGATTACCCAAGCGTTCAAGAGGAGATTGAGATAACCGACCGCATGTACTCTATTGACTCAAGTGGAATCAAACAAGTTATGACAAGCGAACTGATCTCCTACTTGATAGACCTAACGAAGGATGTCTACGTTGCTCCCCAAGTTCGATCCTACATTGTCGGCTTAGTTCACAGAACGAGAAATATGGATGAAATATCACTAGGCACGAGCCTCCGAGCATCAATTGCGCTGTCAAAGAGCTCGAGAGCAAGGGCACTCATTAAAGGAAGAATGTACGTCTTACCCAACGACATCAAGTATCTGGCCGCCCGGGTCCTGAGGCATAGAATTGTTCGATCAGCTCCGGGACGAAATCAGCAACTTTCGGCGGAAACGATTGTCGGGAGTATTCTAGAAGAAACACCGATTCCCAAAAGACCTACCTAGGCTAGAGCTGCAGAATTTTGGAACTTTCCAACAATGGGCGCCTCATCCTCCTGCTTGGAACTACCCTGCTAATAGTGGGTTTCCTATTCTTTAACACACTAGTGCTTGTCCCCGCGGCGCTGATGTTCCTCTGTCTTGTTCATAACGGAATCTCCTTTCATCGCTCAGTCAGTGTCTTCAGAGATTCGATCAAGCTTGAAGATCATCCTTCAAGGACCGAGGCACCGGTTGGTCATTGGATTAGGATAGAGACTACTCTCAACAATTCTTCTCGGCTAGATTTCCGAATCATTCAATTTTCACATGAACTTCCAACCGAGTTCGATAAGCAAGACCGCGCCCCAGCATGGCGGTTGTTACCTGCGCATGGAAAACTGCAAATCGAAAACTCCTTCAAGACCAAAATCCCTGGAAGATTCGAGTTAACTGCCTCGATTGTAGTCTTTGAAATGCAGAGGCGATTGTTTAGACAGTCCGTAAGATTACCTTGTGATTTAACCATAATAGCACAACCTCTCATCGAGAAAACGGGATCCCCTTTTGATGCGGCCGTACTATACGACTTGGCTGCCGACACCATGCGTCGAGGACCTGGAACAGATCTAGCAGGAATCAGACCCTCCACACCCACGGACGATTTTCACAGGATCGACTGGAAGGCAACGGCGCGAACGGGTAAGTTGATGACGAGGGAGTCATATCTTGAAAGAGACCCTTCGATCGTGTTGATGTTCGACCTCAGTTCTTCGACAAAGAACTTGAACAGCAACGTGTCCGCGCGAAGTGTGCTCCTCACCGAAATTGCCAAACTTCTGACAATTATCCGTTTCGCCACTCCTGTTGGGCTCATCCTGTATGATGAGCGAAAGGTTATCGCAAAGGTTGAGCCGAGCGTTGGCGCCGAGAATAGGGAGAGGATTCTAGGAACGCTTCTCGAAGAAGCCAGCTTGACCATTGAAGCGCCGTTTGCACATCAGGCTACCCATTCTTACGAGGATTTGACTAGAGAGACACGCACCCTTGAGGTTCTTTCAGGAGAAACTAGATTGTACCGCGGCAGATTCGATTCATTTTCACGTGCCATTCTTCCTTTCTACGAGCACTTAGAAGCAGCATATCTTGAAAGACTAAGAAAACAAGGAGCATTTGCAGCGTTCGAAACAGTTTGCAGTCTGTCTGAGCCCGTGCTGGTAATAGCGATTTCGTATGGTACGGGCTCGCGCGGGTTGTTCGAGGGAGTGAAGAAAACAGCTAGGTCAAATCATCGAGTGATCGTGGTGCTTCTTTCCCATTCTCAGGAAACCTTGCCGATTAAGACAGTGCTGAGCACTCAAGAGTTCGGACTGCGAGTTCTGGAATGTGCTCCCCAAGAACTTTCGCAAGAGGTCTATGATGAGGTCCTTGAGATGAGTCGAATCAGACCCACGGTTGCCACACGATAATGTCTCCAATTCCTTTTTGATCTTATTATACTCGCGCATCTTCTCGTTTTTAGAATCGAATCGCCGCAGCGCATTTGCTGAACTGCTCCAGAACATGCAAATCGTTTTGTCAACTCTTACGGTAGCGATACATAAAACGGAGCGTTCAATTCTTCAAACGCATCGGCAATTTTGGCAGCCTGCATCAATTTCTCTGAGGGGATATTCCGCGTTGCTCTGAAGAGAATCAGGTAACGTCACGTTGTTGTTTGGTGAGCTTTTCCAAATCGGCTGTAACAAACCGTTTGATGTAGTTCATGATTTTGTGCCGTTAGGAAAAGAGAAAACGGATACGTAGAAACTCCGGTCCGGATGATGTTTCCTTTGTGCTGAGATCCTTAGGATGTGACGCTCCTCAGGCAATCGAGTGTCTTTCAGCGGCATTACTTAGTCTTGACGGAAACTAGCGTTCTCATATCCCGTACTCCAACCGCAAACAGAAGCAGGTATAGTGGGTTTGGGAGGAATGTCGAGTGAAGTAGATAGTTCTCATCATAAAACCTAAACCCGCTCTTAGCAAGATGATCTCTAATTAGTGCCCAGTCGATCTTGCTAGATTCTTTAGTTCTATAATCCGACCATGTGTAGTCAATATGCGGCACTTGCCGATGACGAGAATATCTGAGATATGCTCGATTCACATGGTAGCTCATGTCTAGATAGAGGCGGTACGCACGGTTGCCCTCAAGTTCCCAGTAACGATCACTCGCTTCGTGATCCAAGTACAGCACTCCGCCTTTGTCTAGTACCCTACACAATTCCTTAATCGTGTGCATGTAGTCAAACAGGTGGTGCAATACGGAATAAGTCACAACCATTCCAAAGTGCCCGTCTGGAAACCCCAAGTCTTTGTTCGCTATCTTTAGAATCTGTAGTCTTCCGGAGGAACATGCCTCCGGCAGCTTCTGGCGCAAGATAGCTAGCATACTATCTGAAATGTCCGCAGCGACAACTTTCCAGCCCAAGTCTAGTAATTTGGACGTTAGGTTGCCTGTCCCGCATCCAAAATCTAACGCGACGCGAGTTTTACACCTAGCTAGGCTTGACACGCGGGCCAAGGCCTGACGGAGGCGTCTTTGCTCAATGAAATTGAAAATCTCTCCGTGGATATCATCATAGAAGGGAGCCTCTTTGGCATGTGTGCAGACATTTGCCTGCCAGACCTTATCCTCTAAGGTTTCTGCGGAGGCCGTTATTTTTTCACTCTAATTACCTCAGGAAGTTCTAGAGTTGTATATAGCTTCGAAGAATTTCCGCTTTATCGCTTTGCTTCCGCGATGGAACACGAAGATAGAGATTGTTGGGAGGTCCTGTGTGCGATTATGGATATTTACGACTTGCATTTTGTATTATTGTAAGCCATTTGTCTTTTCCTTGAACTTTTATTCCTGCTGCTTCTGCGGGTGTTCGAAGGTTCAAGCCTTTGTGTGGTCGTATGTAGTTGTGGAACAGCGGATAGCCTGTCAGTATCGGGCTGTCTTTTTGCTCTAGACCTCGCATGACCTTTTCTCTGTCGCGGATTTCTCAGTTCATGCGCTCCATGCGATTATTGTTGTGGTCGCCTTGCAGTCTATGTGGCGTATGTGTTCGGTTCTAGTTTCTAGTTTGGTTGTGTAGAACTCTTTGTTGTACGCTTCGTGAAAGTTCGCCGCACCATCCGACACTAGGGTTCTCGGAGTCTTTCCAGCGATCTGTTTGGCCAATTGGAATAGTGGTCTTACATCGGCTGTGTACTTGGTATCTCCAACCTCTTGAGCTATCCAGAAGCGTGTTTGTTCATCCATCATGGCGTACAGGTACTTCATGTTGCCTTTGACTTTGAGGAATAGTTCATCGGTACCATCTCGATTCGGTCCTAACTAGATTTGGCTGAGAACCTTCAGCGCCATTCGTGTCGGTGACGGTTTCTTTGTTGCTCGCTCTGTCGGAAGGACCCGATCTGGATCGGCGGAGGTCAGACAGGACACCAGACACTGAGTTGCCGACCCTTAGCGTAAAGGCTGTTTCTAGGTCCCGGAAGTAATATTCGTGTGCATTAGGTGGTCAGGTGGATCTCCTCTTGCATACGCGATGTTCGAATAGGTTTCCAGATAGCAGTGCACGACCTGCGCCCATGAGAAAGTTTCTTCGACTATTCGTGCTCCTTGGTTCGCTCGTTTTCTGGCCTCGCGTGGGTGTTCGAGCACATGCCGGATCCTGCTTGCTACCTCTTCGTGGTCTGGAGCTCTGACCATGAATAGATTCTCCTTTAGGACTTCCAGGTCCTTGTTGACCATCGTAATGATGGGTTTCTTTAGCAGAGTAGCTTCTAAGTGAACCTGGCTGATCCCTTCGAACCGAGGTTGGGCGAGATGAGTTATCACAATATCGGAATTCGCCACGTGTGCAAGTTGAGCTCCCCGTGGAAGATAGCCCAAGAAGAAGACAAGTTCGCTCACCCCAAGTTCTCCAGCTAATGCTTGAAGCCTTGAGAGGTCTTCACCTCCTCCTGCCAAAATCAGGTAGCATTTGACGCCTTCCTGCTTCAGACTGGCAAGTGCTCGAATCATTACATCTTGACCTTTCAGGCGAATTGACAGGCGTCCAGGGAAAAGTAAGCACGCCGATCCACTTTCCTTCAGTCTATCCAACCACCTAGCCGAGTCACGATTTTGCCAAGCCAGAGAGGTTATCATGTGAGGGTCAATCCCGTTGAACACAATGGATAGCTTTTTTCGAAATTGGGAGAGCCCCCTTGCCCCCGATGTCGAAATAGCTATTATTCGATTGGCTCGACGAGCTGTTCGCCAAACACATTTTCGGGTGAATCGTTCCATAAAGTTGAGCCATTTTTCATTAAGTAGTTGGACCTCGGAGCCATGCGCTGTCATGACGCATTTACTAGATAGAATCGGCGCGAGTGCACATATGATGGAGGCACTGAGTCCGTGCAGGTTGATTATATCGAAGCGGTCTTGCAAATGAGTTAAGGCCATCGTCCCCAGGAAATGGCCAGGACCCCCGAGAACGAAAGGATGAATTTCAGCACCCGTCGTTCGGAAAAATCCCGCCAAGTTAGGAGAACAAAGGATGCCTACATCATTCCCACAGAGGATCAGCGCTCGTGCCAGCCCATGGACAACCCGCTCCGCCCCGTAAATGTCTCGGGTCCCAATGACATGGAGAATTCGCATGGAAGACATAGCATCCTGATGCATGACATTCAGCCTCGGCTACCCTCTTTTTTTTGCCGACCGAGAGTTGTAGATGGCCGACCCGTTCTCAGATCAGAAACTCCACGGGCGACAACCGCGGGATGAACCAACCTGTGAACAGGCCAACCACGTTTTCTCTCGTGCCTCTGTGCATATAAACGAAACCTAACGACGGAATGGGTTCCTCTAGCTGTATCGTCCGATCCGATCTCTGTCCGAACTGCGGAGCCGAGCCTTTAACGCGAATGTAACCCGCGAAACGGAACTTGGGTTACGTCGCATTCTAGTTCACGATTGAAGCAAGGCCTGGTTGTCGAATCACGAGCGATCGCCTCGATCGTGAGGACTTTCCGACAACCACGGGCGACAACCGCGGGATGAACGATAATAGCAATTAGTAAATTCGGCAAACGCGCACTCGCGAGTGCGTTACTTTTGGCCGCACTAGCACAAACTTTCAGTCCTGTGTCCGCTCAAACGATTACGGACCATGGTTTTCTAGGGACCAGCGGCGGTTGGATTGTGGATTCAACCGGGCAGCCAGTGTTGCTCCGAGGGGGTGATTTCAGAGGTTACCACTTTGGAGATCAGGGACTTTGGAAGACCTCTCATTCGGAGCACGATTATCAGAATTTTAGAAGCTGGGGTTTCAACGTCGTGCGCTTGCTCATCTCCTGGTCGAAGATCGAACCCAAGAAAGGTGTCTATGATGACAGGTATTTGGCGTATGTAGACCGCGACATCCAGTGGGCGAGGAAGAACGGGGTCTACATAGTCTTGGATATGCATCAGTGGAACTGGAATGCTAAGTGGGGCGGAAATGGAGCTCCTGACTGGGCTGTGATTCAGTATCCAGCAACTAAACAAGGGCAACTCATGGCAGTTATGAACTTCTGGCAGAACACCAGTTTACGAGTCAGCTTCGTGAATATGTGGAAGCATGTGGCACAGAGATATGCTAATGAGTCCACGATTGCAGGTTACGACATTCTGAACGAACCCTGGGTTCAGATGTTCGATGACTCAGTGATCTCCGAACCTAAGCAATGGGCGATAATAGAAAACTTCTATGAAGAAGCCATTCATGGGATACGTAGCGTTGACTCAAATCACATTATCTTCGTCGAGCCATACAAACCAGATTTCTCAACGCTTCACCCACTGAACGTATCAAATCTAGTCTGGTCCCCACACTTCTATCCGTACGTATACGACTACTACGGCAAACCCTATTCACAGTATAACGTGAGCATACTTGAGAAATATTTGAAGGGGTACTATGACAAATTTGTCGTTGAATTCAAACAGCCGATATGGATCGGCGAATTTGGAATAGATATGTGGGTTATTGGTTCTGGCAGTTGGGTCAGCGATTCCGTTCAGCTTTTCGCGAAATACCAAGTTGGATGGGCTTGGTGGGCTTACTGGAAGTCCGACGATCCCACTACAGACATGTATCTGCTTGCCCAAGATGGCTCGCCGCGCTGGCTGATCCTCCAGTTTCTGGTACATCCGAGCTTAACACCATCGTGAGACGCCGGCGAAGGTCACCTATTAGCTCGCGACTGACAAGTAGAAGTCCTTCAAGCGAGAGATTCTTAGCTTCCAATTGAATTGGTGAATGACTCTTCTTCTGGAATTGCGTCCGAGAGCCTCTCGAAGATTCTTATCTCTGAGAAGAAGGGATATGGCCTCGGCAAGCCCCATTACGTCTCCCGGCTCCACAAGAAACCCATTGTGACCATCAACCACCGATTCAGCATTTGCAGGTATCGCTGATGCAATAATCGGCTTTGCAGCGGACATAGCTTCCAGGATTGAAATGCAATGTCCCTCCGACAAGGAAGGCATAACGAATATGTCCGCCATCGAATAGAATGTGGGTAGAACGGCCTCATCAACAACTCCCGCTAGTTTGACTTGGTCCTCCAAGGACAGCCTACGTATCAGCATTTCAAGCTGACCACGCTGAGGACCATCTCCGACGATGACGAGCGAGCATGATACGTAGCGTCGGAGAATCGCGGGCATCGCTTCGATAAGCAGGTCGAATGATTTTCTAGGTATGAGATTGCCTACACTCAGTACGACTACATCCCTTTCTGGAATACCTAAGTTGCTTTTGAGCGAGGCAAACTCGATATCAGGATTGAATCTAGCGGTGTCAACCGCGTTATGGATGACTCGGACCTTTGAACTCGGAACAAATCTTGTCACTTCGGCCCCTATTGCATGTCCTACAGCTATGATTCCCTGCGAGCGCTGGAGCGCAAACAGCGTGGCCACCCGCGCCATGGGCCATCTGTAGGGGAAATCGATAATGTCCCATCTGTGGACGGTTATTACGAATGGAGAGAACCTTGGCGTGAGAGCGGCTATAACCCCCGCTGGGGCTATGAACTGGGCGTCGACGATATCAACGCAAAGGCTCCGCAGAAGGCATTCGAGTGACATCGCAGCGAAATTCCTCTCATAGTTGATCACAACAGCGTTGATCCTGGCGGACCGAAGGTGATTAATCAAATCTTGAACGAAAGTGCCTCGGTCGGGCCTTGTATTCGTTGGGTATTGATCGGTCATCACAGCTACACTAAGGTCCACTGAGAACGCACCTCAACTGGTCTAGTTCGACTTCATATCTCAGAGAAACAATAAAAGCTCTCAGAAGATAGTCTCAAGCTCTGAACCTGTTTGTCGAAATTGAATGGAAACGGTCACGCTTCCACGTGAGTTGGTTGCTTTGATGAGGATAAGAGTCAATATTGATTTTGGGCGCAGGTTCAGTGGGTTCACAGTCATTGTTCTGTCCACCCTCCTCGTTGTTTCGTTCGCCGATAGACCGGGACCCCAACGCATTGCGATCTATTTCCATGTCGTCTATCTCACGTTGCTCGTGGCGCTCGCGTTGCATCTGGTTCTCTCTGCAGTTCTGCGAAGATACCGCTTCGCTCTATTAGTGGTCATTTGGGCGATGGTTTGCCTACGTTTGCTCTCGGTAACGAGTGTCCAATATCCAATACTTGAAAACACTGATTCCAAGTATGAACTGCAGTTAGTGAACAACATAATCATTAAAGGACATCAAGAATTGGGGCAAGGCACAGGATCCGCCGTCGCGTACAGTTATTTCCCGGGGCTCGAGACTTTGTTCTCTGTTTTGTCGATTGTTTCCGGTCTTCCACCCGTGATATTCCTCAAGTATGCAGGAAGTTTCCTAGGAATACTCACGGCCATCTTCTTTCGAAGAGTATATCGCAACGTTTCGAAGGCGCCCTCGATTCAAATGGTGAGCATGTCATTTGCCGTGTTCAGTCCTTGGTTTGTCCCATTCGACACTTATACCGTCCATCCCACGTTAGGTTTCGTCTTTCTAGCTATGATTTTTCTCGCACTGAGCGAACCTAGAAGAGAGTGGAGCCTTGTAACGAATCTGACACTGGCGAGTTTAGTAATCACACATGCTTTTGGATCCTATGTTGCGTGTTTTCTGTTATCCACCCTGGCTGTCGAAAAGTTCCGAAGTAAGACATCTGCTGAGCTTCCCAACTTGGGAGTGTCTACCGCCCTCTTATCAATGTCGATGGTGATACTTTGGGCCAGCTTTGCGGCCTTCAATTATGTTCAGTTGGGCGGCATCGCACTATTCATATCGCTTTTTCTTCAACTCCTCCTGGCTCCAGAATTGACTTACGCCCCACTGGCCTCCACAGGGTTCAAGCCACTATGGGTAGTAATCATCACATATGCGGGCATGGCTACTTTTGGTATAATCGCGCTTAGTGTGTTTGTTCGCGGTCTACTGCGGAAGGAGTCTCGAGGCAAGGCTGAGAAATGGTTTGCCATGTGCGGTCTCTTCGTATTTGCACTGACTCTCGTCCCGTATTTGGTTGGTCTATCGTTTGACACCGATTTGATGCCGAGAGGCCTAACGTACCTGTACTTTCTGGCTTCTCCTCTAGTTGCCGGATACTTGCTCTTCTCACACGGACCCAAAATCACTGCGGCCGGGCTCGGGTTTCACTCAATTCGAAGATTCGTTTTAATTACCTTCTTGATTTTCATCATCCTAACTCCGGCCGTCTATTATGGAGTCCAACCGGGCATCTATGAGCCATCGGCACCGATGCTGCCCACTGACTACAGGCTCGGATTGACCCAGTGGCAGACAGCGGCGTTGTTTGCCACCCAAAGAATTCCCACCAGCACTCTTGGCGGGGTCCGCCTCACGTATGATTTTGTGGGTGCTCTAGCGGACAAGAACGTCGAAAGAATCCAGCTGCAGCCGAATCAAACACTCACACAGTGGCTTAAAGAGCACCCGGAACTGCTCGTATTTCTTCGACTCAGCATCACAACGACTCCTGATGTAGGTCTAGAGGTTTCTGAAAGCGATCTACGCTCCACTTTGAGAGAATCCAATGTCCTATACTCCTCAGGCGAGGTTGTTCTCGTACAAGTTTCATAGAGGGGCGTGGCAATAATGTGGAAGAACAAGGCTAGGGCTGCTATGACTCTTTGCTTTGACGACGGATTCAAAGAAACCTATGAACTTACGAAGGAACTGCTGTCAGAGTACGGAATACGCGCTACTTACTATGTCCCGACAGCTTACGTGGGAAAGAGTTTCTACGGCATTCCCGTCATGTCGCTGAGTGATCTCCGAGAATGTGTTCGTTTGGGAATGGAGGTTGGCTCACATTCTATTACACATTGCGAATATCCTGCCTCGATGCCAACTAAAGTTTGGAGATTTCTTAGCAACTTCGCCCAGGAGGAATCTAAAGCCGGATACTTCAAGTATATTCTCGGCCAGGCAGGACGAAACATGCTGGGGGACAGCGCTGCAAGGTGTCCAAGCGACCTCATTCGATCCGAAATAGCGCTGTCAAAACAAATCCTTGAAAGAGAACTTGCCCCTTATCGAGTGTCCTCTTTCGCGTACCCTAGAGGCTCGTTCACCAAAGACACTGAAAAGCTCGTCGAGAGGAGCGGCTATTCAAGTGCGAGAACGACCGTCGTGGGGCTGAACAACCCAGCTGGGATGGACTTCTACGCGTTGAAGTGCAAAGTTTGGAGGCACTACACTGATGTGAGCGCGATGAACCTATGGGTCGATCATGCTTTGGGAACTGAAGCTTGGCTAATCGAACTGTATCATCACGTGAGTAATGATCCGAAACACACGCGAGAGTCATGCCCACTTAGCCGATTAAGAGCTCACTTGGACTATGTGATCGGAAAGGATGTATGGATAGACACACAGCATAACGTGGCTACCTACACTAGAACGTCTGAAAACCTTAGATGAGGTTCTCTATATCCGAGGATATGGACGAAGGCTGCTGACATGTTTATATGAACGGATTCGCGCTTATGTTATGGGTTCTCTGAGTCGTAAAGACAGCACGCTGCAGTGCGACAAACTTTTCCAACGATGTTTCATAGGTTTTCGCGATGAAAACCGCATGCTCGAGCACCCGAAACATCAGGGATTCTTAGTGGAGCGCCCCCCGGAGCCCAGAGAACCGGCGCATTTCCCGTTAATTTTTGATCCATGAGCGTGAGCAGCGTCCCCTATCAGAAATAGGCCACGTTCTTCACAGATCTCTCTGATCTCCTGGATTTCTGGGCAGATTAGCCCTCCTATATGGACCGCTATTACGCCAGTTGTCTCCTGTGTGATCGCTCGTTTAACAATATCCCCGTTATGCGTTAGAGTCGACGATGAGACATCCGCTATTACGGGCTTTCCACCTGCAAAACTGTTGCAGCTGCTGTTGCACCAAACGTGCTGGTAGGAACCATTACCTCGTCTCCAAGCCTCAGGTTGTGAACTCTTAGAGCTATTTCAAGTGCGGATGTTGCCGAATTCACCGCGATCGCATCTCTCACATCACCTTGGATAGCAAACTGTCGCTCGAATTCTCTTGTGTAATCTCCAAGGGTCAAGATTCCAGAGGCCAGAATTTTCTCAAGACTTAACTTGATTTCATCAATATCTGCCGTTGGAAAGTATGGTTTCGCGGGCGGTATCATTCTAATCACTCCAATCGCCTTGATCTAGATTACTTCAGTCGATCGCCTTCTAAGATGACCCTTGGCTAACATTATCATGTCGCTTAGTTTCCGCGCTGAGCCTTCCCGAAAGCCGAGTTTCAGGTTTTCCAAGGCCGATGTAGCGGAAGCCAGCGGCGTCGACTTCCTGCGCGTTGAATAGATTCTTGGCATCAAATAGTATGCATCTCTCTGCAACGTTAGCCTTCAACTCTCGCAAATCTGTCTTCTTGAATACTTCATGGTCAACCAAGAACAGCAGACAATCCGCGGCAGCTGACGCGGCTTTTGCGTTTTGCTCTGACTTTAGCGATTTCTTGTCGACCTCGATCGACGGTACATATGGATCGTAAAGTTTCAATGTTGCGCCAGAGGATCTTAACTTCGAGATTATCGCGATCGCTGGGCTATTGATAGTGTTGGAGCTTTCAGCCTTGTAGGCTAGTCCAAAGACCGTAACCTTCGGCGATCGATTATGCAATTTCCTCAGTTCCATGTTAATCTTGGATGCGATTGTCGCGGACATTGTTCGATTTACTTTAACACTTGCTTCGACAAGACTTAGACGAAGGCCGACTTTTCGAGCTGCATACTGCAGGTAGAAGGGATCTTTCGGGATGCACGGACCTCCTATGCCAGGACCGGGATAGTGAGGATTATAACCGAAAGGTTTCGAGGAAGCCGCTGAAACTACTTCGAAAACATTGACGCCTATTCTTTCGCAGAAGAGAGCGAATTCGTCGACGAGAGCAATATTGGCGAATCTGTAGACGTTTTCCAGCATTTTCGTGCACTCAGCAGTTCTTGCGTTGGAGACCTGTACAACTCCTCCCTGGATCACCGATTCATAGAGACGCGTGGCTATTTCACCACTGAGTTCGTCAAACCCTCCCACGATCTTCGGAATCAAGGTGACCCCGTATCGTCGATTGCCCGGATCTATTCTCTCCGGCGAATATGCCAACGAGAAATCAATTCCGCATTTCAGGCCTTTAGACTCCAAAAGATCCCTCGCAACTTCGTTAGTGAATCCTGGGTAGACAGTGGACTCAACAACCACTATTTGGCCGGGAGAAAGGCACTGTCCTACGATTCTCAGAACATGTGAAATGATGGATATGTCAGGAGTCTTTTGAGCGTTGACTGGTGTCGGTACGCAGATCTCGATGCAATCTGCTTCTTTCGTAGCATTCCGGATTTCCTTAGTCAATCGGAGCTTGCCGGCGCCTATAAGCTCGGTGACCTCCCGGTGGTCAAGGTCATCCTTTATGTGGAATTCTCCGCGCTCCAGCAAGACTAGGCGCTTTTCGTTATTGTCCACTCCGATAGTCTGGTAACCTGCCTTTGCGAAGGCTATTGTCAGGGGCAATCCCACGTGGCCAAGGCCAACCACGGTGACCACCGCCAACCGCGACCTAATTCTCTCCAATAATCGATTCTTCAGATCCGCACGCAAGGCAATCGCTCCAGGCCTACGAGCCTTTAGCTTACTTGTCTCTTTTGCGTTCTCATTTGTGAGCATGCAAATCAAGTTAATAGGAAGAATCCCGCTGGAGGGGTCAAGGTCCCTGCGAAAATCATCAACATGGGGGCGCACTCTGTTGAAAATTGGTCACGAGTCTCCCGAAATTTGAGGCACTTGCTATGTTGAGTCCACCAATTCTAATACTCATAATTGCTGTCTGTGGCATACTCATTTTTGCACCACACCTACTTTACTACAACTATATCCGAAAGAACTTGAGGAGAAGCGCCTATGCGACTAAACGACTGAAGAACGCCGTGAAACTGTCAGTTCTCATATGCACACTGAACGCGGCGAAAAACATCCACAACAAGGTCGAACAAGTTCTGCGCCAGAATTATCCACGTTCCAGTCTCGAACTTATTGTAGTTGACGGCGGATCAACAGATGGGACGGTTGAGACTCTTAGAAGCATCCGTGACAAGCTTTCCTCTGAGATTGACTTTACTCTGGTTGAGAATCGGCCTTTCGTAGGCAAAGCGTCTCAGATTAACGAAGGCTTCAAAGTCGCTAAAGGTGAATTCGTGATTACCACAGATGTTGATGTGAAAATCGATGAAACTGCAATCGGGACACTCGTTGATTCGCTTGCAGAAGATAATGTTGGAGCAGTGTGTGCTCGCCAGGTACTCACCAACCCGCATCAGAGTACTGCAACGAGGACTGAGGCGAAATATCGGGGGTACTACGAATTGCTTAGAATCGGAGAGTCAAACCTCTGTTCCACACCTATTTTTCACGGAGGTTTAAGCGCTTACCGTAGGAGTGCTGTTTCACCAATAGATGAGGACGTTAATGCTGACGATACTCAACTAGCATTGTCCGCAATTCACAACGGTTACAGAGCCGTATACGAGAGCAACTGCGTCTTCTATAACGAGAGCCCGAAAGGTTTTCGGAATGCTTGGAGCCAACGAGTTCGAAGAGCTCAGGGTCTTGAACGCGTATTCTGGAGAAATCGCGATATGTTATTCAACCGAAAGTACGGAAGTTTCGGATCCATCGTGTTCCCGGCAGAGTGCTTCATGCACTTGATTTCGCCTCTATTGTTTGCTGGTGAAATTGCACTTCTCGTCTTACTCTTGTTTTCATCAGCCCCCTTCTCTCCTATGATGAGCGCGGTCGGTGTCATGACGATTGCTGTGCTGGCCGTTTTTCTGTATTTTGTGAGGAGTTTGTCTGCTGCTGAACTTTTGATAACTTATGTGCTGTATCAGCTGGCCTTAGTCTGGGCAATGGTTTTGCATGCGTTCGGCAGGAACTATGCGCGTTGGTCTTGGCTTGGTAAGGCTGGCTAGGTGGGGTTCAGACTAGAAAGCGACGATCTTCTGCCATTGTGCTTGTCATGTCCCGTTGCCGTCAACATACCAGAAACATGTGTCGAGTGGTCTCTGTTTCACATAGGCAATCCAAGTGTCTGGATGCTGGTAGCATGGAAAGTCCATCGACCCCGTGGCGAAGATTAGCCATACGGAGGTATTGAGATCGACAGTATGGCATCGACGCGGTTTGGTTCACATTGCTAGAGGCGCCAGAAAAGCCAACGCCATCTTACCGCTACAGGATAACTATGAGCAGGAACAAGACGAAGAACGCACCGCCCCCACAAGGCCCTCCTCCTCATCCTTCTTATTCTCGCTCTGCGGATGCACCACATTCAGTTGAACCTCTGAATGATAACTTGCATCGCAATATGCTCGATATAGCATTTCTTCAACAGTGTGCAACTTGTGTGAGTTGCATTGTGAACTTGTTGGGCTTGCCGTCTTGCTTCATTAGAGTCGATTTATCCTGACAAACCAGGCAAACTAGCGCGTTCGATCTTTGATAGGTGATGATAGGTGCGTCGGAGGAGAGTCATGAGAAGAACTATTGGAAGTGGTGTTCGAAGAGGGTTCAGAGTGTTGACCAGAGCGACCTTCATAGCGATTGATGTTACGCATTAGCACTCGACAGGTAACTTAGCACCGATTCTGGTCCATTCTGATCGAACGCCCACCACGCCCAACCGGTTTGGTATTTGTTGAAGATCTTGATTGCGTCCTGAAGCCATCCTCGAGAGCTGGTGCTATCCTTCATGAAAGCCCCAAATTCGCCGATCCACATTGGACCTCCAATGTCTAAGACGAACTTCTTGTACTTGGCGAAGAAATCTGATTTGAGCAATGTGATGTTTTGAGGATAATACATGCGCGCAAATGAGAGCTTGTAGAAGTGTGGAGACCATACGATATTTTGCTTCAATGGGAATGCAGCAGCTTGAAGGTTCGCAGGTTCAAGGAAGAAGAGATGATTGACATCGACTTTTCGGATGGCAGTAATCGCCCTTGTGTAAAATGCTTTGACGTGAGACGCGTTGTCATATCCAACAATCGAGCTTTCCTGTACGTAGCGTTGGGCGATCTTGCCCCAGAGATTGATGAAATGGGTCTGAAGCTCAGTGTTGTTCCAGAAATCGGAGACGGCTTGGCGCTTGCCAAGATCCGTGGGCGAGTACTTTGCTACTGTCCACTCCGGTGCATCTACGCCTCCGAATCTCTGTGCCCAATTGAACTGATGCATGTCTAGGACGATGTAGAGCCCGTGTTTCTTCGCCCATCGGACATCTCTGTCTACATAATTCCCAAGGTACGGGTGGTAGAATGCTCCGGGAAAGGGTTCAAGGTTACCCCAAGAGATTGGCAGCCTCACGACATTGAAATCCAGTCTTGCGAACGTCTGATAGGCCGACTGCTGATGCGGTTTTGGGTTTGTGCGCTCCTATCCTGGATAAGTGACTCCTCGCAGAACTGCAACGCGCCCGTTGGATTCAGCGATCGAGGTTCCTTCAACAGATATGAGCCCTTGGGGCTGTATTAGAGCGTGAGCGCAAGAATGAGAAGCGGGGCTATCTTACTCGTCCAAGAGCGCTACGGCATATTTGAGCCAGAAAGCTTACCCAGAAGGATTGGTCTGGCCAAATCCAATTGCGAGCTCAAGAAAGGTTCTGCGGGAGCGTTCAATTGCGTAGGCTCCTTTCATGGTTATTGGATTGCGTTACGTCTCCGTAAGGCTGGAGAAGATGCAATGACAGGTATTGCGATAAGTGCGATGCTGAGCAATAGAGCGTTGTAAGCATTCCACAGGACGACGAGCACAGGTTGATCTGACGTGCTTGAATTGAGCTGAGCTATGTGTGAGTTGAGCTTGGACTCTCTCATGGGTTGTGACGAAGCATTTGTCGAAGCATTGCCTGTCGTTGAGAGGTCGAACGCTTTCACAAGATTGGTGAAAGTTAATCCTCCTCTCGTTCGAGAATACGCCCACCAAGCCCAACCTACCTGATACTCGTTGAAGAGTGCAACCGCATCTCGAAGCCATTGCTCCGAACTTGCATCCTGCATAAAGGCGCCGAATTCCCCTATCCACATAGGGCTTCCCATCTCAAGAACGAACCTCTTGTACATCGCATCCAAGTCGGCTCTGAGTACTGTAATATTAAGCGGGTGATAGTGCGGTGCAAAGGAAAGCGGATAGAAGTGGGGAGACCATACGATTTTGTCCTTAAGTGGGAAGCTGTTCGTGTGCAAGTTTGCTGGCTCCAAGAATATGGTGTGATTCGAATCAACCGTCCTGATGGACTCTATGACCTTCACATAGAATGAGTCAACATGTGAAGCATTTAGGTTCGGTATTACTGAATTGTAAATCCAAGGTTCGTTCAAAATATCGTACCCAGCAATCGTTGGCTCTTTCGCGTACCTCAGAGCGACCTTGGTCCAAACATTGGTTAGGTGATCTTGCAGGACGCTGTTATTCCAGAATTCTGAGACCGCTTGCAGCATTCCGATCTGTGTTGGTGGAAATTGGGTGACCGCCCAATCGGGCACACCGTTACCTCCAAACCTAGAAGCCCAATTGAATTGATGCATATCCAAGATTATGTAGAGGCCATACTTCTTCGCCCAGCGAATGTCTCTATCCACGTAACGGCTAAGATATGACTCATAGAACGCTCCGGGAAAAGGTTCGAGGTTGCCCCAAGAAATTGGCAACCTTACGACATTGAATCCAGACCGCGCGAATATCTCATAGGCCGACTCGCTGTGCAGTCTGGAGTCTGCGCCTCCTGATTGATATCCGGGGTAGTTGACTCCTCGAAGGAGAACTGGGCGACCAGTGGAATCAATGATCTGCGTTCCCTGTACTGAAAGGAAGCCTTGAGCTTTGGCAGCGAAAATGTTTGGTACGAAGGTGAGTCCTAGCGTTAAGATCAAAACGAGAAGGGCGGTGAAGGTACGTGTGCGCATTTAGGGCTCGCCTATATCGGATCCGGATATATCGCCCGCTTATGCAGGCGTAGAGGATATTAATGTTTGTATTTTGGAACATTGATGTTCTTCAAGAGCGGAACACGCATGATTAACGATTCCGGCGGCGTGGCGGATATTGGCAGAGCGAAGAAACCAATCGTATGAAACTGGACCAGACTAACCCATTGCAGCTGTCACCAGAATTGTTGGGCGCTTCTCTGATTGCTTCAAATCTGCTGCACGGGACTACCATTATTGGGTAGAGTGCGACTAGGATGTGTCGAACGAGTGGTTCGCTTTGCAACCTGAATATCATGAGCTTGCAGATGAATATACTCGTGCGATTCGCGATTTCTTCGGAGACCGGTTGGTTTCCATCGCTTTTTTCGGGTCGGTGGCTAGAGGAACGGCCGATCCGGAGAGCGATATCGATGTCCTAGTCATTGCGGAAAACCTGCCCAAGGATTTGGGATTGAGATTTCGCGAGACCATGCCTGTCCATGAGAAGGTGAGGAAGAGTAGCGCGTATAGGGTTTTGAGGTTGAAGGGAAGAGTTGGATTTGTCTCAGACCTCTTTCTAACCCCGAAGGAGACGATGGCTCACCCTCCGATTCTTCTGGACGCCTGTGATGACGCTTTCCTGGCTTATGATAGAAACGGGTTCTTGGAAGGCGTCCTCAAAGACATTCGCAGGAGGCTCAAAGAACTGAACGCTAGGAAGGTTAAGGCGTCGAAAGGATACTATTGGGTCCTGAAGCCAGACGCCAAATTATCAGAGGTCGTAGAAATCTGAAAAACCTCTCAATGGCTCGCGACTATGCTGAACGAGCCCTATGGTCCATGCGGGAGGCTGAGCAGGCTCTTGATGGCGGGAACACTGCTATCTGTGTCAGACGGTCTCAGGAAGCCACGGAGCTCGCCGCCAAAGCCATCTTAAGGCGGTTGGCGATTGAATACCCACGTGAGCACGACGTAAGCGACGCGATAGCCGCATCGGTTGAAAAGCTTCCCGAGTATCTAAGAAACAGAGTGGAAGAAATCAAATCGCTCCTTACGGAACTCGCAAGGGTCAGAGGGCCTGCCTTCTACGGATATGAGATCGAGGGCATCCCAGCAAACCAAGCGTTCACAAAGGACTACGCTGCAGAAATTCTATCGAAGACCAAACTGCTTGTGAACCTTTGTCACAGGTTCGCAACGACGTAGGCAGGTTTTCCTGCGCGAATCATGGAACTCGCACCTCAACGCTGGCGTGAGTGACGGAGAGTTCACCGAAAACCTGTCTCTCATCAGGATTCTTGTTGGTGGCCGGTGTGAATACACGTACATGCGCGTCTCCAGTGAGAACAGACGGCTCAT
>Ga0315277_10003376_pt1 | contig 21647 bp, 15 predicted proteins | sample YL17G05_15_MG_FD_203695 | JGI IMG/M metagenome (GOLD analysis project Ga0315277, IMG submission 203695) | Sediment microbial communities from Yellowstone Lake, YNP, Wyoming, USA - YL17G05_15 | ecosystem: Environmental > Aquatic > Freshwater > Lake > Sediment | place: USA: Wyoming | collected...
GATGGTTTTATTTTTAGGACGAGCGCAGTACCTGCCCTCCACTCCCTTGGTGCCCAGGCGGTGCCCTATTGGGTCACCGATAAGGGAGATATGGGGTATTCAATTGTTTACACCCCCATGTTCACTATTGAGTTGTACTACCCGCTTATATAATCACGTTTATACTGCACAGGTAAAAAAACCACTTTACCTAATCTGTTGAAATAGACTCTAAAAAGTGCTATATTATTTATTAGATGAATGATTTGGGGGATTCCCAAATCAAAAGGAGGGATCGTGATTCGTAAATCAATTTGCCTGAAGTTGTGTATCTTATTCTCAATCGCCATACTAGTTGGGAGTTTGCAACCCAGTAGGAGTCCGTAGAATCAATAGTTAGGCAGTTCTGAAGAAAGAGAAATCAATGCACATAACTATGCCCTTTGGTGTAGGAATACTCATCGCCCTCCTGGCAATGCTCGCAGTGGCTGGCTATTATATCGTCCGTCCGCGTATCCTCCATTGGGGAGCAACTTCACTTGAAGCAAGCCGTGTTATGGACGGGGATGAGCTGATCTCCAATGCAATATATGTACCACCCGCGCCATCAACATCAATGTCGGTCCTGAAAAGGTGTGGCCTTGGCTTGCTCAGATAGGTCAGGGGAGGGGAGGATTCTATAGCTACGATTGGCTCGAGAACCTCGCAGGATTGGATATTCACAGCTCCGATAAGATAATCCCCGAACTCCAGAATATCAAACCAGGGGACTTAATCCCCTTCTGGCATGGAGCGGGAGTCAACGTCGTGGTAGCGGAGCCACCGCATCTACTGGTATTCGCAGGTACCATTAACGGGTCAAAAGGAGATGCAGCTGGTGCTGAGACCGTCGGAGGTACTTGGGTGTTCGCGTTGGGGGAAAGCAAAACCCAAGTGACCAGAATGGTCGTCAGGTCGCGAGTAGCAAACTTCCCGCCAGTTTGGCTAAGTATTGTCTTCATGTTTATGCTTGAACCAGTGCACTTTTTTATGAAGCACAAAATGCTGCGACGCATCAAGGAACAGGCGGAAAGAGAATGAGAGTACTGGCTCAATAAGTTTAACACACCTAACACCAACTCTAGCATACAGTAGATCAGTCATTCACTTTTGCGGTGGTTTCCCAGAAATGGTTCAATGCCCTCATGAATCTTTAACCAAAGCCTGCCATATTATCCCGCCTCCAGATCATCCAACACATGAATAATAGTATGGCTGTGGTCATATCATAATGGAGAAGGTTAGGTAGTTTTGTTCATAGTCTGTTATTATCCACAGGGCTTCCCATCCTGTGTGCTTGTGCAATATCCTCAGTAGTCTGGGCAAGGTATCTACGCAATACCTGAATGTCTGCATGTCCCATCAGCTTTTGGAGGCTGAATATATCAACCCCCGCTCGAAGCATATTAATTGCAAAAGCCCGCCTGAAGGAATGTAAGGCAGGAGGTTTGATATTTGCCTTAATAGACCTTCTCCTGATTATTTCCCTTAATCCTCAATATGTAAGCTGTTTTTCCTGGCTGGTTACCTATAGGGCGTCTGATGAGTCAGCTCGAGCATTGAGATAGGCTCGTGTAGCCTGGCGTGAGGTTTTCCCCAAGAACACATAACGGTATTTTCCACCTTTTCCCTGATGGATGAGGATTTCTCCTGTAAATTAGTTGAAATTGTCCACCTTCATTTCGATGAGTTCTTTAGCACGCGCAACAGTGTCAAGCAAGGCTAACAAAATAGCTTTGTCCCGCCTCCCCGTGAAGGTCTTGTCGCAGGTAGTTATCATGGCTTTGATATCAGCCAAATTGGCAGGCTTCAGCGGTTCAATCGACAGTTTTGGTGGTTTGGCTTTTCGGATGGGATTCGACCAATTATCCGGCTCAACCTCATCTTCCCACCAATAAAGAAATGTCTTCAATGCACGATAAAATGTGTGCCTGCCGCCATCGTTATGCCCTGATTCCTTCAATTGAAGCATGTATTCTCGCAAGTCCGAGGGGTAATCTGTGTGATTTGAGTGATGAGTTTTGATGAGCAGAAATCAGCGAACAAAACTAATTTTTTCTGATAGAAATATAATGTGCCTGGAGAAAACCCTTGTGCTTTTCTGTCAATCAAGAATACCTCAATCCAGGTAAGGAGATGGGTGTCTTGAATATTGTTAAGAATAGACCATTGGTTTTTTGTGGTAGTAGCCATTTTCATTTTTTCCTTTTGTAGGCTATTACCACCACATATAAGGGCGAAGAGGTTTACTGCCTCCCATATATGCTATTTATGCAACGGGCGTGTAGCTCAATGGCAGAGCAGTGGCCTTTTAAGTTATTGGTTGGGCGTTCGAGCCGCTCCACGCTCACTAAAGAAGTTGTTAGTAATTAACTAAAAACCTGCCTGAGAGCAGGTTTTTGTGTTTATTCAGCACTTAGTCAATATTCAGCTATATTAGGTTTCAAGTTTGTAACCCACCTTTCCACGATTCACACTGGATGCCCTCGATATTAATGGAGCAGAGTGGTGCAGTTGGAATACCATACTTGGTATAAAGATGGTTTAAACTTTATACCTTTATTAATGTGCTAAATAAGGACGTTTCCAATTCCCACAGGTGGTTCGGACAGCCTCTACAATAATTCTCCATCAATTGATTGAAGGTTCAGGTCCTCGTATGATATAGCAGGAGGGCACAATAGGGCTTTATTTGGTAAAGTGGTGCAATAGTGAAATCGAATGTATTTCTATTTGAATGGGTCTAATCAACACTTCCATCACCTTGGCGCCTTTCTCCTCATTCTCTTATAAGCGATGCACATATATGTCGAGGAACGTACTAAACTCTGCATGTTTGAGGCATTTCTTACCACTATGGCGGGTATGTCCTTTATTGAGTTAGCAAAGAAGTGTTTTCGTATCCCTTCCACCCTTATGGACCAATATATGTTGAATGTGTGGAGGAAAAAGCATCGAAGTATTCCGTCCCGGAGGTACCTGAGGGGACAGCTTGTGACCCCAACAGCACATCCTCTAGACGATACCCCCCATTAGTGGCACCACTGCGGGTTTCCTTGAGAGATCCATCCAGCCACAGGCTGAGGAGCCCATCACTACCTTTGGCAGTTGAGGCCGCCTGCCAAGCTAACTCTACCGCATGAGCAGAATTACTAATCGTGTACCAACTTGTTGTAAGTGTTTTTCCATTTCCGATCAGGATCACGCCACGTACCTGGTAACTACCGGATGCATACTGGAGCTGTAATCGAAAAATCACCACACCAGAGGATGTACGTCCGACGAAGAGGTCTTGAGTTTTATTTCTTGGAAGGACGGCACTATTCGGTGAGAAATAAAAACGAGCATGATAAGTTGCTTCCGTAGCGGGTGAAGTATCCATGACATAAATGGATTTAGTGCTGTTTATGAAGGCTTGCATACCTTGCACGCCAATCATTGCAGCCTGCCCTGAAACACTCAACCGTCCCCCATCGGTAACCGCTGAAGACCAGAGTCCCAGACTACCCGATTCAAAACTATCAGAGAATATTGCATCGCCCACAGATGTCGGCGTCGGTGAAGGATCTGGTGTGGGTGTCGGTAAAGGAGTCGGAGTTGCTGTTGGAACTGGAGTCGGGGTCACACGGTTACCCGCAGACAGCCAATTGTAAGCAGCTAAAGCATCAATCATGCCATAACCAAAGTCATAATCAGGACCACCTGAACCCAAGTCGACAGCTGTATTCATCAGAGCTGCAGCTTGTGATTCGGTGGAGATATCTGGGAAAGCATTGATCAGCAATGCCAGCACACCGGAAACATGTGGCGCTGACATCGAAGTACCACTGGCCTGGGTATACAGGCCAAATAAACCCGTCGTGGTAATGTTTGCACCTGTAGCGACCAGCTCAGGATAGATGCTTGATGTTTCACCGCAAGCAGATGGTCCACGACCGCTAAATGATTGCAGCATGCCCGAATTATCTACTGCACCGACTGCGAAAGCTTCAGGATAATTTGCTGGGCTTACACTGGTGGATGAGTTTGGCCCATAATTCCCTGCTGCAAACACGGGCAAGATCCCGACCAAACGCAAGGATTTCAGATCATTCTGGAACTCCAGGTTGCAACCAGGGCTACCATATGCCCATGAATTGTTGACAATCTGTGGTTCATCTGCAGTGGCAGGGTTGTTGTCAGGGTCAAGTAACCACTGGAATCCCAGATGGATTCCAGTGGCAGTTGCCAAACCAGCATCATTGAAGATCTTTACCGCGATCCACTGAGCCAGTGGAGCCACACCAAGAGTGGTTCCAGAACCATCCGAAGCAACCATTACACCCATTGTCCAGGTACCATGGCCATTCAAATCAGTGGGTGTCGTGGGATGTTGACTGTAAGGGTCATACCAACTGTCACTGCCACCTCTCCAACGAGCGCTCAGCTCAGGGTGATTAAGATCAACGCCAGTATCCATATTGGCGACTACGACGCCCTGACCGTAATAGCCGAGATCCCACAAGGCTGGGGTATTTATAGCTGAAATATTACCAGCAGGTGCAGCAAGGTTCATTGTCCCAACAGGCACTATGTCAATTGTGTCTGGAGTGATGCTTAAAACATCCACTCGGGCAGCAAGTTCCTGGACCACATCTGCGGTTGCTGTGACTGACAATCCATTGAAAACCCAAAAAGGTATCACTCTGGCAACACGACCTTGGGCGCGATAGGTTTGCAAAACTGAAGAGATCGCTTGCTGCGAGGTTCGAGCGTGTGCTTGCAAAGCCTCGATAACTACCTGTGGTAGATTCGGTAGGTTTTGCAGCGCACCAATATCAGGGCGAAGCTGGTCTTTGAGTGTGACAATCATTGTGACCATCTGACCTGGTTGTAAATTGGTTAACTGATCTCGCACTTCTGGGGCAAGTTTGGTGATTGGGTCATTAGCCGCACTTCTTGTAGCTTTAGTAATACTAAATATGGCTAGGGTAAGGATTAAAAAAATAATCCAAGGCAAGATTTTTTTCATAATGATTCCTCTCGTAATATTCGTACTTCTCTCATGTCAATTTCATACTACTAATCATTTGGCAATATTGGACTCCAGTTCAAGGCTGTCAAAAGCCAAGGCAACTGTAGCTCCATTCTTGACGAGACGTTATGGATTTGCGAAGAATTGGATATACCCCCATCACTCAAAATCTGACCAAGAAGGTACATTCGTCCAGGCATGACCATTGTTTGAAGATCAGATTTCACCAATAACTCCGGCATGGAGCTGGGGACCTCAAGCAACTGTTGAGCTTTTTCTGCATCCGGAATCTTGAGCCGCGCATTAACAGTTTTACTCATCATTGAGACATACACCAGTAAGAATCGAAGGCCATACTCCTGCTCCAGATCGCTTTGGGAGATCTGTGTCATGTGAGTCATTGGTTGAGTTTCACCTGCGTAAGTGATATCCCAATGGTATGCAAAAGAGCTGATCAGTATAATGATCGTTAATAATGCCACCGGCAATATATCTCGATCCAGGATGGGCGGGTCTATCAAATTAGCTCTCAAGGATATAGAATTACCCTGAAGTTCGGGTTTTCTCCAAGGTTGCTGCCATAATATCAAAATTAAAATAATGCCTTCGACCACTAACGAAATTATCCTAATTGGGACGAACCAATCCTCAACTTCCATACCTGGCAAACCTATCATACGGCTGAGGATATACCCAATAATCGATCCACTTGCAAGGAAAGCACTTAATACCCATACCTTAGTCGATCGCCTATAGATTTCCATTGCTGCGAGAAGGGAACCCAAGAAGATGCCGATGGAGAACATGCCCATAATTGGGGATTCGGCGAATTCACCTGGAGCTGAATTAAGATGCAGGAATCCCATTTCAACAACCATAGCGATCAAAATCCATTGAAACACCTTATTATTCATTTTCATCATTCCTAATCATCAAGATTCAGATTCATCAAGTTCCTATTGCCCGTGTTTCACATCGCTGGGATAAGTTCTTGCTGCATATCGTCTGGTTGGAGAGAAGGAACCTTGGATAGCAACTCCGAGTCTACTTTGCTGGGCGCGGAATTAAGGAATCGTATGGGAGTGGCATTGACCGAACTGGCCTGAGCCTGCTGGTGCATGCCCAAAAACGAGGCTGCAAGGAAAAAGACAAGGATGAAAGGAATGATTATCTTCATAAGCGGAACACCTCACTTATTTTTTACCTTACGATAACAGGTTCTACACGCTCAAGACCAAAAACAAGGCATACTTCAGATCCAGCGTGAATCACCTTCTGGGTTGGAAAAAAAATGATGAACACCTTCCCTGCTTTTAACCTGTTTCCATTGTGTGAATGCATATGGGGTGCTAGCACAAGAGATTGTTGATTGACAAGTAAAGCGGCTTGGTTTTGAAGAAGCATATGGGCTTTTTCGGGATCAATAATTTTTAACCGCACATCTACAATGCTATTCATCATAGATGTGGCAACAAGTGACACCTGCACACCATATTGCTCTTCTAATTCAGAAAATGATGTCACGGGTGTATTGATCACCTGATCCAGCGAACCGACATGATATCCAAATGTCTGTGTCATAGTGACATCCCATCGAGATGTAAAGACACTGATTAACACAAGGAAAAATAAACCAGCTACCGGTTGGATATAACGAAGTAGCCGTTGCGCTGTAGACGACAGTAATTCATCGGCGGGGATTTTCCATGGGCGTAAGATAAACAGCAGGACGAAAATGCCTTCCGTAGACATAGCCACAAAGCCAAATGGTGTAAACCATTCCTCAACTTTCATGCCTGGCATACCCTGAGTCCTGCTCAAGACATAACCGGTTATCGAAACAACGGCGATGAACAGACCGAACATCCAACCCCAAAGTTTCTTGCGATAAATACCGTAGGAGGCAAGCAATGCGACAAGGAAATTCCCCACGAAGAGATAACCCATATATGCGGCTTCCTCATATTCACTCTGGGCGGTCATAAGGTGAAGTAGTCCGATTTCGAGGATGAGGACGATGGCAAACCAATTAATGAATTTTGATTTCATATTTATTTCACCTATATAAAAATATAGACCTCTTATAAATTACTTGGCTTTGATCGGTTCAACCGCAATATTGCCGAATAAAATCGTCACTGGTGTATCATGTTTGATCGCGTTACCGGAGTTTGGATAAATGATGAATAGACTACCACCAGTGATGAACTCGATTTTCTGCGATTTTGTATCTTCGGGAGCGCTCAAAATAATACCTTGCTCTGTGTATAAAGTTGGAAAGTTTTTCATATCCGCTAACAACAGTTTCAATTTCTCACCATCCGCAATTTTCAAGCGGACATCCACGAGACCGCCTGCGGCAGTCACTGCGACAAGATTCACCCGCAAGCCATATTTCTCTTCCAGCGCGCCTTGCGAGATCGCGACTGTCCCCTTCGGAAGGGAGGCAACTTGAGATGGCCTGGATAAATTACCTATGTTTAAGGCAACAAAAATCATGATAGATAGAATAATAACGATGGAAATTAATCTTATGGTAGAATTTTGTGGCACCGGGGTGCGATTGGTTTTCACAACTTGCATGATGATTTTGCTCCTTATTTTTAGTAGGAAGCCCTCACTCGGAAAGCAAGGTCTTTCCACGAATAAACCTTAAATTTCTCGTGGCTGGAGGTCCAAGATGATTGGACCTCCAGCCATTTGTTTAATTACTGATTATGGAATATCAAACGCATCTATATCCAGGTTGTTGCTGGTCAATCCGTGTGCGGTACCGTCGAAGTAAACGATCCAGGTACCATTGTTGTAGTACACAACATCCTCGTCTTGAACTGTTCCAAGACCTGGCACCGTTGTATCAGCCGCGAACGAGAGATAGAAATGATTGTTATCAACTCCACGTACGAACCCATCCACGTTGGCAGTGCCAGCCAGTCCTGCTACAGTAGCGTCCCAGACTCGGGCGAAACTTGTGCCATTCCAACTGTATATATCGGCATCATCTGCCGTACCGCCTACACCTGGAGGGTTGGTATTTCCAAGTGTTGAGAAGTAAATCGTGCTTCCAGCAATATTGAACGCATCGATATCCTGGTTATTGGCTGTCAGCCCACGGGCAGTTCCATCGAAATATACAGACCAAGTACCCGCACTGTAGTAAACGATGTCTTCATCTTGGACTGCCCCGATTCCAGGCAAGGTTGTGTCGGCAGCGAAGGACATATAGAAATGGTTTGCGTCAACCCGATCAAAACCATCCACGTTGGCACCAGCCGGAACGCCAATGGTGGTGGCATCCACCACGCGACTGAAGGCTGTTCCGTCCCAGAGGTAGATATCCGCATCGTCTGCGGTTCCACCCAGGCCTTGAGGATTGGAATTTCCAAGGGTCGAGAAATACAACGACTTAGTGATCACCAGGATCGTTGTGCTCATTGCACCCCAATTGCCGGCGGCATCCTTTGCATGGACATAGATGGTATGATTGCCATTACTGAGGGTGCCGATCACGGCAAGTGGGATATCTCCGTAGCCCGATTCAGTTGGGCTGTTAAAGCTCCCATCTGTAGCGATGAACACAAAGCCTGTACCGGTTGTACCAACCGTATCGAGGAAACCTTCAGCCGCGGTTATGTTGGAACTGCCAGTACCCACATCACTGAAATCGGCGGTCACACGCACTGCCGGAACGCTGGTGTTGAATCCTTGACTGCCATTGTTGGGATTAGGCGAAGCTAGGACGTTACTGGTTGTTGGAGGTAATGTATCTGCCACCTGAAGGGTGATCGTTGCGACTGCACCCCAATTCCCAAATGCATCCTGGCTGCGCACCGAAACGACATGAGCGCCCATGCTCAGACCAGCCGGAATCGTAGCTGTAAAGCTGCTTATAGGTGAAGGCGAGCCAACCAGTATCATAGGAGTGTGGGCTCCAGCATCCACCCAGTATTCCGCTGCAGTGACATTACTGTTGCCAGTAACTGTGTCATTACCCGTGGCGGTCAAAGCCACACTCACGGCCCCACTGCTCGGATTTGGCGTAAGGCTCAAACCGGAGGTAGTTGGCCCAGTCTTATCCAGTTTTAGCGTGATGGAAAGGAAGGGGCCCCAGTTGGCAGGAATGGCTGAGTCTGCACCGCGCACGTAGATCGTGTGATTTCCTGAGGCAAGACTTACAAGTATTGCCACCGGGATCGCGCCGGTAACGGATTCTGATGTTGAGTCAAATGCACCATCTAAAGCGGCCATAGCATTTGCCGGGTTGGATGTGCCATCGATATAGAACTCTGCTGCCGAGATATTGGAGGCAGATGCTCCTCCATCAGTGACCGTGGCACTGACAGTAACATCCACTGAACCGTTGGTCGGGTTGGGTGATAAGCCTAGCAACGAGACCGTTGGTCCGGTATCTCCAGGAGGCGGAGGTGGAGTTGTGCTCACAGTTAAAAACGTGAGCATACCGCCAAAACCAGCTGTCGTGTTGTTACGCAAGAACATATTGGCGTCGTAAACGGCGAACTTGCTTCCCTCGGCAGCTGAGGCATGGATGGTGACGATGGTATCCAGGGTCTGACCGGTGGCGATCGATTCAGCAACCACCTTGTGCGAAAGAGCATAGGGGCTACCGTCTTGCGCGATGATGGTTTGGGTAAGACCCAGGGTGCTCATCGCGTGTGCCTGCAATCCGGCATTAACGTAGCGCAACAGCACTTTATCTCCCGGATCCACCGTAAAGAGATCTGTGCCAGGATAGGCTTTACCATTGATCAGGAAGTACTTGGGATTGAAATTGCGCATATCGAAGGCAGCCGGGGTGGCACTGGAGTTGAGAGCGGTATCCAGCTCACTAAGCACCATGACAGATTCCTTCACAAAGTCTGTTGTAGGATCGTCATATGCCTGGCCCGCGGTGATTGGGCGCACGACCAGTGCGCCATATAAACCCATAGCCACTTGATGCTGACCATTGGGAGTCAGACCTGCTTCGTATAGGAATGTCCCGGACCGGCTGGCTGCAAAGATATAGCTCATGCTAGCACCAGCTGCCACGCCTGTTTTATCCGGGATCATTGACTGACCCTGGAAGAGCAATGACGTGGCCTCGGGAATATCAAAGTTATGCAGGGTTACCTGTACACAATCCCCCTCACTGACATCCAATACAGGACCAGGTAGACCAGCGGAATCTCCTTCCAAGGCAGCAAAGCCCCAAATGGGTACCGATGTAGCGCCATACAGGGTGGCTGTTCCCGTCTTGGCCCATATATCTAGTGAGACTGTAGGCGTACAGGAGGCGGCGTAGGCAACTGATGAATTGAAACCAGCGCCAAACATCGTTACCAGCACCATAAGTGCCACAGCTAATTTAAGTGTATTACGTGTTATTGTTTGCATGTTAGTCTCCTTAGCCCTTATGGACAATTGTTGGGCTGAGGCGGATCAATCCTCAGATAAGTGATGGGACCAGACATGGTCTGGCCAAAGGCATCCAGCTGGAACAGAGCGTGGTTGTGCGAGATGATGTAATACTCACCGCACTGGTTGAGTGTGCTGATGCCGGGCGGCATGGTCTGCGTGTAACCCAGATATGGACTGCCACTGTAGAACATGCCGATGGTCAGGTTTACCAAGTCTGGAATGGTGACCGGAACCGGATTTGTGTCTGGGTTATAACTCTCGGCGTCATGCCATTTGAAGAGCACATCCCAGGTCTGGCCCGGTCCGATGTTGACATCGAATTTCTCGAATGACAGATCTTGACCACCGGGGCCTTCCAATGGATATCCATCGCGACCAATCACCAATCCATTTTGTCCGTGGGGATGGAATGGATATTCCTCAGAACCCACATTGATAAAGCGCTCCACGGCTGGATATGGATGGTTGATAGCATCGAACGGATAGATGCGTGCCAGAGCACCATAAGGTTGAACAGGCAACCACGGGGCACCGTTATCGGCGATGCTATCCGGGAAGCCGCGCCCATTGATCATCCAGTAGCGGGCGCGATAGGTGTTCAGGTTGAAGTTCCTGCCTGGGTTGAGTCCTGCCTCCCAAGCAGCATGTTGGTATGGGTCAATTTCAGAAAGCAAAGCCATGAACTCCTCTGTGGGAGTGAATTGGCTGTCTGCCCGGTTAAAAACGTAGCTAGCGCCTAAGCTGGGCCGCACGATCAGTGCTCCGAATAAGCCCATCGGCACTTGTGTTTTGGTATCAGTCCCGCTCTCGTAGATAAACGTGCCGGGTCTGGATGCGACAAAACGATAAGTAACACTGCCGCCTGCTCCCGCACTTTTGGTGAGCGAGGTGAGATTCCCGACCAGATCGAACTCGGGCTGGGAGGGAGCGCCATCTGCTAAGACGTTCTCCTGCCCGGGGAAGATGATTGAAGTGGAGAGACTATAGGGCAGGGAATTTTGGAGTGTGACAGTTGCCGTGTCTCCCTGATTGACGCACAACACAGGACCCGGGTGCTGGAAGTTCGGACTTCCATAACTCCACATATACATGGAGTTCATGTCTGGCATTTGGATGTAACCCGATTGAGCTGTCAGTGTGAAAGTTGGTCCAAAGGTACAGACGATACCTGTGGTTGGGTTTAAAGCTTTTGCGGATTGAATTGGTGCTAATGGGCTAAAAGCCAGCAGCCCGATCACGAAAACCATTGCCAACCGTATCCATTTGATTTTTGTAGTAAGCATTTTCAATACTCCTTTTAGCGATTCCCCGCTAACCAATCATGTCGCCGGGATGCTGGTTCATGTACTGTTGGGTGGGCAAAGTTCCTGCGGAATATACCCGCACTTCGGTACGCTGCCCCGCTCCCCCGCCCGCAGTCAGGTTGCTGTCCTGGGTATAGCGCCGGTTGTAGAGCATATAGGTATCATACCCATTGCCACTGCTGCCGCTGCCACCACTAAAAGCTGGAGCTTCAACGATGGCATCGTAGCTTTCGCCTGCGCCAATCAGGAGTGTGTCAGTCAAGTAGCTGGTATCGGTGCCATCGCGGCTCCTCATCAGAGTCGCATCACGCCCGACTACCTTCATATTGATACCTGCCAGGGTCATTGCTGATTCACGGAAGCCAAGATTGGCAAACCGTAGCAAGACCCTTTCTCCTTCATTGCACGTGATCAGCGAGGAGTGTGGGCTATATTGCAAATGTTCGTATCCAGGATAAGGTACCAGATCACCATTACCATCTGTCTGGATGGTCAATGCGTGGGTGGAGGCTGCCAGGTTGATCGGCGAGTTGGGTAGCACCGTATCGGGATAGACCCGCCCATTGAGCATGCTGAAATCCGCCTTGAAACGACTCCAATCGGATTCCTGGATGTGGGCATCGTTCCAGTGACCCTCCGCCCAGATTTCGCTCAGGAACAGGGCATTCTCTCGATCATAACCGGTTGATCCGTCACCGTCATTATAGGCATACTTTCCGCTTGGATATAATGTGGCGCCATTCTGTACTGGTCGAACAAACACCAGGCTGGTCATACCCATCGTCACATGCTCCACATCTTCCACATGACAGTGATACATATAAGTACCAGGATCATGCGGACGGAAAACATAGGTAAAGAGTTGATTAACTGGCACTGAGACCGATCCGGTTGGTTCACCATCGAAGAACGGGATCACATTCCGGAAGCCATGCCAGTGTATGGTGTGGGAATCGGTCAGATCGGGGCGTTGAGCCAAACCCAGGTTGGTGAGCTGAACCCTGAGCTCCTGCTCTTGATCCGCCCAAAAGAAGGGTGCATTGTGCTGGGCCTTATTCTTCTGGTTTGCACGTTGGACATCGTCCAGACCGGTAACATTGCGAAAGCCAAAGATATAAGTGGTAAATGGTGCGGGTGCATAGGTATCAGGATGCCACGGTGGGATGGCTGGATCAGGTGGCATATAGAACCACCCATCCGTTCCGGCAAAGAATAGATCGTAATTACCAGCTGCGCCGACCACTTGTTCTGGCAGCAAGGTCTTGCGCAAGAATTGAGGCAATACACTTGCTCCGGCAACAATGAATGCGGTGCCACCTGCCAGTTTGAGAAAATCACGCCGGTTGATTACATTGCGAGAAGTTTGTTTACTCATAGTATTACTCCTTTGATTGCTTGCCGGCTGGAGAGGGAAATGCTCCCCTCTCCAGCCGGCGGATTTATCTTAAGGCACCTCGTCAGCGCCGATGTCGTAGCTTGCGCCCGACGGTCGCGATTGGTTATCGATGTCGAAAGCAGGCGCAGCCACGCTGTTCTTGCTGACTACACCGGCATTCACAGCCGGCGATGCAGCACTGGTCAGGTGGTAGTCTCCCGCCAGGAAGGGCGGAAGGTCCACCGTCACCATGATGGCGCCAATGAAGTTGATATTGGTACGCCAGGAGGTGAAGCTCAGAGGGATATCCAGTGTGGCCACCACCTGAGGATCTGCCCCCACGATGTTGGATGCATCCGGGATGACTCCGGGATGCGTGCTATTTTGAAGGATTGAATTGGTTGGTGAAAGCAGGTCGCTTAATGATCCCACCACGCCCATATCCCAGTAGTCAATCGGTGTTACATCACCTGCAGCGCCGATACCAAGGACCATATTCGTGCCGCGCGTGCCTGCACGGTTATCCCAGAAGATATCGTTGAACAGCAGTGGATCGCTGAAGAACGGGGAACCCACCGGTAAGGTACTCTGCAGTTGGTCGCTGTTTGCACCGGTCGAAAGACCAGCCGGGGCAGGCAAACCATCGCTGGTGATGGCGGTTGCAGTGGTCTTGTTACTCATGACCGTGTTATTAAAGAAGCGCACAGCGGGAGCGTCGTCGAGGGCGACTCCGCCACCTTCGTGCATAGAGACGTTGTTGACGATCATGTTGTTGAACACATTCATGGGGAAATTACCTACCATGAGGAAGCGTAGACCACCGCCGTCATCTTCAGCCATATTGGCCTGGATCAGGTTGTTGTAGATATCCACGGCGCCGGAACCTTGCGGTCCACCGGGCTGACCATAGCTCGCAGTCGGGTCGGTAGCCAGTTCACCAGCGATGATGATGCCGGCACCTTCGTCGTACGAGTGGTTGTAGTAGATGCGGTTATCGTGGATCTTGCCACTGGGGCTGTAGCCAAAGTGGCTGATGGCTCCACCATATTCAGCTGAGAAGTTGCCGCATATATCGTTGCTGGCGATCTCGTATCCATCTGCACCGTTGAAGAGGCCGATGGCGCCTGCTAGGTTGGTACCGCCATTAGCTATGATGCGGTTGTTGGCGATGCGCAGGTTCTCATTATGCTGGTTGGTATCCGGACCAGTCAGATTAGGCGTACCGATGCGGATGGTGCCGTACGAGCCGCCATTGCTGTCGATCAGGTTATTGGTGATCTGCAGGTTGCGTGCATAGGCATTCGCAAAGATGGCGCCGCCCTGTGTGACTACCTGGACTGCCTGGAGAGGTCCCGGGAAGCCCCCAAAGATAGCGTTGAGGTTGCCAGGGAGTCCCTGCTGGTCGCCGCCGCGGATTTCAAAGCCATCGATAGAAGCCTTGAAGATTGAACCGAACTGGCGAGCCTGTCCGGATCCGGTGGTTTGGTTCTGTGAAGCCAGCACATAGATCACTTGGCCATCATTGATATCCTGTGAACCATCCCAGGTCAGACTGCTGATTTTCGTCAGCCAATCTGTCGCCAGGGTGGTATCACCACCAAAGGCAATGCCATCGACGATCGTGCCTTGCACTATTGAGCCATCCGGTCTCACACCACCTGGACCCACACCTTGCAGCTTTACAGGCGAGTACATGATGAGGTTTTCGTAGTACGCACCGCGCCCGTTGTACCGTGGGTTGGTATTATCAACTGCGCCAGGATAGACTACTACCAGCGAGTTTTGATATGGGAATGAGGCAGCTGTGTCGAGCGCGCTTTGTATGGTGGCAAAAGTATGGCCTGGGCCGACTTCGTACACGGTTGGGTTGTAAATGTTCAGGGCATTCCCACCACCGAAGTTATCAAAGCGAGCGTCGTTAGACCCTGAGAAGGTTCCGACAAACCGGACGCCGATGCTGCCACCACCTTGTGCCAGAGCTACAGGCCAGTAGGGTGTCGGACCGGTGTTCGTTACATTGACGCTGCCGATCTGGACGCCGTTCTTATAAACAAATACAGTTCCATCGGCTGTAGTGAGTGCACCGAGCTGATCTCCTATCCCGAAGGTCGCAGAGAAGGTGGCACGTAACGCTGCACTGTTGGAATTCTGGCCGGATACTTTCGTGCGAACCCTGACAGCATTAGTTCCATTGTAGGCGACCTCGATCCACGAGGTACCATTGCTGTTCGGGCTGCCTCCGTTGAGCTTGAGCAACAAGCCCTGCTCGGTCCCGCTTGTGCTCACCTTGGTAAAGGTGAAGTAGGCTTCCTGGTCAGCGCCGAACGAGGTCGGGAGCCACCAGGTATTGCCAGTGTTGCGTACTTGCACGACACCATCGGGGTTGATGCTTGGGAAGTGTTGGATACGGAAGGTACCCTGAGTGTTGCCATCGCCACCCCAGTTACTACCTAACCCACCACTAGCGCGATTGAAGGTATCCAACACGCTGGTTTGTGGGAAGGAGCTGAAGACGTGGAAAGTCAGGCCGTTGACTGTGCTCTTGCCGTTGGCAGCCGTGATTTTAAGTTGATGCGGGCTTGCAACTGTTCCAGCGGGTACGGTTACGTCAATATGGTTAGCACTCCAACTAGTCGTTGATAATGCAATTCCATCCAACGTAACCTGACCTGGGGCGGTTCCAAAACCCTGACCATCGATGGTAAACGAACCTGTGCCTTTCACATAAGGTTTCGAAACAGCAAATAGCTCGGGTGTTACCCCAGTACTATTTGGAGTACCCATTAATGTGGCTGGATCGTTCAGAGTGCAGACGGCCGGTTGACTCGTTTGTAAACCCGGGATCTGAACTGCCACAGCGACAGGCGTAGGCGCCAGGTCAGCTGGGAGGGTCAGGCCGGGGAAGGCTTCGAATTCGGCTGAGATTGTGCGATATTGAGGGTTATAGTTTGGATTCCAACGACCTGGAGTACCAGGATCGTTGCCAACGAAACGATACAGGTTAGCGCACACACCGGAAGGTGTTGGACAGCTGATGCGGTTGGTTGAGGGCAGGAGTACATCGAAGAGACCGTTGTAATCTGATTCAACCGTGTAGATCAGCCGGTTGGTGTAATCATAGATCCCGACGGGAGCGAATGACACAGGTAACTTCTCGCCATATGCGATCGATTTGGGGTTGCTGGAGAAGTTGAGATCGTCCACGATCAAACCCCAGAATCGGCCCGGAATAGGAACATCGGTAAACAGGTTAAAACCCGGGGCAATCGACTTGCGATCGCTTAGACGAACCAGCTTCATATCGCACAGAGGCTTCTGTTGTCCTTCATAAATGGATCCGCCAATCTCATTGAAAGTCAGGTTATTGGTGGGTGTTGAAGCAGCCACCTGTACCCCAACCGGCAGTCCATTAACACCGTAACCTTGTCCGGTAACTGCAGGATAATTGTCTGTTCCGCTACCTGCGACGTCCACCGTATGCAACGCGCCAGCGCAAGGCGGAGGCGGAACCTGCGGGATGAACGAATCGCCAGTGGCAATGTTGATGTCTTCTTCACGGGTCACTTTATATAACGCTGCACTCGGGTGTGCAGCTGCTGCGCCATAGACATCCACCTCCGTTGGAATTTCGACTTTGACGAGATAATCCTTGTTGGAAAGCAAAGATATCAAAGTACCCGTCAAACAGGTTCCATCTGCCGGGTTGAACTCACCGGGAGTGCCGTCAGCCAAGAAACAACCATCACCGAAGCCATAGTTGCCGTCCACGCTGGCACCGAAATTCGTGCCATCAAACATGGGGCCAAACTGCACACCCATCATCGGAGCTTCCAGGCAGTCAGCATTCGGGTCGAGGGGTAACACATTTTCATCAACCCCGTGAACCAATGGATTGCCGTCCAAATTACGGGCAACACAACCCTGGGGTCGTTGCCAGGTTTCTGAGACATACTGGTTCAACAATTGACCCTGGGTATAGGAACCATCTGGATTCAACTGGTAAATTCCGTTTGTATCACATGGCGCAGTCGGATTCCCGCTCGCGTCATAGGGACACGCTACAGGAGCAAACAGATCGACGATCAAGCCTGAGATGCTGGGCTGCCAGTCTTCAATGGCTGCGTAGCGTGGATCCAACTCATTGCGGGTGGTGTCGTAACTGATGGTGCCCACGATGCCGCCATTCGTTCCAGGAGCATAAGCTTTCACGCCCCAATCCAGGCGGCCGCCTAAGCCAATAACCGGATGAACGTTCACATCCACACCTTGGCCTAGCACTGTGGTTTCTTCGGATTGGTTATCCGCTTGATAAGTGACGCCGGTAGTCTGGAAGCCATCAGCATAGGCTTCTTCTACCAGCCACTGCGTGATTGGGTAGGCGTTTTCCATCCAGTAATAACCATTAGCATCGGTTGTCACCAGGGTTGCACCGCGGTCCATGATGGAATTCTCACGCGTTCGCATCACGATGGGGAAGTTAGGGATGCCCGGCTCGCCGGCATCCATCTTTCCATTTTCATTGAGATCGTTGAAAACGTGACCTTCTATGGTGGTCCACCAACCCAACATGGAAAGTGAACCTAGATCTACCAATTCACTATTTTGGACAGAGACGTTCTGTTCGAGGAATATATAATCCTGCGGCTCATCCCAGACTCCGAGAACATAATCTCCATCGGGAACACCTGTGATATCGAAGGTAACCGGGGGACAGCCAGCAGCTTCATTACAATCGAACTCTTGCATATACACGGTCTGATCATTATTGTTGAGATCAGACAGGGAGACGAATAAGCGGTGGATTGGATTTACAGCCTTGGGTTTTGCACCGAGCAGACCAGCTTCACCGCCGATACCGCCTACAGGTGGGATATATGCACTCACAGCTAAAGCAGTGCCTTTGATCTCGCCACTGCCAGCTGCCATACTATTCATGGGTCTGACAAAGCCGAAGAAGGTGGCGGGGAAGGGTTCACCAGCCACGACGAATTCGGTATCTAGACCAGTGGCACCTTCCATAACCCAGGAATCCCAGTCATGGTTACCTTCCAGAGTGGTGGTCTGAGCCCAATCGGTACCAGTGGGTCTGACAATGGATAAGGCATAGCGGTTGGTACCAAGGTGAGGGATGATTAATTTACCTTCTATCACTGCACCTGCAGAAATAGGAAGATGAGTATCAATTGTGGTTGCATTAGCAGGAAGTTCGTCGCGGAATGGGCAACGTCCATCGCCATCGATGGGTGCGACAATGCCAAGATCAACACCACCATCAACCGCGTAACATTGGCTTACACAAATACCATCACCGCAGAGTGGATTTCCATATACATCGGTTGTGACCTCACCAATGTAATCTGAGATATGGCCCACAAAACCAGCCAACCCGCGTTCAGCGGGTACATCCGGCGCACTATTCGTAGGAGCAGTATCTTCGAAAACTTCCGCCTGAATGGTTGCGTCTGGAAGATCATAAGGCTGCATCTCCACAGTGACATTCGCACCGTTCACAGGATCAGGTAGTGGCACAGTGAAGTGGGCACCGTCAATCTTGTAATTGTCAGCCAGCACCGAGATCAGATAGCGCCCATCCGGTAGAGTAATGCCACCGCCGAAGTCGGACTGATCGCCCTGTGTGTAGATCGGGCTTGAACTGGCTACACCGGCGATCGAAACCCAATTGCATGAGCCTGGGTAACCGGGATCAGCTGTTGAGCAACCAGAGCCAGGTTCTGCACTTCTTTGCTCGGTGGTGCCGGAGTTATCCACATTGATGATATATTTGAATTGAGTAATTGCATTACCTTTTGAAATCCCATAGGTGGCGCTATCGTTTGCGCTGACTACCCTCAACATTAGGGTATTGGTTTGAGCTTTAACTGGTGTCACTGTTAAAGCATTAAGTGGCCCGAGAGTTGTAAAAATCATCACCAGGGTCACCAAAAGTCGGAAAATATTAAAACCTTTATTTGATTTGAAAAACTTACCTTTCATGGACTAGCCTCCTTTGATAAGTTGGTTGGATAAATTGGTACGTAGGATTACTCATGTACTGGTAATTTCTCCTTTCTTGTGTTGGGGGAAATACGATGCGCGATCCAATAAATCAAGTTTTTGAATTGTTGTATGCCAAAAATATTAGAAGATAAAGGTCTATTCAAGAGTATCCATCCCCTCTCCGAGGTCTGTATAGCTTACCGGAGAAACCAGAAGGTGTATATGTACCCTTGTAGCCCCAAAGGAATCAAAAAAAGAGCCATTCACACATGGCTCTTTTGATTAAAGGATTAACCCAAGTGTTAATCCATTTTTTTTGGTTTAGTTAATCCTGCCTGTTGAGCGTACTGGATCACTTCTTTGCGGTTTTCTAACCGAAGCTTGGATAAGATATTATGTACGTGGTGCTTAACCGTGTTCTCTGATAGAAAGAGCCTGGCAGCTATCTCACTATTCGAACCTCCTTTGGCTAGCTCGCGTAAAATCTCAACCTCACGCTTGCTAAGATTAGCATGTATGATGGGTTCTTCGCTGGAAGCGCCATCTTGCTGTGAGAATCTCTCCAGAATACGCATGGTCATTGTACCCGAGATAGCTGCTTCACCTTTCTCGATTGATTTTAATGAGGTCACCAATTTTGCTACTGGAACATTCTTTAATAGATATCCCTTAGCACCGCTTCGAATGGCTGCAAATAACTTATCATCAGCATCATACATGGTCAGGAAGACGATCTTACACCCGGGTTGCTCCGCTAATATCGCTGCCGAGGCTTCAGCACCATCACCATCCGGTAAGCTAAAGTCCATCAAGATTAAATCGGGGTGGAGCTTTCTGGCTAAACCTATGGCTTCACGAACCGAACCGGCTTGACCGACAACCTTGAAGAATTCATCTGCCTTGAGTAAACTGACCAATCCTTCACGAAATAATACATGGTCATCAACGACAAGTACTTTCACAATCCACCTATCATTAACTGTGATTGTTCATTCTCTGGTGCTACTAGTGGTAACCAGAGAATGACATCTGTACCCTGAGCTGGGGCGCTATTGATTTCTACTTTTCCGCCCAGCGAATGAATGCGTTCATCGATGATATGTAATCCATAATGGCCTTCGATCGTTGCGTCTTTTATATCGAAACCAACACCATTATCCCATATCCTGACCTTAAGGTACGTATCAGTCCAGGATAAGAATACCTTTGCCTGACTTGCACCAGCATGTTTTTCGATATTGTAAAGTGACTCTCTAAACGCGTATAGTAACTGTTTCATGTAATTGGGTGGTATAGAGTATGGTATTCCTTCTTCATCAACACTCATTGGGATCCCAGCACGCCTGGCGATAATCTGTGCGTGAGCGTTGAATAGCTCACTAATCCGATGGTCACTTCTGTGATGCAGGATAACCAGCGTGTTCCTCACCAGCTCGTAAGATTCATTAGCCAGATCTCGCAAAAGTGCAAGCTCAGAATGCAATACGGGTAATGGACGCTTCTCACCTTCTGCCAGAATCTGGTCCAATTTAAAATGCAAGTAACCCAGATTTTGGCCTAGTGTATCATGAAGGTCACGAGCGATTTCCAGGCGTTCATTACTTGCCGCATTGGCAACCTCAACGTCGTGTTTAAGCTGCCTCTGCTTGGCTGCACTCAAACCAATGGCAATATCTTCTGCTGTATTACTCAATAGTTGAGAGTGTTCATGAGCCATAAGACTGTGCTTCCGAAGGATTATATATAAGATTCCTATTGGGAAATTCCCATAATTTATGGACACGTGGTAACACGCCCGCTTTCCATCAGTTAATTCCGAAATTTTCTCGCAATCGACTAGGTGAATATTAGGGGCGATTGGACTGATATCTTCCGCACAACAAGAATCCCTGGATATAGTTTTGGATGGTACATCAATTTTTTCATGAGGGGCTACCCAGCTACGTTCTGTTTTGAAGTTATCCGTGTCCTGGTCATATATTAAGAGCGATGTTGCTGATACCGGCAAGATGGAGGAAGGGTACAGAAGAACCTTGGTTACAACCTCTTCCCAATCTTTTGCTGCAATCAATTGCATACTGAGGTTATGCCGGGTATCTAATATTCTAATGGTCCGGTTCTTGATTATTGATGCTTTTATAGTGAGTTCAACCATAAGAGCTATTATGATGATCAAGCCAATGTACAACGAAATTTCTTTAAAAAAGTAGAATGTGTTATCTGTAAGAAAGTCAGAATGCTCCGTTAATTCGAATACGGCTATGAAGATTGTTACCGATATCAAAACCACACCACGCCATCGAATGAGAAAATTCTGTACCTTCCCAACAAGTGGACGAGTTCGATCTATTATGGAACGTAAAGAAATAATCATATCCTCACCTAATTTGTACGAATTATAAAATTTTACAACAGATATGCAATAAATCCGTTTAATCCACATTAGCATTCACTAAGAATCATCCTTGTTAGGAGAAGAAACATTCTGCATTATTAAAACTGACAGGTGATTATTTGTGTG